>Ga0214923_10005887_pt1 | contig 14012 bp, 12 predicted proteins | sample LL1510_MetaG_FD_177993 | JGI IMG/M metagenome (GOLD analysis project Ga0214923, IMG submission 177993) | Freshwater microbial communities from Lake Lanier, Atlanta, Georgia, United States - LL-1510 | ecosystem: Environmental > Aquatic > Freshwater > Lake | place: USA: Georgia | collected... | reverse complement strand
ATAAATAAACTCTGCTCTAAATGTATTGTTTGCATAGATACCACCCACTTTTGCTGCGGCAATAAATATATAATCTGGACGATGCTGTTCCAAAAACTGAAAGACATCTTTTTGATTCGTCAAATCTAGTTCGTTGCGAGAAGCCAATAGTATATTTTGATAACCATTACACTTAAGTGTTCGAACAAGAGAAGAACCTACCATGCCATTATGGCCAGCTACAAAAATCTTTGAATTTTTCACACACAAATCCTTTTAAAACAAATTACACATCACGATTCATATTTATTTCTGTAATCAATAGTATTAGAAAGATTGATTTATTTTGTTTCTACGAATATCTTCTTGAACCATCATCTGACAGAGTTCATTTAAATTGGTTTTTGCTTCCCAGCCAATCAATTTTTTTGCACGCTCAGGATTGCCGATTAAAAGTTCTACTTCTGCAGGTCTATAAAACTTAGGATCAACTTTAACAATTGGTTTTCCGGTGCTTACATCATAACCCACTTCATTAATCTCTTTGCCAGACCATTCCAGTTGAATGCCAGCATTTAAAAATGCCAGTGAGACAAAATCTCTCACTTGATGGGTTTTATTGGTGGCAAGCACCAATGTCTCTGGTTCTGAATGCTGTAACATCATCCACATACCTTCCACATATTCTTTAGCATATCCCCAATCTCGCTTAGCATCTAAGTTCCCAAGATATAATGTATCCGCTTTTCCTAAGGAGATTTTAGCTGCCATATCGGTAATTTTTCTTGTCACAAACTCTTTACCACGCAAAGGCGATTCATGATTAAACAGTATTCCGCTTGTGGCGAAGATATTGTAAGACTCTCTATAGTTTATGGTCATCCAATGAGCAAATAATTTGGCAACACCATAAGGACTTCTAGGATAAAATGCTGTAAATTCAGACTGAGGGATTTCTTGTACTTTACCGTACATTTCTGAGGTTGATGCCTGATAAAATTTGATTTTGGGGTTTACGATACGAATAGCTTCTAATAAGTTTAAAGGTCCTATTCCAGAAATTTGTGCCGTGGTAATTGGTTGCTCAAATGAAACGCCTACAAAACTTTGAGCAGCTAAATTATAAACCTCATCTGGATTTGCAAACTCAAGCAAACGTACGCAGGAAGAAGTGTCGGTTAAATCAAACTCAACCAATTGCAAGTTAGGATTGTTCTCTATATTCAGTTCATTGATACGCCAAAAATTAACGGATGAAGAGCGTCTGTAGGTTCCAAAAACCTTATAACCTTTGTTTAATAATAATTCTGCTAAATAGGCGCCATCCTGACCTGTAATACCTGTGACAACTGCAACTTTCACTATTAATTCCTCGTGTTAAAAATAAGGTTCTATAAACTAAAAACATCATACTACAATTTCTTTTGATTAAAAACCGACTGATACAATTTTAAATAAGACTCAACCATATTGCGCGCCTGAAATAGATTTTCATACCTGATTCTTGCATTTTTACCATACTCTTTTGCCAAAACCTCATCCTGATGCCATGCGCGCAAAGCTTGCTTCAAAGACTGGCTATTTGCAGGCTCAACCACCCAGCCTGTGTGATGATTTTGATTGATAAAGCTTGTGCCTGTGCCAATTTCGCATGAAATGAGAGGCTTGCCAAACATAGCACCTTCGACAAGTGACAAACCAAATGCCTCACTTCTTAAATGTGAGGGCAACACTAGACCGGCACAATGGGTTAATACAGCAATTTTGTCCTCATCATTGAGGCGTCCTAAGAATATAATATTTTTTAAATGATATTTTTTTTGCAACATCAACAGTTCTTGTTTTTCTGGCCCATCACCAATCAGAACCAAAGGATAATCCAGACCTTGCATGGCCTCAAATAAAAACTTTAGTCCTTTATAGTAGCGAAACACACCGATAAATAACAAAAAACGATTGGGAAGCAATTCTTTCCACTTACCAAGTACAGCATCATTAGGTTTTTTATAAAGGCCTTCATCTAGACCCAATGGAATAGTACTTAATTTAGAAGAAAATTTCTGTAATGTCTCACTTCCTCCAAGATAGTTAGGAGAGGTAGAAACGATTGATGACATTTGATTCAGAAAATACTTTTGAAGCGGCTGATATAGTTTTAATAATTTTTTTTGCTTGATGATATCGGACTGATAAGTAAGAACACTTGCCTTTTGATGCGGGCAAATCAAATGTACAAAATCAATCCAGGGAAAAGGATGATGATAATGAATCACATCAGCCTGACGGCATAGTTTTTTATAGTACGGGAAACTTTTTAAAGAAATCGGCATCGAAGCAATTTCACGAGTCGCAGGCACTACCACGACTTCATAACCTTCATAGCTCAAGACCTCGGACTTTTTTTGAGGCGCAAATGCAAGAACTGTTGCCTGGTGCCCTTTTTCTATAAGGCCTTGAGAAATATGATGTATAATTTGTTCAACGCCCCCCATGGTAAGCGGTCGAGCAGTCTTGTAACATTGAAGGATATGCATGTGCTATACACGCCCATACATATCATTAAAACGTACAATATCATCTTCCCCTAAATAAGCACCGCTTTGAACTTCAATCATCACCAACGATATTTTCCCAGGATTGGTTAAGCGATGCTTATGACCAGCCGGGATATAAGTTGATTCATTGGTATGTATTAAAAACTCGCGCTCACCATTTACCACATTAGCCATTCCGCTCACCACAATCCAATGTTCACTTCGATGGTAATGCATTTGTAAACTCAATGATGCGCCTGGCTTAACTTCTATTCGTTTAATTTTAAAACCTTCACCCTCTTCTAATACCGTGTAAGTACCCCATGGTCTATGAACAGTTCGATGCAACTTATAAGCATCATGGGCTTTATTCTTCAATTTTGAATAAATAGCTTTAACCGATTGTGCGTGATTTTTGTGGGCCACTAGCAAAGCATCGGGTGTGTCGACAACGATTAGATCTTGAGCACCTACAACACCGACCACTCTACCTTCACTTTGCACATAGGTATTGTGAGTATCTTGCAAATACACATCCCCAAGCGTCCGGTTGTTATTTTCATCGGCCGACACCAATTCACTTAATGAATTCCAAGAACCAATATCACTCCATCCCAATTCACAAGGAACGACAGTCAACTGAGAAAGATTGGACTCTGAAGCACTCATAGGCTCCATCAGAGCATAATCAATCGAGTTATCAGGGATCTGAGCAAACGAGACAGGCAGCTCAATCAATGATAAATTTAATGCTTTAGAGACCCTCGATTCATTAAAACAGGAAACGCTTGATTGCGAAATTTCTGGAGCATGCTCTGCCATTTGTTTTAAAAACGCCCCGACTTGGAAACAAAACATGCCACTGTTCCAATAAAAATTTCCTCTTTGGATATATTCTTCAGCGACATCACGAGATGGCTTTTCAACAAACCTCAAAACATTCTCATCATTTGATTCAATATACCCAAATCCAGGCTCTGGATACATGGGCTTCATACCAAATGTAACCAGTTTCCCAAGTTTAGCGTATGAATGAGCTTTGACAACAGCTTCCTCAAACGCGCTTTGGTCTTGAATTAAATGATCCGCTGGCAAAATTAAAATATTGGCATCATCACCATGCATTTGCTGAACATGTAAAGCAGCCATCATAATAGCTGGAGCAGTATTACGCCCTACGGGCTCTAAAATAAATGACTGATGTAGACTCGAGGATTTATAAGCGCTTAGCTCATCTTCTACTTTAAAGTATAATTCCCGGTTGGTAATTGTCAGAATATGATCCACACCTTTAATCTTCTCTGCGCGAAGATAAGCCTTCTGAAGCAAGCTTTCACCGTCGGCCAATTTAATAAAAGGCTTTGGATGGTGTTCCCGAGACAATGGCCATAAACGAGATCCCGCACCGCCACATAAAACCACGGGCACCAAAGTCCCTGTTGGATTTATGACTTGTTGTTTAATACTAACTTTTTCATCAACAAGCTCTAACATGTTTTTCCTTATAACAAATGATAAATATTATTTGTGCTACCTTAGCTGATTAAAAAAACAAAATCAATGAGGAAGCCCAACAAAAACCAGGCATTTATTGCTTGATTGCTGGCATTCTCAATCCTCCAAAAAGTTAGAATTATTGGCAATGAGCAATTAAAGGGAACAACTTTATTTGGCTCTAATTTACAGGCTCTATTTTAAATCATGAATAATTGTTCTAAAATTCACAATCGAAAATTTATTCATCAATAATTTATGAAAATTGCTTTTAATAACTCTGCCGTGCGTTACCCTCTCACAGGCATTGGCCATCTCACAATACAAAATTTTGAGGCATTACAAAAAATAAAAAATATTGAGGTTGTCCCTTATCAACAGATGAACAATATCCAAAACATTAATAGTGCTTCTAGCAAAAACGCATCATTCAAAAAACATATGATGAATACAATCATTTCTTTCTTGAGTAAATGGAGTTGGGCTCAAGAGCTTAATCGATTTATAAAAAACAAAAAAATGACAAGATTTTGTAAAACCGTCCAACCCCATGTTTTTTATGAACCTAATTTTTTGTTGAGTGCAAAATTCTCTCCATCGGTAAGCACTATCTATGATATCTCCTTCATTCGTTATCCAAACACCCATCCCAAAGCCAGGGTTAAAATTTTAACCAAGAACCTTAAGAAATCTATTGAAAACAGCAAAGCAATTGTGACAATTTCTGAATTTAGTAAGCAAGAAATTATTGACGCATTTAAGGTAGAGTCAGAGAAGATTTTTGTTGCGCATTGTAGTACTTCGAAAAATTTTAAACCCTACACTGAAGAGGAAACCATAGCTACGTTGGCACTCTTAAAACTTACCTACAGAAAATTCATTCTTGTTGTAGGCACGTTTGAACCTAGAAAGAATCTAAAAAATGTATGTTTAGCTTATGCCGAACTTCCAGAGTCTCTTCGAATAAATTTTCCTCTTGTACTTTGTGGTGCTCGGGGTTGGGGAGAACTCGACCTGCCAAAAAATATCAAGCAACTTATTGAAAACAATCAAATTCGTATTTTAAATTATATTAGTGATCAAACTTTATATCATCTAACAGCATCTGCAAGAGTTTCTTGTTATTGTTCTATCTATGAGGGATTTGGCCTGCCCATATTAGAAGCCATGCAAAGTGGAACACCAGTTGTCACCTCAAATGTTAGCTCGATGCCTGAGGTTGCAGGAGATGCTGCTATATTAGTAGATCCATTGAAAGTTCAAGACATAAGCAAAGGCATTGGGGATGTGTTAACGCAAGATGAATTGTTTTCTCTATTAATTCACAAAGGACTTAAACAAGCCAAACAATTCAACAGTGAAAAATCAGCGACTATGATTGTTACAGCGTGTCAATATGCTTTAGGAAATCAAGAGCAACTCTAACAAATAATTACCTCACGTTTTAGTAGATCTTCTTATGAAAAACACCACCCCTTTAACACCCCTCTCAATTCCGGGGTGATTTTTTTATTCCATTTAAAACTAGACCATAAAGAGATTAAAATTAAATAAAATAAAAACCTTTTTGGCTGTACATTCCTATCGATTTTATTTTCAATCTGTACATGAGCATAATTAATCACCCAGCGAGTAGGCACTTCGCCAAATAGTTCCTGAAACATATCATTAATTTCAGCGTGAACTTTAATTCTGGCGCCTAAGGTTTTATTATCTTGGTACATCCTAGAACCAGCAAGTTTTTCAGGAATAAACCCAAATTGTACATTTTCCTTAGAGAGCCTTAACCAATATTCATAGTCCATACAGTAATTTAAATCTTCTCTCAATAAACCATATTTTTTAAAAATGTTTTTTCTAAAAAAGACCGTGGGCTGACAAATAAAACAGGTCTCTTTTAATTGTTCAATACTCCATTGTTGGGTGGGGTAGTCTTCAAATGGTTTATCCTCTCGATCAATATGACAAGCATTACCGTATAAGATGTCAATATTGGGATGCGCCTTGAAAAAATCAGCTACTTTCTCAAGTGTTCCGGGATAATAAATATCATCAGAATTAAGCCATCCGATGATATCCCCGCTGCTTTTCATAATTCCTTTGTTTACAGCATGTGCCTGTCCATTATCTTTTTCGGAAATCCAATACAATTTGGATGAATACTCTTGCAGGACCTCTGTAGTCTTATCTGTGCTTCCACCATCGTATATCAAATACTCAAAATCTGAATAATCCTGATTTAAAACACTTTTGATCGTTTTTTCAATAAAGATGCCTTGATTATATGATGGTGTAATAATACTAATCTTCATTACAAAATCTCCTGTAATAAATCTTTCTCAATTCCGTTTTTTCGAACTACTTTGCATGTTTTTACTTGCAAGGTTAAACTATTATTATCTTTTGAAAAAGGGTCAACAAATGAGTGAGTAAATATTGGAGAAATCATTATTTTTAATTTTCCTCCGGTTGCAGAAATCGGAATTTTGATAAGCTCATGTTGGCCTGATTTTAGTTTAATATTTCTTTTTTCATCTTTATATTGTTTTGAGAAACTTGTTATTATTCCGATTTCTTTAGTTTCGGAAACCCATTTAGGGGAAAAAAAACTTAACTCTATGTGTTGATTTAAAATATTTTTTTCTACATTGAGTAAAATAATGGCTTCGGCCCAACCATCAACGTGTATTCCAGAAACAGAGTCCTTATCAAGTGGATTGATTATTGCATCTTCAAAAATAGATAAATAATCTAATGCCATTTTTTCTGTATCAGAAAATGCTTGTGCTCTGATTTTACCTTTAGAAATTAATTGCTGGCGTAATGCCTCATCAAATGTAATTTTTAAAATTGAATCTGCAATTTCTTGAGGTTTTTTAGGATCAAATAGTAACACGGCATCAGCACCAACTTCGGGTAAAGATGTAAGATTACTGCACGCAATTGGGACATCTAAAGCCATTGCTTCTATTAAGGGAATACCAAAACCTTCATATAGCGAAGGAAAAATCATCGCTAAACTATAATACATTAATGAAGCGAGATCATCAGTACTCACATAATCTAAAAATACTAGACGATTAGATAAATTAAATTTTGTAGTAATAGTTTTTAGATATTGCTGTCTTTCACTCGGCGCACCTGTAAAAACCAATTTAATTTCTTCATCCAAACCTTGATGTCTAGCAATTTGAAATGCGGTAATTAGCATTTCATGGTTTTTATGTTTCCAGAAATTCGCAGGGTAAATAATGTATTTGTTCTCTCTAAGACTTTTCTCAGTAAGATATTTTTTATTAAAGTGCTTGCTAGAAAGTCGATTAGCCATTGAAAGATATATCGTTTTAATATCATTAAGTTGTAATTCCGGACAATGTTCTAAAGCTTTTAATCTGGAATATTCAGAAATTGCTATAAGTTTTGTGGCTTTGTGGCATGCTTTTTTAAATGTTATGTCACGGTGATAATTTTCTTCGGCAGTATAAAAAGCTGGGTACGTTTTAAATTGTAAGTCATAAATAATACTAACTACTGGCACATCTGGTTGTATATAAGTTGGGGAGGTAAAGGGACAAAACAATAAATCTACATTGTCAAAATCATTATGGGAAGCTAATTTTTTTTCTTTATTATTTCCTTCCAGCGCATTAGGAAAACTTTGGAATTGTTGATAGACTTTAAAGGCTATCAACCTAAATTTGATCAGCGTTAAGGGATTGTTGATGATTTTTTTAATCATTTTAATGACAAGCCTGACAATTGGGTTTCTTTGTTTCTGAGATGTATTTTCCAAAATATGAAATATTACATTAGGAGATTCAAATATAGACAACTCTTTGATAACCTTAGAATTGATGCATAAGATCCAAATAATATTAGGACGTAATCTAATAAGTTGTTTAACTAGATCCAAGACGAAAACTTTTGAACCTCCATTCGTGCCTCCTGGTAAAATAGGGGTTAAATCAATCAATATTTTCTTTTGAAAAGTTTCCATATGTTTGATCCTTAAATGAATTATTAAATTTTTTATAGAAGTTCTTTCACTCTTCAAACTCTTTCATTGTCTTGTAAACCTTTCGACAAACTAACCAACTTTGGTTTTCAGACCAGACAAATCCACCGATTCAAATTTTAATTTCTACACTCTCGATTTGAAATCATCTGATTCACTTTTGATCTTGCTATTTTAATCATTTTTTAAACTGCAGTCTTCCATCCAGAAAACTTAAATTCTCAAACTATGCTATTCATGCAACGCGTTCGTTATCAGCTTTTAATTGATTAAGACAGCAAGACCACTATTTTCCAAAAAATTTCCAAACATTTTTAATGTTTGAAACAGGAGGAGGTGTATATTCAAATACATCATTCATCATCAGATAAAATTCTTCAATTTCAAAATCAACTCGAGAGTCTATTTATAATCACTTTGCATTTCAAGCAATTGCTGACAGAGCAAATTTAAATATCTTCATGCTACTTAAGATAGTTTCTCTATAAAAAATATACGGTATTTCAGGGACCTTACAAAAGTGGTATTCATGCCTATACAACTTTAACTCACTGTTTCTAGATCAATAAATATAAATTACGAGCTAAGTGGAAAAATGTTTATCTTTCGAGCTTTTTATATTTAATGGCCTTGAAGTATAAATTCTCTAGTTGTTCGGAAATTTTATATGCACTAAACTTTTTAACTGACTGTTGAGCTTTGGATGCGAGAGATTGAACAAAAACAGTATTTTTAGACATTTCTTGCATTGCCATCACCCATCCATCTAAATCATCCGGTGCTAATAAAAGTGCATTTTCACCGCTAATTTCAACCATTGAAGTATCTCTCGTTGTAATGGTAGCTGCTCCAAACTGCATTCCCTCCAAAACAGGCAATCCAAATCCTTCAAACAATGATGGATATAAATTTACAAAACAATTTTGGTATAACCACAGTAATTCTTGATCGTCGACGTAACCTGTTAAAATAACATTGTCTCTAATACCTAATTCTTCAATATAGGCTTCAAAATCATCCATAAGCCAACCTGTTTGACCGGCTAAGACAAGGGGATATGGAACACCTCCGGCTTGTAAATATTTTTGGTAGGCAGTTACTAAAAATTTTTGATTTTTCCTAGGCTCTATGGTACCTACACTCAACCAGAACTTTTTCGATTTTAGACTATCAAATAACCTGGGTTGTTTTTTTTGAATTTGAGTATTTTCAAATCTTGAGCATGGATAAATCACTTCAATTCTTTCTTCTGGAAAATGAGGGAATATTTTCAAGAAATGGTTTTTCGAAAACTCAGAAATAGAAATTATCCAATCGGCATATGATGCTGCGTGGAGCACACCTTCAAAACAACCTACTCGATTTTCTTCTACGGCCCACTGCGGATTTTCTAAAAATCCAAGATCATAAAGTGTATATATTAAACGTGAATTAGTTATATTCGTTGGGCACCAAAAATTATTGGAGTGGATAATATCAGGATTGCCTAATTTTATCTCTAGATCATTAGAGTGCCAAAATTGATTTGCCTTTGTTTTTGAAAGTATTCTTGGTCCATAATGACCTTTCAAATAAGGATTTCTAGAAGGCATTAAACTATCATGGTAAAAATCACCAAAATGAGGCAATAGCTTAAAGTCAATATTATTACTATTTTTCAACATTGCAGAAATCATTGCATGGGCAAAAAAACCGCAACCAGCTTTATTTTTTCCAGTCTGAGAAATATCAAACGCTAGCCTAATCTTTTTGCCCATCAATTATATTTCCAGTTATTTGTTTACAATTGGAACTCTGCTGCTACAGCATCATTATAAAACATTTTAACAGTATCTAAGGAGTACTCTTCTAAATCATAACCAATTAAGTCTAATTTTTTAATGATGTCCGGTGTAACAGTAATAATCTGACAACCTATTTGGTCTGCCTGAAAAACATTTAATAACTCTCTTGGGCTTGCCCAGATCAATTCCGACTTTGGATTAATTGTTAACATTTCGACTGCTGCAGCCATCAGAGGTAATGGATCGCGCCCAGTATCGGCAATGCGTCCTGCAAATACTGATACATAGCTTGCAACTTCAGGATTTAGACAATGGATAACTTCTCGTACCTGTTTTAAATTCATAATGGCTGTCACATTCAATTTAACCCCATGATATGATAGCTTTTCTATTAATGCATAAGCATTTTGTTTTTGAGTATTCATCACAGGTATTTTCACATACACATTTTGACCCCAACTTGCAATTTCCAAGGCTTGTCTTTCCATTTCCTTGAAATCGTCAGAAAAAACTTCAAATGACAGGGGTTTGCTTTCAATACATTGTAGAATATCTTTACAAAAACCTTTGTAATCTTTAATCCCTGCTTTTTTCATAAGAGTGGGATTGGTAGTGAGACCTTGAATATAGCTTCTGGAGTTCATTTCTAACATAGAGGCTTTATCAGCACCATCAGCAAAAATTTTAATCTTTAAATCCTGTAAAAGTTTCATTCTAATCTCCCTTAATTATTAAACATGCCTCATATAATGAATTGGCCTTATGGGTATACCCTTGTGCTTTTTTTTCTTGGTACTGATAATCTAACCAAATAGTTTTACAACCAGCAGCACAACCTGCATCAATATCTTTCCATCGATCTCCAATCATATAGCTATTCGATAAATCAATATTAAACTCTTTTGAAATATCATAAAGCATACCAGGCAATGGTTTTCTGCAAGCACAGCCATCTTGATTGTCGTGATAGCATACACGAATACCATCTAATGGAAGTTGCTGAAGTAAAAAATCATTTATAGACTCAACCTCTGCAATAGCAGCATCTCCCCTTGCAACATCAGGTTGATTTGTGACGACAAACAATAAATAACCATTTGCTTTTAAGATATTTACACATTCATGCACTTTGGGTGTTAATATTAAATCCTCTAAAGTCTTAGGCGGGTATGGTTTACCATCAATTAAACGGACTTCGTTTAATACGCCATCCCTGTCTAAAAAAACAGCTTTATGCATCAGCAAGCTCGATAGCTTGAAACGCTTGAGCCGATTCCCATTTTGTTTCATGATTTTTTAACATGGGATGTGAAACCAATAGATGCCAAACTACTGCTTGAAATGCTTCAGAATGGGGTGTTATTGTGTTTGGATTGACAGTAGGAATAATCACACATGCATCAGCAACCTGGCCTGTAAATCCACCATCGCGACCGACTATTCCTAAAATTTTTGCATTTTTATCAAGCGCATATTGCAAGGCTTTAACCAAATTTGGACTAATATTTTTCTCTAAATTACCACCACCGACAGACAATACAAATACAGCATCAGAAGATGACAAACGGCTAACTTTCAACCATTCAACAAAAGTGGTATCCCAACCTTCATCATTCGTCCTAGCGGTTAGTTCTGAGACATTATCCGTAGGGGCATAGGTTTCAATCCCCACAATTTTACGAAAATCATTAACCGCATGTGAGCAATTGCCGGCGCTACCACCTACGCCCAAAAAAAAGAGTCTGCCATTTGTTTTCTTAACATTATTAAGAATACCCGCCATCATCTCAATCATATCTGTATCAATTGCTTTTAAAATTTCGATTGCTTCATTCATGTGTTGTTGCGAATAATTCATCATTTTTCCTTTTATTAAAAAAATATTTTGTTTCTTCTAAGCCTTTAAAAGAACCAACTTCATAAAATCTTTCAAAGACTTCCAGTCCCGATAATTGATCGTGTTCTGATAATTGTTGAAAAAGATCTGCCAAATCCAGGAAGGTATTTTCCTCTAGAGAAGAAAAAATTTCTTTATTAACAATCGATAGGCCATAATCGATATAGCACATTTCTGGAATAGCTTGTTTTTTATTGTATGTAATTAAATTGTTGGCTCTTGAAATAACATTACTTTGATCCCATTGATTTTCATTTTTCAAAATGCACATCAATGCCTTAGTTGGTTTTTTTTGAAAAACCTGCTGAATAGGAGCATATTCAATTGGTAAAAAGCAATCTCCATATAATACAAAAAAATTATCCTCTAGCAAGGGTAATGCTTTTTTTAAAGCGCCTGCTGTACCTAAAAACTTTTCCCCATCATAGGAATACTTAACCCTAAGGCCAAACTGAGAGCCATCCCCAATATCGTTTTCTATCATTTGCCCCAAATAACCCAAACATAAAACAACTTCAGTTATACCCTGTTGCTTTAAGTATTGAAGCTGATAATGAATAAATGGTTTGTCATTTACAGACACCAATGCCTTAGGAATGGATTCTGTGACAGGTCTTAGTCTTGTCGCCAGCCCCCCTGCTAATATTGCAACCGAGTACATCATGATGACATCACAACTTTTGTCCCTTCATAGTCAAAACGAAAACGAACCTCTTCGAGTCCTGCTTTTGCCATAGCATGTCTGAGTTGATTTCTATTCTGAGCCATAAACATTAAAAAACCACCTCCGCCAGCACCAACAAGTTTCCCACCTACAGCGCCGTTTTGCATAGCGAGTTGATACCATTCATCAATCTGTGGATTGCTCATACCTTGAGAACGTCTTTTTTTATGTTCCCAATGTTCATGCATGAGCTCCCCAAATAATAAGGATTGACCTGATTCGAGTGCTTTTTGACTTTGATAACCCAAATCTTTAACATAATTTAAATTTGCAATCATCTCTTCATCATGTTTTTGAGAGCGTACATGTTGATCTTTTAAAATACCACTGGCACTTCTTGAAAAACCAGTAAAAAACAATAATAAATTATCCTCGAGATCAAACAAGGTATCCATATTCATGTTAAGCGATTGCACTTTTACATTGTCATCTTTTTGAAAAGTAAAACAGGTCACACCCCCATGAGCTGCAATATATTGGTCCTGCTTTCCAATCGGTTCGCCAAGTTTGTCTATTTCAATATGGCACGCAAGTTCTGCCAGTTCTTCTTGGTGTAAATGACGTTTTCGATGTGTATATAGTGCTTTTAGCAATGCGGTGGTAAAGCTCCCTGATGAACCCAATCCAGTTCCTGATGGGATATCTGCAAGGGTTGTAATTTCTATCTGAGGCGTTTTAAAATCGAGTAATTTTAATGACTCCCTAATAATCCGATGTTTTACATCATTGACTTGTTCCACATGTTCTAATTGAGAGTATTTAAGATAAATTCCTTTCGTAAAAGGTCTCATCACGGTTACATAAACATATTTATCAATTGCAGCGGAAATTAAAAAACCTTCATGATCTCGATAATAAGAAGATAAATCTGTTCCTCCACCGCCTAATGTAATTCTAAGCGGGCTCCGTGCGATAATCATATCCTGAATCCTTATAAATTTTGTTTACAACTTCCAAAGCTGCTTTGGCATCACTTAATCCTGCTGAAGGTATTCTGTGCAACTGAATATCTTCTAAAAACTCTCGAAACTCAACATCCCATGAATTATCTGCCATGGGAAATTCCCAGGAATATGTTTCAGGAGGTCCCATTTCTGGCAACATCTTATAAAATGTGAGGCGTTCTGTACCATAACTTCCGCCTAAACCTTGAATGTCTAATTTACCAATTTTTCCATAAATTTCAAATGAAAATGTGTTTTTCCATTCCGTGCAGCTTGCATGTAAAAAGGCCACTTGTTTTTGCGCTGTTTTCAAAATTAAAAAACCATTATCATCAACAGGCATATTCCAAAAATAAGTATGCGCGTAACCATCAATTTCTTCAAAATCACCTAAAAACCAGCGCGATAAATCAATTAAATGAACGCCCTGGTCAATCAGCTCCCCTCCGCCCGATAGAGCAGGATTCGCGCGCCATTCTTTATCATACCCCACTCGTCCGCCATGCCCATATCTGGCGCGAACAAACATCAATTCACCCAACTCACCAGCATCAACAAGTTTCTTGGCTTTTTGCAGCGCGCGATGGTAACGATGATTGAAACCTACTCGCACGCAAACATCATGACGTGTTTCGGCCTCT
>Ga0214923_10005884_pt1 | contig 14016 bp, 13 predicted proteins | sample LL1510_MetaG_FD_177993 | JGI IMG/M metagenome (GOLD analysis project Ga0214923, IMG submission 177993) | Freshwater microbial communities from Lake Lanier, Atlanta, Georgia, United States - LL-1510 | ecosystem: Environmental > Aquatic > Freshwater > Lake | place: USA: Georgia | collected... | reverse complement strand
TTCTGTTTGGCAACTCGAGCCTAGGTTGATCTCTCCTCGTCTAACGATGGCACGGTGAGTGATAAGACCCTTTACTGGTTTCTGCACGTCAAGAACTTCTAGTTCAAATCCATCACCAGAGATGGTGCCGGCATCCGGTGATTGTCCACCTGATTCGGCATAGAAACTGGTGCGATCAAGCACAACATCAACCATGTCGCCAAACTTTGCCGAGGATGAAATAACTCCATCAACAATTAGGCCAATTACAGTTGCCTCAGACTCTAGCTCTTCATAACCAGTGAATGTCGAGCTGCCTAGCGCCCTAAACTCGGAATAAATCGATAGGTCAACGCCACCAGCTTTCTTGAGCTTGGCGTCTGCCTTGGCCCTTTGCCGTTGTTCAGTCATGAGAGCATCGAAAGCTGCTCTATCAACTGACAAACCTGCTTCTTCAGCAATCTCAACGGTTAAGTCAATTGGAAAACCATAAGTGTCATGAAGCAAGAAACAGGCTTCACCGGATAGTTCCTTACGACCTGCATTCTTAGCGGAAGTTATTTCATCCTCTAGGACAGCAGTTCCCGAGGTTAGTGTTCTTAGGAAGGCCTCTTCTTCGGCTTTTACCGTTGCCAGAATGCGAGGAAACTCTCTCTCTAATTCGGGATAAGCGTCCACCATTGCATTTTTCGAAGTAGTGAAAAGCTGCGGGAAGACTGGTTCGTTAACTCCCAACAGTCTCATAGCTCGAATGGTTCTTCTCAGCAGGCGTCGGAGAACATATCCCCTGCCGTCATTCGAAGGTGAAACACCATCACCAATTAGCATTAAGGCGCTTCTTACGTGGTCAGCTACGACTCTTAGACGAACATCATCTTGTTCTTCAACGCCATATCTCTTACCTGAGAGTTCAGAAGCTAAATCTAGAACTGGTCTTACCTGATCAATTTCATAGAGGTTCTCGACACCCTGCATAAGGAAGGCAACTCTTTCTAGCCCCATTCCAGTGTCAATGTTTTTCTTTGGAAGTTCCCCAAGGATTTCAAAATCCTCTTTACCTCCACCTGCACCACGCTCATACTGCATGAATACAAGGTTCCAGATTTCTATGTACCGGTTTTCGTCAGCTTCGGGCCCGCCCTCTATCCCGTAATCTGGGCCTCGGTCGTAGTAGATCTCGGAGCAAGGACCCGCTGGCCCTGGTTGCCCCGTTGACCAGTAATTGTCTTTCATACCACGACGTTGGATTCGCTCAAGCGGTAGTCCAGAAACTCTTTGCCAGATAGAAATTGCTTCATCATCGTCTTTGTATACGGTGACCCATAGTTTCTCTTCAGGCAAGCCAAGGCCGCCTGAATCTTGTGAACTGGTTAGAAATTCCCAAGCATAGGAAATCGCTTCCTCTTTGAAGTAATCCCCGAAGGAGAAATTTCCATTCATCTGGAAGAAAGTGCCGTGACGAGTAGTCTTTCCAACTTCCTCGATGTCCAGAGTTCTAACACATTTTTGAACACTCGTGGCTCTTGGATATGGCGCTGGAACGAGCCCACTCATAAATGGAATGAAAGGTACCATTCCTGCAACTGTGAACAGAAGACTCGGATCTTCACTAATTAGAGAAGCGCTTGGAACCACAACGTGGTTTTTTGACTCAAAGTAACTAAGCCAGCGGCGTCTAATCTCAGCGGTTTTCATTTGCGCCTACCTCTTGCCGGTGCTTGATTCTTGATTTCCTGCTCACGGTAGCCTGTCGCGACAGCCGAGGCGAAGGTCTTTACTTTGTCACCTGCCTGATCGATGGCCCTTTTGGCTTCAGGGTTAGACTCGATTTGTTTAGCAAGATAAACACCTAAAGCTACGCCTGCTATGAAGAATGCGGCGCGCTTCATTATTTATCCTTCTTCTTTCCGATAAAACTGGTTACCGTCTTAACAATCTCGCCAATGCGAAGTAATGGTCCACCGACATTAGTTGTGAAGGTGTTGATTAGTGAGCTTAGATTATTTGTCGCATCAACCACATTGTCAGTAATAACGTCAATCTTTTCAAGTTGGCGATTGGTTTGCTTAGTCGTTTCGGTTAGCTCGGTCAATAGCGGTATTAACGCATCACCTGTTTCACGGATGGTTGCAGAACTAGCATCGATAAATCTAATAAGGCGAACTACAGCGTATATCAACACAGCAACAAATACTGCGAATGCGATAGCCGCTATTAGCGCTGCTAGATCTGAACCAGCCATAGAAATAACCTAGTTGTCTCTAGCGAGCAGCGTAGTACTCAACCACAAGCTGAACTTCACAGGTGATTGGGACTTCTGATCGCTTTGGACGGCGAACTAGAGTTGCTTGGAGTTTATCCAATTCAACCGATAGGTAACCTGGAACAGGAGGAAGCACATCGACGTGACCGCCTGCGGCAGCAACCTGGAATGGTTCAGTTGATTCGCTCTTTGGACGGACGTGGATCATCTGACCGATCTTAACTCTAGATGAAGGACGATCAACGAGCTGTCCATCTACCAAGATGTGACGGTGAACAACCAACTGGCGAGCCTGTGCCATAGTTCTTGCGAATCCAGCACGAAGAACTAGAGCGTCAAGTCTCATCTCTAGAAGTTCAACTAGGTTCTCACCTGTTAGACCTTCACTCTTCTTGGCGTCATTAAAGATTTTTCTCAGCTGTGCTTCGCGAATGCCGTACTGGGCACGAAGACGCTGCTTCTCGCGAAGACGAACGGCGAAGTCGCTGTCTGCCTTGCGCTTTGTGCGACCATGCTGACCTGGAGCATATGGGCGCTTTTCAAGATACTTTGCTGCTTTTGGGGTTAGTGCAATCCCGAGTGAGCGAGACAATCTAGTCTTGCTACGAGTACGTGATGTCTTAGACACAGATACCTTTCAATAATTTGTGAATTCTTAATTGTTGTGCCCGGTGCATCTTGGCTAAAAAAGATTCACTCACCGCTTGACATACAACTCGCAGCCTTGAGTTCTGTCGGGTCGGCAACTTTCCAATAATAGCAGGGTGAATTGCTTGATTCCAAGGGTCTACAAGCCCAATTTTGCTCTAATTTCTTCGATTCGCTTCAGTCTTTCCCCCATTTGATTCTCGGCACCTAGGGACTGTGGAATGTAATACTGAGTGTGCTCTTGGGAGAGGTATTCTTGGGCAACTAGCTTGTTCGAAGTATCATGCGGATACTGATAGCTCTCATCACTCTGACTTGCCGGGCTAGATCTCAAATACTGTGGAATTTGTGGGCTAAATCCAGCCTCGACATCGGCAATTGCGGCGTTTATAGCCTTGTAAGCCGAATTAGATTTAGGGCACAGCGCCAGGTAGATGGTCAACTCCGCCAATGGGATTCTGCCCTCTGGCATCCCTATCTGGGTAACTAGCTGCATAACCGAGTTCGCTAGAACTAGTGCGTTTGGATCTGCTAAGCCAATGTCTTCGGCCGCCAATATGGCTAGTCTTCGGGCTATAAATCTCGGATCTTCCCCGCCTACAATCATGCGCGCTAGATAGTGCAGTGCTGCCTCTGGATCGGAACCGCGAACGGATTTTATGAATGCGCTTATTATGTCGTAGTGCTGATCACCATCAGCATCGTATCTAGCAAGTGCAACCGAAATGTTCTTGGTTACATCTTCGACTGTTATCTCGCTTCTTCCCTCAGTTTTAGCCGTTACACTGGCTGTTTCGAGCAAGGACAGCGCCTTTCTAGCGTCACCCCCAGCAAGGGAAGCAATCCGCGCAAAAAGACCTTCAGCAGGGATGAAATTGTTGGCCAGTCCTCTCTCGTCTAGAAGAGCGGCGGTGAGGACCCTTTGGATGTCCATAGGATTTAGCGGTTCTAGCTCAATCAGCAGACACCTGGAGAGCACGGCAGGCGTTAGAGCGAATCGTGGGTTCTCTGTGGTCGCGCCAATCAGGACAATTTCTCCCTGCTCAACGGCTTTTAGGACGGATTCCTGTTGAACCTTGCTAAAACGGTGGATTTCATCGATGAATACAACCATTGATCCTTGCCCAGAGATGATTTGGTGATTTGAGGCTTCAAACGCTTCCCTAAGTTCAGCTATCGAAGAGTTGATAGCACTTATCTCCCATAACCGACGACCACTTAGTTTTGCCATAATTCTCGCAATGGTTGTCTTGCCAGTGCCTGGTGGGCCGTAAAGAATCATCGAAGGGAGATTCTCTGAGGCCTGTATGAACGAACTTAACGGACCTGATGAGCTCAGAACCTTGGCTTGTCCTACTAGATCTTCTAAGCGTTCCGGTCTAACTCTGGCAGGCAAAGGCATACCAATCGGAAAGTCGAAAAGGCTTATGGTCTCCACTAGACAAGGCTAAACCAGAAAAAACCTGCTCTAAACTCTATTTAGGTCATATTCTGGAGGAAAAATTGGCGAAAAAGAACAAAAGCATAGAGGCGTCCGCCTTAAAGACCCTCAAGTCCTTTGAAGCGAAACAGAGTCAAGAGGACAGCAAGGCTAATGCGCGCAAAAAGGACAACAGACTCTCGATTCTGCTCACCTCAGGAGCTTTCGTTGTTGCTTTGGTGCTGCAGTTCGTTTACTTTAACTTTGGCCCAGGAATCTCTCCAACGGCTTGTATCAAATTTACTCAGACTCCTCTTCCTTCAGTGAGTGGAGAACCTAATCCTGCTTCTATTCCAGACGCAGCAATCTCGGAATGTCGTGACTGGAACGGCACCATGAAGGTCAACAATGCCGAACTAGGTATCAAGTTATTCGGTAACAAAGCTCCACAAGCTGTTGCCAACTTCGTAGATCTAGCTTCTGTGGGTTTCTTTACCGATAACAACTGTCACAGACTGGTGACATCTGGAATCTTTGTTCTGCAATGTGGCGATCCAAATGGTAACGGTACTGGTGGACCTGGTTACAGTTTCGGTCCACTAGAGAACACTCCGAGTGCTGCTTCAGGAGTTGCTCCAACCTACAAAAAAGGTTGGCTTGCGATGGCGCGCACCTCTAACAGCGCTACATCAATGGGATCACAGTTCTTTATCGTCTACAAGGATTCTCAGATTCCTAACGACGCCGCCGGTGGCTACACCGTATTCGGTGAGATTACCTCTGGACTAGATGGCCTCAATAACGTCTTCAAAGGCGGTGTTGTTGGCGGAGCTAGCGATGGAAAGCCAAAGGTTGCAGCAAGCATAAAGAGCATTACTGTTAAGTAGTTCCATAATTTAGGAGATTAAGTGTCAGCTGTCCAGACAAGCTTCGGTCGTGTAGACGACAACGGTACCGTCTATCTATCCGACAACGGGATTGAGCGTGCAATTGGTTCACAGCCAACTATGTCGCATGAAGAGGCACTTAATTTCTACATCAAACGATTTGAAGATATGGCTGCAACTGTTCGACTCCTCGAGCAACGTACCAAGGCTAAAGCAGACCCAAAGTCAATCAACAAATCAGCAACCAAACTTCTAGCTGACCTTGAAAATGCAAATGTTGTCGGTGATGTCGAATCACTGAGACAAAAACTTCGCCTAATTATTGAGCAGCTCTCAGTTGCGGTCGCTGAACTCGAAGAAGTCAGAAAGCTAGAAACTGAAAAAGCCATAGCCGATAGAGAAGCAATCGCGGAGGCGGCTGAGGCGATAGCAAATACTGATGCAAAGAAAATTAACTACAAGCAGGCCAGCGCTAAAATGCTCGAGCTTTTCAACCAATGGCAAGCTCTTCAAAAGGGTAATGCAAGGGTTCCTAAATCTAAAGCTGACCTAATCTGGAAGAGATTCTCCCAGGCTAGAAATACCTTCGAATCAAACAAACGAGCATATTTTGCCTCCCAGGATCAATTAGCCAAGGCCAGCAAAGGTGCAAAAAGCGATTTAGCAGCAAAAGCGGAGGCGTTGGTTGAAAAGGGTGCTGATGCGAGCGTTGAATATCGTGAGCTTCTGAACCAATGGAAGAAATTGCCAAAGGTTAAATCAAAAAGTGATGATGCTCTATGGGAGCGCTTCAAGGCCGCTGGAGATGCAATCTATGCCGCAAAGTCGGAGAAGATGAAGGCGGATGACATTGAGTTTGCCGCGAACCTTGAAGCTAAGTTAGCACTCCTTGTTGAGGCAGAAGCCATCGAGGTTGAGAAAGATCTTGAGAAAGCTAAGGCTGCTTTGAAATCGATTCAGGCCCGTTGGGAAAAAGCGGGTAAGGTTCCTCGGGACAGCATACGAAAGATTGAGGATCGCCTAAAGGCTGTTGAACAGAAAATTAAGTCTTTCGAACAGGAACTCTGGCGTAAATCCGACCCAACAACAATTGATCGAACAAATTCGCTGAGAACACAATTAGAGCAAGCAATCGCGAAACTTGAGGAAGAAGTTAAAGCCGCTGAATCGAAGGGCGATTCGAAGGCCGCATCAAAGGCTAAAGAAGCTCTTGAAGCGAAACAGTCTTGGCTAAAGGTTGTTCTAGAAGCCTAAGCATTCTTTACGCGGTAGACATCGTAAACGTTGTCGATTCGTCTAACTGCATTTATCAGCGCGTCAAGACCAGCAGGATTACCCATCTCAAAAACAAATCTGCTTAGTGCAACACGATCAGCTCGAGTTGATACGGATGCTGAAAGTATGTTGACGTGGTGCTCACTGAGCACCCGAGTAACGTCGCTCAGTAAGCCTCCTCGATCGAGAGCTTCGATTTGAATTTGGACCAGGAACAGTGATTTCGCATTTGGTTCCCAAGAAACATCAATAAGTCGTTCTGGCTGTGAACGAAGGTCATCCGCATTTTTGCAGTCTGATCTGTGAACGGAGACCCCCGAGTTTCGAGTTATGAACCCAAGAATTTCATCACCTGGTACTGGTGTGCAGCAACGCGCAAGCTTTACCATTACGTCAGCATCTCCCCTGACAAGTACCCCAGAATCGCTGTGTCTTACGCGGTTGAGCATGGATGTATTTGTGGGTAGTTCAAAAACTGGTTCTTCGGACTCCTCTTCCATGGCAAGGGCAGCTGCCATCTTCTCAACAACCGACTGGGCCGATAAGTGATTGTCCCCAATCGCCGCATAGAGGTCAGAAGGCTCGGAGAATCTGAGATCACTGGTTATTTTTAGAAGACTGTCAGTTGCAAGAGCTCTTTGAATAGGCAGATTCTGCCTTCTTAGCGCTTTGGCAAGAAGGTCCTTACCACGCTCTATCGCATCTTCCTTGCGCTCAGCGCTGAACCAAGCCTTAATCTTTGATTTTGCTCTTTGAGTCTGGACGAACTGCAACCAGTCCTGACTTGGCCCAGCCTCTTGAGATTTTGAGGTGAGTATTTCGACCACGTCGCCGGACTGAAGCTTAGTCTCAAGTGGAACGAGTCGTCCGTTTACCTTTGCACCCATGGTTCTGTGGCCGATTTCAGTGTGAACCGCGTAAGCGAAATCAACGGGGGTCGCACCTCTAGACAGACCCACGACTTTACCCTTGGGAGTGAACGCGTAAACCTCTTTAGCACCAATTTCAAAACGCAGAGCATCTAAGAACTCACTTGGGTCTGCTGTCTCATGTTGCCAATCAGAAAGGTGCTTTAGCCAGACCAGATCCTCTTCTGAGGAAAGTCTTGTTGCGTTGCCTTCCTTATACTTCCAGTGAGCTGCGACACCGTATTCAGCGCGGTTGTGCATCTCTTGGGTTCTTATTTGAATTTCGACTGGGCGTCCGCTAGGACCGATAACCGTTGTGTGTAGCGACTGATAAAGGTTGAACTTGGGCATCGCAATGTAGTCTTTGAATCTTCCAGGTACTGGATTCCATCTAGCGTGAATTGCTCCAAGAATCGCATAGCAATCCCTGACATCCGGGACAATCACTCGAATCCCGACTAGATCGTAAATGTCATCAAACTCTCGGCCTCGGACAACCATTTTCTGGTAAATCGAGTAGTACTGTTTTGGCCTGCCAGCTACTTTTCCTTTGACCTTGTTCTCTTTCAAATCTTCTTCTATAGCGGAGATGACTCCTTGAATGAATTCTTCGCGCTTGGGTGAGCGTTGCCTAACTAGGTTAACGATCTCGTCATACACCTTGGGATATAGAACTGAGAATGAAATGTCCTCGAGCTCCCACTTGATTGTGCTGATACCTAAGCGGTGTGCCAAAGGCGCATAAATCTCTAGAGTCTCCTGAGCCTTCTTTCGAGCCTTTTCCTCAGGTACGAAACCCCAGGTTCTTGCGTTGTGCAGTCGGTCGGCAAGTTTTATGACTAAGACCCTAATGTCTTTGGACATCGCAACTACCATCTTGCGAACAGATTCAGCTTGACTGTTTTCGCCAAACTTAACCTTGTCCAGTTTGGTGACACCGTCCACCAGCATCGCTACTTCTTCACCGAAATCAGCACGAAGCTGATCCAAGGTGTACTCGGTATCCTCTACGGTGTCATGCAGTAATGCAGCAGCCAACCCAGCTGGACCGATGCCCAGTTCGGCAAGAATCTGAGCTACCGCAATAGGATGCGTGATGTAGGGGTCTCCGCTTTTGCGAGTCTGTCCAAGGTGGGCTTTCTCGGCTACTTGGTAGGCCTTTTCAACTATCGCAAAATCAAGTTTTGGGTGGCTGTTTTTGGCCGCCTTCAGCACTTCGGCTATACCCGAATCCTCAGCGGGTCTAGTGAAGATTCGCGGCAGGCGGCTTCGTAGCGCCTGTAGCGCTCCTCCACCAGTAATGTCAGACATTAGACCTCTTCACGCGAATGTATCTATAAGGATAACGCCTGAAGTCGATACCCTTTATGCGCGTTTAGCCAAGACCTTCTGAGCCTGAAGCTTGAACTTGCCTTCTCGCTCACGCATCTGAGAGTACATTGGAGCCGCAATAAAGATGGTTGAGTATGTACCGACGATGATACCGATGAATAGAGCAAGGGAAATGTCTCTCAACGTTCCAGCACCGAGAACAAACGCTCCGATGAACAAGATTGCAGCGACCGGTAGCACAGCCACGACGGAGGTATTAATAGATCTAACTAGCGTTTGGTTAATGGCTAGGTTTACGCGCTCTGCGAAGGTTGCAGTCTCACTGAATTCAGTTTCCAGGGTATTTTCGCGAATCTTGTCGAATACCACCACGGTGTCATAAAGCGAATAACCGAGGATTGTAAGGAATCCAATAACGGCTGCCGGGGTAACTTCAAATCCAAAGGCCCCATAGATACCCGCTGTGATGACTAGGTCGTGGAGCAGCGAGACGATAGCAGCGATACTCATTTTTAGAGTTCGGAAGTAAAGTGCCATCAAAATTGCCGCTAGAGCAATGAACACTATTAGACCGAATACGGCTTTAGATGTGATGTCCGCTCCCCAGTTTGGTCCGATAAACGAGCTAGCCACACTTGAATCTTTAACTTTGAACTTCTCAGCTAGTGCAAGGCGAACTCGTTCTGAATCCTCATCACTCAATTGAGGGGTCTGAACACGAATGGTGTTTGAACCGATAGACGTTGTGTTCACCTGAATTCCGGGAATTACCGTGTGCACAGCTTCTTCCGCGGCGATAGTTGAGGTTATTTGGCTGTCAGTAATTCGATATTCAGAGCCACCTCGAAATTCGATACCGAAGTTGAAGCCACCGGTTCTAAAAGGAAGGAGAATCGAAAGTACAAGCATCACTAGAGCGACGATGTAGAAAATCTTTCTACGTCCGACAAAGTTGAGCGAGCGCTCACCACTATAAAGCTGGTTTCCAAAATCGCTAAAACGTGACATTAGTTCTCCTCGCTAACATTAGACGATCCGCTTTGAGCCTGGGCCTTACGCTCGGCAATAGTCTGTCTGCGCTCAGCTTCCTTCGAAGCCTTGGCTGCCTTTTCCTTACTGACATCAGAAGCGACTCGGAATGTACCTCGACCGGTGTATCCGAAAGCAGCAGCTTCGCGTATTTCAAGCCCAGAGAACTTTCCTCCAGATGAGAAATACTTGGTCTGTGCCATAAGTTGGAACATTGGATGTGTAAAGAGCCAAACGACGGCAAGGTCAATGATTGTCGTGAGCCCCAGAGTGAAGGCGAATCCCTTTACGTTACCAACGGTTAGAGCAAACAATGTACCTGCTGCTAGAAGGCTAACCGCGTCCGAAACGATAATGGTTCGCTTTGCTCTAGCCCAGCCGGCCTCGACAGCGACCTGGAGGCTCTTGCCCTCACGCAGCTCATCTCTCACTCTTTCGAAATAGACGATGAACGAGTCTGCGGTAATACCGATGGCCACAATAAGACCAGCTATACCGGAAAGAGATAGACGGTAATCTTGTCGCCAGGTTAGTAGCGCGATGGCGAGATAAGTAAGTACCGCTGCCATGGTCAGCGAACCCAGGGTAAGTATGGATAGTGCTCGGTACTGGAATATTGAGTAGCCAACAACCAGCAGAAGTCCGATTAGACCGGCGAGAAGACCTGCCTGAAGTTGCTCAGTGCCCAATGTTGCCGATATGTTTTCCTGAGATTGAACAGCGAAGGAAATTGGCAGCGCACCGTATTTAAGCTGGTCGGCAAGCAACTGTGCGCTCTTTTGATCGTAATTTCCAGTGATCTGTGCAGCGCCACCTGTGATCACCGCTTGAGTTGTCGGTGCAGTAATCACATAACCATCGACGGTAACAGCAAATCTGTTTCTAGGGTCGGTTAGTGGGAAGAGTCGGCTCGTAATCTTGCCAAACTTGTCACCACCATCTTGTTTGAAATCAAGGTTAACTGCCCACTCGTTAGTGGTCGCACCGTTGGCTCCGGTAACAGTACCAGCCTGTGCGTCTTCAAGATCAAGGCCGGAGAGTTCAACTGGACCAAGGATGTATTTCTCGACACCGCCTCGACTACAGGTAACCAATGGCTTGTCAGCTGGATCCACCTGACCAGGCTCACGGAAGTTCTTTGAGCAGTCTAAGTTCTCGTATTCCTTCTGCAGTTCTGCAGTGACGTAGTTCAAATCACTTGGGTCGGTTGGATTTGCAGAAGAGGTCTTGATAGGGGTTGAACCTTGCTGACCTATCTGAGATTTGCTGCCTGCAGAAGCTGCAAGTACTGCTCTAAACTCAAGTTTCGCTGAGCTCTTGATGAGCGAAAGTGTGTTCTTGTCTGGTATTCCAGGAATCGAAACAACAATGTTGTTTCCAGAGGTGTTGATTTGCGCCTCGCTAACACCGGTTGAGTCAACGCGCTGTCGGATGATTCCAACTGCTTGACTGAGTTGCTCTGGTAGGACCTGGGTATCCGCCGAGACTACAGGAGTAAGAATGATTTGAGTACCACCGGAAAGATCCAGGGCTAAGTTAGGGATGAAGGTAGTCTTCTTGTCCCCGGCTAACATGTTTGCGCCAATAAGAAGTGGGATGCCCAATGTAAGAATCATTAGCCATAGCAATGATCTTCTGGCGGATTTTACGATACCGTTTTTCGCAGACATATTTTCTGTTCCTAGTTACTCTGTAGTCTTCTTTTTGGCTGCTGGTTTCTTTGTTGCAGGAGTCGATTTCTCGGGAACTGTTTCCTCAACTGACCGAACAGCGGCCTTCACGAACTCAATCTTTGACCCTGGGGTTGTCTCAACTACCAAGGTCTTGTCAGTTATTTCCCTAACGATGCCGACAATTCCGCCGAGCATAATCACGCGAGCACCGATTTGGACTGAGCTTTCTAGTTTGGCAGCTGCATCTTTGCGCTTTTTATTGCTGTAGAAAATAAAGAGCATGAATGCACCAAGCATCAGCCATACAACAAAGTCCATTTTTTACCAATCTGATAGTTTTTTCGGGCAACTAGGCGATTATAGCCGACCCTAATCGAATAAACCTGAGTCAGAGGAAGGCTCAGAAAGGCCCAAATGGACGTAAGCGGCCTTAGTTGCCTGCCTGCCCCGCGGTGAACGGACGAGAAGACCCTGTCTCAACAGGAAAGGTTCTACGACGGATTCAATTGTGTCGGCCTCTTCCCCTAAAGCGACACTTAGTGTACTCAGTCCTACTGGATTACCGGCAAATCGGACTATCAGAGCCTCCAGCACGGCCCTATCTAAGCGATCCAACCCCAATGAGTCAACTTCGTAAAGTTCAAGAGCAGCCTCAACTTCGTCAGATCCAATGTTTTCCTTTTGATTTACGAGAGCAAAGTCCCTAACTCGGCGTAACAGCCTGTTGGCCACTCTCGGTGTGCCCCTAGAGCGCTTGGCTATCAAAATTAGCGCTTCCGGATGGATACTCAGATTCATAATCGATGCTGCCCTGGAAACAACTTGCTCAAGTTCCTCGTCCGCATAGAAGTCGAGATTTGCAGTGAAGCCGAACCTGTCTCTAAGTGGATTGGGTAGCAATCCCGACCTCGTGGTTGCACCGATCAGCGTGAACGGTTCAAGATCAAGTGAGATGCTGTTAGCTCCAGCACCCTTTCCCACCATTACGTCAACTCTGAAGTCCTCCATAGCAAGATATAAAAGTTCCTCCGCATGGCGGGACATGCGGTGGATCTCATCGATGAATAAGACTTCTCCCGAAGTTAGGGAGGAAAGCACTGATGCTAAATCTCCCGCGTGCTGTATTGCTGGACCACTCGTTAACCGGAGCGCTTTCTGGGACTCGTTTGCGATGATCATAGCTAGCGTTGTCTTGCCAAGTCCTGGCGGTCCAGCTAGAAGTATATGATCCGGGGTCCGATTCTGAATCTCCGCCGCTGAGATCAACATTTTTATCTGTTGTCTCACCTTCGATTGCCCGACGAATTCGTCGAGCTTCGATGGTCGGATTGTAGTTTCGAATGCAAGGTCGCTTGGATTCGATGTTGAAGAAAGCAATTCCTCAGTCATCGGATTCGATTCTGCGTGATTTTGCCAACATTCCTAGGGCAATCTTTAGAAGTTCAGATTCGGATTGGCTTCTCTGCTCAGGTGTCAAACTCCCAATCAATTCCTGTGAGGCTTTTTGCTGGAAACCGAGGTGCGTTAGGGCCGCAAGCACATTAGCTTCTTTCTTCGAAATTTGACCGGTGCCATCAACGACAAGCTTGCCGGTGAGAGACAAGACGATCAACTTCGCTGTTTTAGGTCCTATCCCACTGACCGCTTTGAACATAACATCGTCGGCTTCAACGACCGCTCTTTGAACACCCTCTACGCCAAGCCGGTTCAATATGGCTAGAGCAGACTTCGGCCCAACACCATTCACAGAACAAAGTACTTCAAAGATCTCCCGCTCCTCGAGAGAGCTAAATCCAAAGAGGGAGACTGCGTCTTCTTTGAAAACTTGAGTGATCTGAAGAACTAATTCGCTCCCCAATTCCAGATTGTTCAGAGTTTCAATTGGAGTTTGGACGCTGTAGCCAACACCTTGAACATCCAAAACAATGGAGTTCATCTCTTTTCTAATAAGGACACCGCGGAGTTGGACAATCACCTGTCAAGAATAACTCTTACCGCTGTCTTTTTTTGGATGCGGCTTCAGCCTGAAGCCAGATACGCTGTGCAGTTGTCAGCTCCTTGCCAGTGAATTCGCCAGCTCGCCAAGCACCAGTTATTGCGATAGCCAATGCGTCAGCAGCATCTGCTGGTTTTGGAACTTCCTTAAGTTTCAGTAGCTTAACAACCATGTTTGTAACTTGGCTCTTGTTCGCCTTACCCGAGCCTGTGACGGCTGCTTTAACCTGAGTTGGAGTATAGAAATCTACGCGTATTCCCCGCTCAGCGCAGAGATAAACGATTACTCCTGAAATGTTAGCCACTGAGACAACAGTCTTCAGGTTGAGTTGCGAGAAGACTCTCTCTATAGCCACTCGGTTGGGCTGAACCCGATCAAGCAGATCTGCAACCTGCCTCCCGATGTGGTGGATTCTGTCCTCAATTTCTGCGCTTGCATCTGAAGTTAAAACTCCAACTTCGAGAAAACTAACGTTTCTTCCACGTTCGCTAGAAACTATCCCAAAACCACATCTGGTTAGTCCTGGGTCAATTCCTAAAACAACTTCAGGCAACTATTCGGCCTCGAGCTGCATTGCTACTTCGGCAGAAACATCGAAGTTCGAGT
>Ga0214923_10005883_pt1 | contig 14018 bp, 14 predicted proteins | sample LL1510_MetaG_FD_177993 | JGI IMG/M metagenome (GOLD analysis project Ga0214923, IMG submission 177993) | Freshwater microbial communities from Lake Lanier, Atlanta, Georgia, United States - LL-1510 | ecosystem: Environmental > Aquatic > Freshwater > Lake | place: USA: Georgia | collected... | reverse complement strand
CACGCGTCGGCGACGATGCGACTGAGGCACCAACGCAGGCCGGTATACTGCCCATGACCGACGATCAACGAGCGTGGGCATAAGCATGGCCAAGCGAACGACCAAGCGTGACAGCGTGAAGAGCATCGAACCCGACGACCGCACCATTCCCGGTGCGTGGGTATCGGCGTCGCTGATTCCGGGCGAGGCCTCGACCTCATACACGAATCAGAACACGGGCCGCGACTACGACTTGGTGACGCGAGGCATCACGGGCACGGCGTGGCGTGCGGCGTCGATCAACGCGACGGTGCTGAGCGGTCAGACGCTTCGCCTGTACCGTGTGGCGGGCACGACTGGAAGCAAGACGGGCCGGAAGATCGCCGACCGTCGGCAGGTGAAGCACGCGACGAACCGCGGTCGGACGAAGTCGCTGATCGGCAAGGCGGCGATGTACGCCGGGCGGGCGGGCGAGGATATCGAGGAGGTGCTCGACCACCCAGTGCTCGACCTGCTGCAGAACCCGGACCCGATCTACACGGGCCCGCTGTGGCTCTGGATGCTGTTCTGGTTCAAGGAGATCGCTGGCCGGGCGTACATCTACGTCGGCGAGCGTGGCACGGGCAACGTGCCGGTGTCGGCGTACATCCTGCCGAGCGAGTTCGCATGGCCGATCCTAAGCGACACTGGCCTGATCGGCGGGTACTACTACGGGCGTAACCGCTCGTCGCCGATGCGGATTCCGTCCGACGACGTGGTGTATCTGCGGCAGCACGGATCTCCCATTCACCCGGCGGGCGGCATGTCGTGGCTGTTCAGCGTGCTGGCGGAAACCGACATGGAGGCGGCGGCATTGCAGGCCGAGGCCCAGCGATGGCTGAACGGAGGAATGCCAGGCATGGTGTTCAAGGCGTCGCCGACGACGACCGACGCCCAGATGAAGCAAATCAACGCCCACCTGAACCAGAGTACCCGCGGAGTCGGCAAGGCCGGAAGCGTGCTCCTGCTTCGCGACACGGACCTGATCCAGTACGGCACGAAGCCCCACGAGATGCAGTACGTCGAGGGCATCACGACGACCGAGAAACGGATCTACGACGCGGCGGGCATCCCGGAGCCCATCTACCGGCTGAACTCGGCCAACCTCGCGTCGGCGACGGTGGCCAATGCCCAGTACATGCGGTACACCATCGCCCCTCGGCTGGCGACGCTGGCTGCGGAACTGACGGAACTGCTGCTGCCGCAGTTTGGCGTTGAGCCCGGCGAGATGTGGTTCTGCTTCGACGATCCGGCCCAAGAGGACCAAATCCAACTGGCGACCGAGATGCGGGCGGCGGAGATGCAGGGCCTCGTCCGTCCCAACGAGTACCGAGCGATCATGGACCTCGAGGCGTTGCCCGAGGAGATGAACCTGCTGCGGTACCGTCAGACGGAGGCCCCGTCGGCTGGCATCCTTGGCGGGCTGGGCCTTCCTGCCCCGTCGAAGGCCAGCGAGATGCCCAGCAAGGACATGGGCAGCGTTGACGTCGAGGCGGGCACGGTGGACGAGGACGCGGCCCATGAGGCGGCAAGCGTTGACATGGAGTCGGGCATGGACCCGGCTAGTCCAAGTGTGGACGTTGAATCTGCCGATGTTTCACCGAGCGGTGAAAGCGTGAAGTCCGTTAGCGTCAAGGCAGATGGATACAAACCGACAGACGCGATGGCGACCGAGGCCCAGCGTGGCCTCGACTGGCGTGCCGAGTTCGGCCGCGGCGGTACCGAGGTTGGAGTCGCCCGTGCTCGTGACATCGTAAACAAGCGCAACCTTTCGCTCGATACCGTGTACCGGATGGCGTCGTACTTCGCTAGGCACGAGGTGGACAAGCAGGGAACGGGCTGGAAGCCCGGCGAAGAGGGCTATCCGTCCGCCGGCCGCATCGCATGGGCTCTGTGGGGCGGCGATGCTGGACGCGGATGGGCAGACAAGATCATCAGTGACGTCGAGGCTGAGGATAACAAGATGGCCGCGGGCACGGAGGCCAGCGATGGGACGTCGGAGAAGTCGGCGACGGGCATGGCGTCCGCAGCGAATCCTTGCGTCGATCACGCGTGCGGATGCCGCGGCGGTACTGCACGATGCGATGGTGGAACTTGCGTGGGAAAGGGTCTGGCGGACGCTGCCGAAGCCGGGCAGGCCAAAGCCGACGCCGCAAGCGGTGACGTTGTACCAGTCGAACCCGCTCCTGGTGCGGATACTGGCATCGCAGATCAGCCGCAACTGAGGCGGGTGCCCAAGCGGTGCAAGGCGATGGTGACAATGTGGGACGACGCGACCGGCGTCCAGCAGTTGGCCGCAGGTGTGTTCTCGCGGTTCGAGCGTGACCTGCGAGCGTGGTACGCATCGGTGGTGCCGCACATGATCGGCACGACGCCGGACGCCAGCGGCCTTCCCGTGCTGGTCAACCTGACGGGCGATCAAGTGCAGGCGTTGAACGATATCTGTACTGGGTTCATCATTCAGACGATGGTCGCAGGCGGCATCGAGGGCTTCGCCCGCATCGGCATCGACGACGCGACGTTCAACACGGCGAACGAGGACGCGATGCGGTACGTTCGTGGCCGCGGCCTCGAACTGGCGACGAGCATCCCCGACACGCTCAAGGCGACGGTGAACGAGGCGATGGCAAATGTCATGGGCACCGATCGCGGCGTCAGCGTGACGACGATCCGCGATGCGGTGCTGGGCGAGGTGCCAGACCTGACCGGCTATCAGGCCACCCGTATCGCCCGTACGGAAGTGTCGTTCGCCTTCAACGAAGGCAGCCGCCAAGCGTGGAAGCAGGCCGGCGTCGCCATGAAGGAGTGGGACGTCGCGGGCGGCCAGTGCGACATCTGCGAAGAGATCCAGACCAAGTACAGCAAGGCCATTCCGATCGACGAGGCGTTCACGCTGGGGGCATTCTCAGGCATGTCGCCACCCGCTCACCCGAACTGCCGCTGCGGCATTCTGCCAGTTGTGGAATACACCGATGACTAAGACTCCCGACCAACTCGTCACCGCGATCCGTCGCCGTGCGATCGAACGTCGCTCGATGAAAGACGCCAATGCACCAATCGGCATCATGGCGGGCCGCTGGTCGCACAACACCAAGGCCGGCGTCGAGCAGGTGGCGGGAAAGCCGCTCGAGGTGGTGTGCTACGCGAATACGGCGGCGGTGGACCTCGAGAGCGAGGTGGTGCTGCCGACGGGCTGCGACATGCAGTCATACCTCGGGGTGAACCGCAACCTGTTCGTCGATCACAACTACGACGTGTGCTCGGCGGTGGCGATTGTTCGGTCGATGACGCTGACGCCGAGTGGGTGGCTCTGCCGCGGCGTGTTCCACAACGACATGACCAACCCGTACGTCCGGGCGTGCGTGGCTCTAGCCAAGGCGGGCACGCTCGCCATGTCGATCGGATTCGAGGCGTTGGACTGGGGGGCACCGACCGCGGCGGAACTGGCCGCGTACCCAGGCATCCAGTCAATCGTCCGTCAGTGCCGCGTGCTCGAGGTGTCGTACACGGCGATGCCGATGAACGTGACGTGCCGCCAGGTGGGGACGAATCTCGACGCCGCGGCCGAGAACGCCGAGAAGAGCCGCAAGGCCTTGATCGACGCTCGCATCCCCGAGCGGGTCATTGGCGACTTTGGCGTGCGGCCCAAGCGGGTGATCGTTCTCCGCTGACGGGTATACTGGGATCGACTCCTCCTTCGCTGCGGCGGTGTCACGACGACACGCCGCGGTTTCGACAACCGAATACACCTGCGAACGGCAGGCATCGTGCATCGGCGAGGTGTTCTCCCCGCTGCCCCGTGTCGAGTCCGAGCAGAGAGCAACCCCAATGCGGCCATGCCGCAGGAAGTTCTCATGCTCACTCGAAAGACTTTGATTGATAGCCTCAAGGCCAACGGCCTGACCGGCGACGTGACTCTGGAGTCGGCGAAGGCCCACGTGGCCCGCCTCGCTTCCGAGGGCGTCGAGTTCACCGACGAGAACGGATCCGCGATCGACGTGGATGCCGTCTGGTCCGCCAAGTCCGCCATCAAGATCGCCGCTGACGTGTCTGGCGTCAAGGGCACCAAGTCGCCTCACGCTCCCATCGCCGACGAGGCGACCGAGAGCGTCGGTCCCCAGAAGTTCAGCATCGGCAATGCCCATCGCAAGGCGTACGCCCGCAAGGTCGCCGCTGGCAAGGCCGCGTTCAACGACGCCGACTCCGCTGAGGTGTTTGGTGCGTGGGCCCGTGCGACGCTGATGAAGGGCAACGACTACGCCACGAAGAAGGCAGACCTCGACATCGTGGGCAAGGCTCAGGTTGACTTCAACAACCAACTCGGCGGTGCCCTGGTGCCGATCGAGTTCATGCCGAACCTCGTGTGGCTGACCGAGCAGTACGGCGTCGCCCGCAAGTTGGCGAACGTCGTCCCGATGAGCCGCGACGTTCTGACGGTCCCCCGCAAGACGGCCATCGTCTCGATGAGCCCGATCGCTGAGACCGGCACCATCTCCGCCACGGACAACTCGTACAACAACGTCACGCTGACGGCGAAGAAGTACGGCGTGCTGTTCCAAGTCTCGCGTGAATTGCTGGCGGATTCGGCCGTCAACATCGCCGATGACATCGCCCGCAGCATCGCCGAGGCTCAGGCGATCGCGGAAGATCAGGCCTACTTCCTCGGCGACGGCACGCCGACCTACTCGAATCAGGTCGGCCTCACGCTGGGCCTGCCGAGCGGTGCGTACCTGACCGCGACTTCGTGGGGCAGCATGACGGTTGCCACCTTCACCAACGCCATCGGTTCGGTGCAGAACATCAACCCCGCTCGCCTCGCGTTCGTCTGCAGCCGCCAGTTCTTCGCTCAGGTCATGCTCAAGTTGGACAAGCAGGCGACGCAGTTCAAGGGTCTCGTCGAGGGTGGCATCGCCAACAACTTTGGCGACGCCACCTTCCTCGGCTTCCCGGTCTACTTCTCGCAGGTCCTGCCCGTGTCGGCCGCGACGAACAAGCCCTGTTACTTCGGCGACTTCATGGGTGCGACGATGCTCGGCGACCGCCGCCAGTTGGAAGTCCAGACCTCAGACATCTACTACTTCAACACCGACTCGCTCGCCATCCGCGGCACCAGCCGCTTCAACACCGTCATTCACGGCGACGGCCGCGGCTCGACCGTGGGCCCCATCGCCTGCGTGCAGGGTCTCGCCTGATTCCTGACCTCGAACACAAGGACCCGATCCCATGAACAACATTCAGAACAGCCTCATCGTCAACGCGATCATCCCGACGAGCACGACCTCGACCTCGACGGCGACGAACGGTGCGACCATCGACCTCGGCGCGGGCTCGCCCCTCGCCCTCGGCGGCTTCCAGTCCCTGAACTTCATCGTCAACCGCGGCGACACCGTCGCGGCCACGACGGCGTTCAAGGTGCAGGAGAACATCGCCACCGTTTGGACCGACATCTCTGGTGCGTCAGTCACCATGCCGTCAGGCACTGCTGGCACGGCCATGGTGTCCGTCACGCTCGGCGGCTCGCGTCAGTCTCAGTTGCGTGCGGTCTACACGACCGGTTCCGCCGCCGGTACCTACCTCTTCTCGGCCATCTGCGTCGGCCAGTACCCCGCTAACGGCGTGGTCGGTGCGACCGAGTCGGCCCGTGCGACTTCTGCCGGCATGGTTGCCGGTGGCCGTGCGGTCGTCTGATTCCTCTGCTCACACCAACACCGCCGGGCGGGTTACCGCTCGCCCTGCGGCTTCCAAACGGAGACTCCCATGGCAGCACCAGTCACATCGGCGGCGACGTTCATCGCGGGCGGAAACGGCATTACCTACGCCTCGCAGGTCAACGGCGAGTGGGTCCAAGTCCATGACGACGCCAGTTCGACGGCGATCGGATCCAGCGTGCTGCTCAACCCCGCCAGTTATTCGAGCAGCGTCATTCACCCGCTCATCGTGGACATCGGCACGAAGATCCGATTCATCGGCGAGTACGCTGTTGGAACGAGTGTCATCACGACCAGTCCGACGATTCGCGTGTTCGGTGCTGACAAGATCCCCAACGCCAGCGGCGTCTATCCCAGCGGTACGGTGTTCTGGCGGCTCGACGCCAACACGTTCAACGCGGCGGCAACCACGCTGACGCTGACGGCGGTTGCCAGTTCCCAGCAGGACGCCACGACCGCCTACACCACGCCGCTCAGCAATGACGGCTATTCGCTGCTTGGGGCAAAGAGCGTGCTCGTGCTTCACGAGGTGGCTGGTGCCATCTCCGGCGGTGCGACGACGACCATTCAGATTTCCGCTCAAGTCCTGAACGTGTGAAACGCAAACATGGGAACCACGGTCACCAGTGCGGCGACGTTCACGGCTGGCGGTACTGACATCGCTTATGCGTCGATGTTCGACACCAGCGAACCGACAGTGTGCGTCACTGATTCGCAAACGTCGGGCGTGGCCGCGAGCGTGCTGCTCAATCCGGCGTGGTATTCAGCGTCGGGCGTGGCCTCGCAGATCGTGCCGCTCATCGTGCCGACCGGTACGCTGATTCGACTGTTCCTGCGGTACCCAAGCGGTGCGACGTGGATTCTGTCATACGACGGCACATTCCGCGTCTACGGCTGCGACAAGATGCCCAATGCCGCAGGCGTGTATCCGTCCGGATCGATCTTTTGGCGGCTTGACGCGTCGACGTTCACTGCGGCATCGACCACGCTGACCGCTCCGGCGACGACCGACCATACCGTCAACGGTGCAAGCGTCAAGGTCACCACGCCGATCAGCAACGCGGGGTATCTGCTCCGCGGTGCAAAGAGCGTGCTGGTCCTCGTCGATACCGTCGTTTCATTCGATGGACTTTCCCCGATCGGCACGACCGTTCCGATTGTCGCTCAGGTGCTCTAATGGCAAGCCTCATCTCCATCGCCGAATACAAAGTCTGGGCGGGCATCAGCGGCACCGCTCAGGACGCCCTGCTGACCGTGCTGGTGGATGCCGTCTCTATGGAGGTCCGTCGCTGGTGCGACCGCAACCTGACGGACGGCTTCGAGAGCAAGAGTCGGACCGAGCGGTACGACGGCACGGGCGAGCAGACGATCCAGTTGATGGAATGGCCCGTTACGGCCGTCACCAGCGTCACGATCTATTCGGCTGACGGCACGTCCAACGTGCTGGAAACAGACTCGTACCGCTTCGACGGCGATTCCGGCATGCTCTCTCGCATCGACCCGCGACTGGCACGCTACCCGGTCTATGCGTTCGGCACGGTCAATGCGACGTTCGCCGTGCAGCCGTGGTTCGACGCCGGTTTCAATAACGTCGAAGTGGTCTACACGGGCGGCTACGCCACCATCCCGGCCGACCTCAAGATGGCGTGCTACCGCCTGACGGACCTCGCCTACTCGGCACGCGGACGCAACTTCAACCTTGCCAGCGAGTCGCTCGGCCAGTACTCCTACAGCAATCAGGATCCAAAGGCGACGACGGCGATCAAGGCCGAGGTGCTGCGAGCGTACAACAGTCAAAGGAGTTGACCATGCCGCAGACGCCGTGGCACCTGTTCCGCAACTCGATGACGGTGTTCGCTCGTACCTGGTCCGTCACAAGCGGTGGCACGCCGACGACGCCCGCAGTTGGGGCAACGCCGACCTACACGGTCCAGTGCTGGGTTCAACCAACCTCCGCCAGCGACTCGATCCTGTACGGCCGCGACACGACGCAGCAGTTGTACGACGTGTACTGCGCCCCGGTCGATTCGACGGGTGCCGCGTGGGACTGCTCTCCAAAGGACGCGGTGTATATCGACAGCGTGCGGTATCGACCGATGGGAAAGCCCCGCGACATGGTGTCGTTCAACTGCGTGAAGGTTCTGACGGTCGAAGTGGACACGAACTGATGCCAACGGTCAAGGTCAAGATGACGACGGACAAGGCGGCACTCGAGGCCATGATCGTCAAGTCATGCAACGCCGGCCTGACCATGGCGGGCATTGTGGCCGTGCGGCACATCCGCAAGAGTTTCGCCAAGAACGGCAAGGGCAATCCATCGGCACCAGGCACGCCGCCGAACCGGCACAACGGAGTGCTGTTCAACAGCATCGCCTCGACCGAGGCGAAGGAACTGCGGGCGTCGGTCTACACGTCGAACGTCAAGTACGCTCCAGTCCACGAGTACGGCGGCGTCATTCGCGGGCAGACTGGAAGGCTGACGATCCCGCTCAACCGAGAGGCGATCCTGCTCCGCGAGCGGACCGTCACGCTCCGCAGCGTGCCCGGCCTTGTGTACGTTCCTCGGCGTGGCCGCGACCCGCTCCTCGTCCTGCCCATCAATGGCGGCAAGGGCATGAAACCGTACTTCGTGCTCAAGCGGTCGGTCCGCATACCGGCCAGGCCGTTCATGGCGCCAGCGTTCCGCAACGCCGACAACCTCGCCAATATGGCCAAGGCGTTTGCTCGAGCGTCCCGTGCGGCCTTGCAAGGGGCCGTCATCAAGGAGTCCGCATGATCTTCGCAACGATCCATCAGGCCATCTATGACCGCCTCAAGGCCGATACCGGAACCGGAGGCCTGTACGCTTCGGGTGCATGGAACATCGTCAGTGGTGCCTATTCGCTCTTTGGAACGCCAGCCCCGATCGTGTTCCCGTACATCCTGTTCGCGGTCAAGATGGATCAGGACCATTCCCTGACGGCTGACGAATACAACGTGACGGCGACGTTCAACGTGTTTGACCAGTTGCAGGACTGGACGACGACGAGCCAGTTCGATAGCAGGATCGCCGCGGTCATGAACCGCCTGCACGGCGACGCGGTGCTGCAGGTCGGCCGCGTTCCGACGTACGGCTTCCACCGGCATCTCTTGGTTCTGCCAACCAACGGGTATACTGCGAAGGCAAGCCAATGCTTCGTGCGAACGTACGACACGCTGATGCTCGACGAGCACACGATGCAGGGCACGATGACGATGACGTTCCGAGTGTCGGCGTTGGCCGCGACTCCCTGAGACTGAACCATGGCATACCCGCTTACCAGTGAAACCGGCAACCTGACCTGCTCCGCTGCGAGCGGTGATCTTTTGTACCTGCTGGGCACGTCGCTCCGCATGACGACGGATCTCGCCACGCTGAACGTGTCGGCGAACGAAGTCGAAGTCACGCAGGCCACCGGTTCCGCCGTCAACATGATGGAGCGGATCAACGGCCTGCGGGGTGCCACGGTGGACTTCTCAGTCATCTACCCGCGATCGGCACCGACCGCCGCCATGTCCGCTCTCGTGCAGTTCGCCACCGGATACGTCCAGTACGTCAACGCGTGGACGCTCGACATCACTTGGCCCGAGGTCGATATCACGTCATTCACTGGCGTAGCCTCGACGGGCTGGCGGACGTGGATGCCTGGCGGCATGGGATCTTGGGGAGGATCGTGGACGTGCAAGGCCGACAACGCCACGGCGTTGACGATGCCCAGCGTTGGCGCGGCGGCGGCTGGCACGTTCAAGGCATTTGAGGATGGCGTTGCAGACGATCCGACGTTCGCGGGCAACATCGGCACGCCCAAGTTGACGCAGCGGATCAAACTCGGCGACTACTCCGAGGTGACGTACTCGTACAGCGGAAGCGGCAACCTGACGCAGAAGGCGGGCACGTCGTTTCCCGGCCTGTTGTACGCGGGCACGACGGCGACGGCGATCACCAAGCCGACGTGGGACATCAACGGCGACGGTACGCCAGACAATACAACGGTCCTGACGGTCGCCACGGGCAGGACGTACACATTCCCCGCGTTCTGGACGAAGTTGTCGCTGTCGTGGAAGGTCGATGACGTCGTGCGAGTCAGCGGCACGCTGCGAGTCGCCGGCTCGATCACCGCCGCCTGATAGGAGGCATCCGTGGCCGGTCAGAACGCGGGCACAATCACCTACGACGTTACGGCTGACACGTCCAAACTCAAGGCGGACGTGGCGAAGGCGACCGGCGAAGTAAACGCCGTAGGTGCGGTGTCGGCTGACAGGGCGACGGAGGCGACGAACAAGCAGGCGGCAGCGACCAGTGCCCTTGGCGAGCGGCTGCGTGGTGTCAAAAAAACGTATGGCGAGCAGATCGAGGTGGTGCAGGGCCTACTCGGCAAGTTTGTAGCCATCGGTGCGACAGTTGCAATCGCCTATAAAGTCGGACAAGCGATTCGGGAATATATAGTCGATGCACTCGCCACGTCCGTCGAGAAAGCACAGGCGTTCAAGGACACGCTCAATCTGGCCGATGTGCAAGGATCATTCCGGCAAGTCAATGAGCAAGTAGCGGAACTGCAATCGAGGCTTGCCGCATCGACTGAGAGCGGCTTTGCCAACTTCCTGAACACGATGACTGGCGACACGCAAGAGTCGCTACGTCGTCAGATTGCCGACCTTCAACAACTGCAACGAAGTCTGGCGCAAACGCAGCGTGCCGCTGAACGTCGACAAGAAGCGGAAAAGGACGCTGCACGACGCAAAGAAGAAGAGGACATCCTTGCTAGACTTGACGAGGAAGGACGTGCAGGCCGCCAGCGAATCGACGACGAGCAACAGAAGCGACGCGAGGCGTTCGAGGACTTTCAGGCACAGATTCGAGAGATCGCACGGCAGCAGGAAGAGGCGGCCGCCAAGGTCCGCGATTCGTGGGCCGCATCGTTCCGTGCAATCCGCGAGGAATCCAACCGGGCCTTCGCCACTGACCAAGCCGCGTCAATGGTACAACTCGCCGGGCAGTTGCGGATCGAGGGCATGACCGCCGCCGCCAACATGAACCAGATCGTCGTGCAGGGGGTCGGCTGATATGTCGCAACTGCCAACCGCATACGAACTCGCACTTCAACGTGACTGGTCTAACAACCGGGCCGGCAAGCAATCTGCCCGCCGACGCTTCGTTGTTGATTCGATCAACCCTGCGGCGGCTCTGCTTGCCAACGGCATTCCCAAACTGAATACCGAACACCCGGATTTGCCCAACCTGCGGCTCGACCGCTACAACATCGCGGCCAACACCGACGGCACATGCTCAGTCGATTGCGAGTACTCCAACGACTCGCGGTTTGTCGATCTTCGGCAGCCGAACAAAGACGCGCCTGACTGGTACCACTGGGGCTGGTCGATGCGGAAGGTCATGGTGGACATCCCGATCGCGGTGCGGTCGGCCATCCTCGGAAACGACCTGGCGGGCCAGCAGACCACCAAAAAGGTATGGAAGATCGCCAAGAAGCAGGTGGCAGAGACTCGCATCATCCGCCCGCTCCAAGTACGCGTGAAGATCAACAACGTCCGAGACCTCGATGTGATCGCCCAGCAGACCGACAAATTGCACGTGATGCCCGACGGCAAGACGTACCGATTCGAGGGTGCCAACGTCACGCAGGTGGATGACGAGGGGTACTACGACATCTCGTACACATGGGAACGCGATGAGGGAACGACGTTCTTTCCGGAGGCCAACACCGAGGACGTGAAGTATTGCGTGCCGGTCGATGTGCTTGGCATCCTCATCAGATACCCATACACGGTGTTCGTCGCCTATCAGGTTGGAAACCCCGAGACCGACCTTCCAAAGTGCGACACCCAAGAGGTGTACGAGTCTGGCAACCGTCGTGCAGGCAATAACAACGACGGGCTCGGGTGGCAACTGCTGCCCGGTGCTGAGAGGATCATCTGATGGCCGACCCTCGCCTCATCCTCGGACGCATCGCGGCGGTCAACGGCACATCGCCGGGCCGTGCGTCGTCCATCTCGTACACCATCGCGGTTCATGATCCGAACGTCGAGGGCATCTTCACGCTTGAACGACAAGTGCCGGCGAAGCGACTGCCCGACGAGATCGACATTCAGGCATACACCCTCGGCGACATCGTGGTGGGCAGCGTCGAGGCGAACCGCGTGCGGTGGCACTTCATCGAACTGCCTGCATTCGGCCCGTGTCCGACTGGCCCTGCACCGCAGCCCGTCATCTCGCCAGAGGATCCGCTCATCATTCCTGTGCTCACGCCGTATCCGACGGTCAATACGCAGAGCGTTGCCATTCAATCTGGAAGTCCGTCCACTGAACCGACTACCCCTGATGAGTGATCATGCCAACCACCACCGAAATCCTCACGCCGACAAATGTGCCGCAGGGAGTTGTGTTCAATCCCACGGCGGTCCTGTCGTCGATCAACAGCGGCCTCGTCTACGACGTGCAGCCGTACAGCACGATCCGTCCGCAGATTGACTTCCCGCTCGACACGGCCGCGGCGGGCACCATCGACGTGCAGGGATCGCTCGACGGCGAGACGTGGTCGGCCATGCCGCAGGGTGCGGTGCAGTACACCACGGGCGGGCTCAAGGCACCGATCTACGTCGCCGGCGTGCGGTACGTCCGGTTTCAGGTCACGGCGACAAGCGGCACCGTGGAGTATCGCCTGACGGTCACGGGCACCGTTGGCGACGTGCTTGAGGTTCCAACCGCGGTGGGCACTCGCGGCTGGTACGGCGTCTTCAGTGACTCAACCGATCAGGCATTGAACAAAAACGCAGCCACGCTCATCACTTACAACACAACGGAAGAATCAAGCGGCATCAGCGTCGGATCGCCGACCAGCCGCATCGTGATTGCCAATGCCGGGACGTACAACTTCCAGTTTTCTGCCCAACTGCTTCACAGCGGTGGTGGCGATGAGGTTGTGAGCGTCTGGTTCCGAGTCAATGGCGTTGACGTTCCGCGGAGCAACACATACTTCACCATCGAAGGCAAGAACTCTGACGAGGTGATGGCGTGGAACTATGTCGAGACGCTTGCAAGCGGCGACTACTTTGAGATCGTCATGTCGGCGACCGATACCGACCTGACGCTCGACGCGAGTGCTGCGGCAACATTCCCGACGCGACCGGACACACCGTCCATCATTTTGACCGTGACGCAGGTGATGCAAACGCAGGCCGGGCCGGCGGGAGCAACGGGGCCGGCGGGTTCTTCTGGTCCTGCTGGACCGACTGGACCGACTGGAGCGACCGGTGCAACAGGACCAAGCGGAGGGCCTACCGGGCCAACAGGTCCGACGGGACCCACAGGCGCGACTGGTCCTACTGGTTTGACAGGAACGACAGGTCCGACCGGCCCTACGGGGCCGACCGGCCCAACCGGTGCGACCGGCCCCACGGGTGCAACTGGACCAGCAGGAGCGACCGGCCCGGCCGGTGCGACTGGTCCTACGGGTCCGACAGGTCCGACGGGTCCGACAGGCGCGACTGGTCCTACTGGTTCGACAGGTCTGACGGGTGCAACAGGGCCAGCAGGAACGACCGGCGCGACCGGCCCGACTGGTCCGACAGGTCCAACGGGACCAACAGGACCAGCGGGTGCGACCACGTTCCTCGGCCTGACCGACACACCGTCGTCGTACAGCGGAAATGCCGACTATTGGCTCAAGGTCAACGCCGCAGCCAATGCCGTCGAGTTCGCCACGCCCGGAAGCGTCGGACTCTTTGGCACCGGCGAAACAAGCGGCACCACGACAATCAACAGCAACACGGGCCTTTCAACCAACACGGCCTACGAGAATCTGACGATTACAAACAGCGCGTCAATGGCACCGGGCGGATATCGGTTTTTAGTGAAGGGCACGCTGACGATTGATTCCGGTGCGAAAATTTCTTTCAACGGGAACGCCGGTACAAACGCGACATCATCAGCGGGCGGAGCCGGTGGCGGCTCTTCGTTCTCTGTGACGACGTGGGGAGGAACGGCTGGGACGACTGGTGGCGCGGGTGGAGCGGGAGCCGGATCGCAAGCATCGTCTACGTCGTCGATACATTGGCAAGAAAACAATGCGACTTCAAGCGGCAAGGGCGGCAATGGCACAAGCGGCAACGGTGGTGCCGCACGATCAGGAGGTTCGAGAACGACGGGAAATAGACGTATGCCATCGACGGCGTCACTGTATCAGGAAGGCACGATCACCGCATGCAGTGGAGGCGGTGGCGGTGGCGGTGGTGGCGGTGATGGAACTGCTGGCGGTG
>Ga0214923_10005881_pt1 | contig 14018 bp, 13 predicted proteins | sample LL1510_MetaG_FD_177993 | JGI IMG/M metagenome (GOLD analysis project Ga0214923, IMG submission 177993) | Freshwater microbial communities from Lake Lanier, Atlanta, Georgia, United States - LL-1510 | ecosystem: Environmental > Aquatic > Freshwater > Lake | place: USA: Georgia | collected... | reverse complement strand
CCATTATTCCTGAGTTCTTTGGCACTTCGTACATCGAAAGATTTTCCTTTGGCCGTTGCCATAAATTTCCCGCGGTATGAATCATTGCCCGCACATTGTTGATTTCCATAAACGAGGTCGTCGTGGGTGGCGCGCACGTGGCCGCTTTGGGATTGGATGGCTTGAATACGGGCTTGGCTCCTTGAAATGCTTGACTCAAGGCCAGACTTCCAAAAAACAGCATCAGCGCGAAAAGGAGACTCGATAATTTCACGACATGAAAGGTAGTGAATAATTAAAAAATGTCAATTTTTATTCAATAATTGTTCTACATCCTGCATAAGCTCATCGATTTCTGCCGAACTGGTTCCGTCGTAGTAGCCGCGAATTTGACGATGCTGGTCGATGAGCACAAAATTATTGGTATGAATAAAATCGTTTCCTGCGTCCCCCAGGTTTTCAGCCTCTGCCGGTTTGAGAAGAAAGAAGGAGGTCCTTGCCAATCGGTACAAAGCTTCTTTGGAACCGGTTATAAAATGCCATTGACCGGGCGTATAACCGTGGTTTTTTGCGTATTCCAACAATTGTTTTGGGGTGTCATTTAGCGGATCTACTGTGAAGCTCAGGATTTCAAAGCGATCATTGTTGTTGAATTTTGCTTGAACCCGCTGCATTTGTTGGTTCATTTTCGGACAAATGGTCCCGCAAGTGGTAAAAAAATACTCTACCACCACGACTTTACCATCCATAATTTGGTCGGTGATGGTATGATTTTGCTCATCAATTAACTGAAATTTTCCAATGCGGTGGCCGTGCCCCTTTTTGTGCAAAGTCGAATCCACCATCTCTTGTTGTAGATCCGTAGGATTTAAGATAGGTAAGGGTTTTTTGTTTGCTTGATTTATAAAAAAGTAGGCAATAGGGATAGAAACCAGCAATACAAGAGCAACAACTAGCAAAGCGCGCATGTAACAAAATTAAACAATATAGGCTTCCAATTCAGTGATAATGCGTGATTCTCTATGCGATAATTCACCTTCAAGCACGATAAATTTTCGATTTCGCGCCCTTAGATCATGGTAGTAAAGATCGAAAAGTACTTCTCGTTCGTTGGGGTGTTCCCGCAAAGGATCATACTCCCAGGGCATGTCGGGTTTGCATAGAAACAAGATGTCGATGTTTTCTATGGCACTTAAGCGTTCTATCTCTTTTGATATTTTACCGTATTTAACGATCTCCCAGACGCGAATCACGGTCATTTCTGTATCGCAAACTGCTTGATTTTTTTCTTGATTTAAGCGAAACTGCTCTTTTCCTATTTGTTGAACATCTTGAGGAGAATACGCCGTTTTATGGGATAGAAAAAGCCTTGCATATTCTGCGACGTACGTGAATTCAAGGTACTTGGCCAACCATTGGGCGAGGGTGGTTTTTCCAGAACATTCAGGTCCAGTAAAAGCAATTCGAAAGGGACAAGGTATTATTTTTTCCATTGAATCAGACCGTAAATGGAAAGCACAAAATAAAGCAAATATAAGATGGCAAAAAAATAGAAGCCATGAGCGAGCGTCGTCAGGGAAGTGAGAGCGTTAATCACTAACCAATAAAACCAGTTCTCACGAACCACGCGAAGGGTGAGCCAGGTAGCAACAAGAGTCAATCCCAACACGGAGTGGTCTAAATGTTTATGCCAAGGTAATTTCTGAAAAAGAAGAAAGGAGACAGCCACAAGCATGGGGGTCAAAACTAATAATACCCAGGCGTAATTTGGTTTAGAATGGACCTCAATATTAGCGTTGCGCCAGGTAAAGTAGGCATATAAGCCAAAGAGCGCATTGATCATTTGGACGATTCCTTGTTCCAACAATTGGTTTTCAAAACATATTGCGGCAAACGCGCCACATGAAAGGATGCCCAAAACCCATCCAATTCGTTGTTTTTTGGAAATTAAAACAATGTATCCCATACCAAGAACAGAGGCAAGAATTTCCAAAAAAAGTGGGGTATACATCCATTTCAAAAATAATCACATTTGAAGGGATTAAGGATTGTTTGTTAAAAACTAATTTTGTTAGATTACGGAAATCCGAAGAAATTACCGAATTTTGAAATAAATTAATGTAGTCATGAAATCTTCGCTGTACGTTGCAATGCTTTTAGGTGTATTAAGCGCATGTGTTTCCTCCAAAAAATTTAAAGCTTTAGAAGCGAAACAAAGGTTATGTGCCGAGGAATTAGATCAATACAAATTGAGCAGTGCCAACCTCGAATCAAAAGTTAAGCACCTTGAAATGAGCTTAGATAGCCTAAACCAAAATATAGCCAACTTACGTTCAGATACGGCAAAATTAGGCAGTTCCTTTAGGGGGTTGTCACAAGAGTTAGCCAATTCGATTAAGGAATTGAATGATTTAACAAAGACCTTTGATCGCTATAAGGCTACTGGGCAAAAAGAAACATCTACACTTCAAAAGCAACTGGAGCAAAAAACCTTAGAACTACAAAAAAAGTCAGAAGCATTAGTGTCATTAGAATCAGAATTAAAGGCAAAAGAAAAGTTATTAAAGGAACGCGAACAGCGGGTGAATGAACTGGAGCAACTTCTGAAGCGTCAAGAAGATGCGCTGAATTTGTTGAAGAAAAAAGTCACAGATGCCCTCATTGGTTTCGAAAATCAAGGATTGAAGGTGGAACAAAAGAATGGAAAAATCTATGTGAGTATGGAGGCTAAGTTGCTGTTTAAGTCAGGCAGCATTGTGGTAGAGAACGAAGGTAAAAAAGCCTTGTTGCAAATTGGAAAGGCACTTGAAAATGAAAAAGACCTTGAAATCGTTGTAGAAGGACACACCGATACGGATAAACTCAATAGCGCCACCTTTCCTCGAAATAACTGGGAGCTCTCGGTACTTCGCGCAACCTCTGTGGTGGAAATATTATTGGCGAATTCAAAAATGCTTCCCTCAAAAATCGTGGCAGCTGGAAGGAGCGAATACCAACCGGTTGACATTAACGATAAAGCCAAGAACCGAAGAATTGAGGTTATTATTTCTCCTAACTTGGATGAATTGTTCGATATTATATCAAAGGATTAATACCTTCCACTTAAGGGTTCGCCTTCTAGCTTGCAAACTTTAGGAGAAAAATCTACTTTTGCGCTCAAAATAAATTTTATACAATGGAATCGATGATGATTTATGTGCCAATAGTGCTTGCCTTGGTGGGATTAGTTTTCATGGCCATGAAGCGGGCATGGGTATTAAAACAAGACGCTGGCGATGGAAAAATGAAGGAAATTTCCGAATATATTTACGAAGGGGCATTAGCTTTTCTCAAAGCTGAGTATCGTTTATTAGCCGTTTTCGTGGTCATTTCAAGCCTTGTATTGGCCGGAATCACCTTCATCCCAGGTGTAAAAACCCATCTCATGATTATTATTGCCTTTGTTTTTGGGGCAGTGTTTTCGGCGCTCGCCGGCAACATGGGAATGAAAATTGCCACAAAAACAAATGTTCGCACTACCCAAGCTGCACGCACAAGCCTTCCCCAGGCCTTGAAAGTTTCATTTGGTGGAGGTACCGTTATGGGTCTCGGCGTAGCAGGGTTGGCGGTTTTAGGACTTACCGGGTTTTTTATCCTGTTCTTTCAGTTTTTCATGGGGGGAAAATGGACAAGCACCGAGGATATGACGATTGTTCTGGAAACCTTAGCTGGATTTTCCTTAGGAGCGGAATCCATCGCTCTTTTTGCACGAGTTGGTGGTGGGATTTATACCAAAGCCGCAGACGTAGGTGCTGATCTAGTAGGTAAGGTGGAGGCAGGAATTCCTGAGGACGATCCGCGCAATCCAGCAACCATTGCCGACAACGTGGGCGACAATGTGGGTGATGTGGCAGGTATGGGCGCTGACCTGTTTGGTTCCTATGTGGCCACCGTATTGGCCGCTATGGTGCTGGGTAATTATGTGATTAAGGATATGGGAGGAAGCCTTACAGATAAATTTGGTGGTATCGGCCCCATTTTATTGCCTATGGCCATTGCTGGCGTGGGTATTATTTTCTCTATTATTGGAACACTTCTCGTTAAAATCTCAAGCAATGAAGCCAAAGAAAAGCAAGTGCAAGGGGCCTTAAATTTAGGAAATTGGGTATCGATTGCCTTAACGGCAGTGGCCTGTTATGGTCTGGTGATTTGGATGCTTCCTGAAACCATGCAAATGAAATTCTTTGGTGAAGGTATTCGAGAAATTTCTTCCTTGAGAGTGTTTTTTGCCGCCATTGTAGGCCTTGTTGTGGGAGGGGTTATCTCCTCTGTAACGGAATATTACACTGGACTTGGTAAGAAACCAGTATTAAAAATTGTTCAAAAATCTTCCACAGGCGCGGGCACCAACATCATCGCAGGATTGGCCACCGGAATGATTTCAACCTTTCCCACTGTGCTTTTGTTCGCGGGAGCCATTTGGGGATCCTACGCTTTAGCTGGTTTTTATGGGGTAGCCCTTGCTGCTTCTGCCATGATGGCTACTACCGCAATGCAATTAGCCATCGATGCTTTCGGCCCTATTTCCGATAATGCGGGAGGAATTGCAGAAATGAGCGAATTGCCGAAGGAAGTCCGTCAACGTACGGATATTTTGGATTCCGTGGGGAATACCACCGCAGCTACTGGAAAAGGATTTGCCATCGCCTCTGCGGCCTTAACCTCTTTAGCCTTGTTTGCAGCTTATGTTACGTTTACGGGAATTGATGGCATCAACATTTTCAAAGCACCGGTATTAGCCATGTTATTCATCGGTGGAATGATTCCTGTCGTTTTTTCGGCTTTGGCAATGAATTCTGTGGGAAAAGCGGCTATGGACATGGTATACGAAGTAAGACGCCAGTTCAAAGAAATTCCAGGAATCATGGAAGGAACCGGTAAACCCGAATATGGAAAATGCGTGGAGATTTCTACCAAAGCGGCCCTTCGAGAAATGATGTTACCCGGCTTGCTAACCCTAGGGTTTCCCATCCTCATTGCTACACTTCCAATGTTGCTTGGATACGACAACCAATTAATTGCTGAGATGCTTGGAGGTTATATGGCCGGAGTTACGGTTTCAGGGGTGCTCTGGGCAGTTTTTCAAAACAATGCAGGTGGCGCCTGGGATAATGCAAAAAAATCCTTCGAAGCGGGGGTTGAAATAAACGGTGAAATGACCTTCAAAGGATCCGATGCGCACAAAGCTGCAGTTACGGGGGATACCGTTGGAGACCCATTCAAAGATACTTCAGGTCCTTCCATGAATATTTTAATTAAGTTGACGTGTTTGGTAGGCTTAGTCATTGCTCCGATTCTTGGAAACGGCTCTGCATCTTCTACGGAGAAGGATCATTGCGGCAAAATGCGTACCGAGTGCCATGGAAAGCAACAGAAATGTCATGGTGAAGCACACTGTAAAGGAATGTCTGAAGGAAAAATGTGTAAGTCTGAGCTGCAATCAGGTAAGTGTGATGGAATGTGTAAAGTAGATGATCGAATGATCGGGAAATGCGCCATGAATGAGTGTGCTAAAATGAGCAAGGATGAATGTGCTAAAATGTGCGACAAAAAAGGGTGTACTCCCGAAGAAAAAGCGGCTTGCTTGTCACATTTTGACAAAAACGGAAAATGGATGGGAGGTAATATGAAACAAGATTGCTGCAAACATTGATTAGAGAAATAAACGCTAGAAGCCGCATTCAGCGGCTTTTTTTATGCGCGCAGATTTTTCAATTGATTTTGGAAGTTATCTTTGTTAAGCATGGCAAAAGACACAGATTTTTTTGAAGCAGTTTATCAAGTGGTGCGGTTGATTCCAAAAGGAAAAGTGACGACGTATGGGGCGATCGCCCAAGCGTTGGGTGCAAAAAGCTCCGCAAGAATGGTAGGTTGGGCGATGAATGCCAGCCATGGCTTACCGGATGTGCCGGCTCATCGTGTGGTGAATCGGTGTGGGATGCTAACAGGAAAGATGCATTTTAATCCCCCCGAATCCATGCAACAAAAACTGGAAGCAGAGGGGCTCCATGTTTTCGATGATCAGGTCCAAGAATTTTACAAATATTTTTGGAACCCTTACATTGAGATTAAGGCTGATTAAAAGTTTTCATTGGGCTATGATTTCCTTCAAATAGGAACATAGAATGATCATCTTGGAACAATTGAACCAAGGTTTTTGCATCTTCTTTGAAATTAATGGCATAAAAGTAGGTATTACCCGATATACCCGATAGTGTAGAAAACAGTATCAGATCTTCTTTTTCTTCTATATTTGTGATGCGATAAATTTGGCTATCGCTAATATGATGTTCCTCGTTGAAAATATTGTGAATCATCATGGAATCCGTAAAGGAAATGTTGAAAGTTTGCGTTTTTTCCTCGCTTCCTACAACTTCTTTACTTTCCATATTATAAATGACAAACTGATTGCTCGAAAAAGAATGTTGTGCATATACAGTTCCAAGTGCAATTACAAAGGTGATATTCAAAATGACTTTCATAGGTTAAGTTTATATCATAAACAAATTCTAAAACCATGGTTACATTTTTTTATCTTTGAAGGATGAAATTTGCTACGAAAGCCATCCATGAAGGCGTGGCACCCGATTCCGCCACCGGAGCCATTATGACGCCAATCTATCAAACCTCCACTTATGTGCAAGAAGGGGTTGGAAACCATAAAGGATATGAATATTCCAGAACCTTGAATCCTACACGGCATGCGTTGGAAAAAAATCTGGCGGCGATCGAAAATGGAAACTTTGGCGCTTGTTTTGCCTCCGGTTTGGCAGCGATTGACTGCGTGATAAAAATGCTCAATCCGGGAGACGAGGTCATTTCAACCAATGACTTATACGGAGGATCATACCGCATTTTCAAAACCATCTTTGAAAAATACGGCCTTATTTTTCACTTTGTAGACATGACAGAGGTTCACCATATTCGTGAAAAGGTGAATGTGAACACGAAAATGATTTGGGTTGAAACACCTACCAACCCCATGATGAATATTATCGATATCGTAGCCGTGGCTGAAATCGCGCGAAGTGTCGGTGCTTTGTTATGCGTGGATAATACCTTTGCTACGCCTTACCTTCAAACCCCTTTGGATTTAGGGGCCGACATCGTCATGCATTCCGTCACTAAATACTTGGGCGGTCATTCTGATGTCATAATGGGCGCATTAGTAACAAGGGATGAAAAGATTGCGCAAGAAATTTATCGTATTCAAAATAGTTCGGGTGCTGTGGCGGGTCCCATGGATTCTTTTCTTGTCTTGCGAGGAATTAAAACGTTGCATTTGCGCATGGAACGGCATGGTGAAAACGGGGAGAAAATCGCTCGTTTTTTGGCGAAGCATCCAAAAGTGGAACAGGTTTACTGGCCAGGATTTCCGGACCACCCCAACCACCTTGTTGCGGCTAAACAAATGCGTGGATTTGGTGGAATGATCTCTTTTACCCTTAAAGGAAATCGTTTGGAAGATGCCTTGCGCGTGGTGGAAAGGGTGAATCTTTTTGCTTTGGCTGAGTCGCTTGGAGGAGTGGAATCCTTGATAGGGCACCCGGCCACGATGACCCATGCTTCAATTCCTAAAGAAGAACGCGAAAAAAGCGGGGTTGTGGATAGTTTAATTCGCTTGAGCGTCGGAATTGAAGATGCGGAAGATTTATGGAATGATCTCCTGCAAGCCTTGTCCTAAAGGTTTTCCAATATTTGAAAAAATTGGTCCTTTTTGGCGGCTGACAGCGGAACAGGGGCACCATCTTTCATGATTACCGAACCTCCCTCCTGTTTGTCATATCGTTCAATGTATTCCAAATTAATCAAATGCGATTGCTGTACTCGGAAAAATCCATGGTTAGAGAGCAGTAATTCAAAGTCTTTCAATGTTCTAGAAACGAGAATTTTCTTTCCGTTATTCAAGTAAAAAAAAGTATAATTTTTGTCTGCCTCGCACCGAATGATTTCATTGAGGTCCACTACGTGGACACTTTCTTGGGTTTTCAATACCAATTTTCGTTTTTGATTTGTCGTTAAATTTTGGGTTAACGCTTCGTATTGCACATCATCTTTTTTAAAATCGATGGTATCAAGGGCATTCTGTAAAGCGGTTCTAAGTTCCTCTGCGTCAATCGGCTTGAGGATGTAGTCCAAGGCGCTGAACTTAATAGCCATAATGGCATATTCTTGAAACGCAGTAATAAATATCAGTTCGAACTGCTTTTCTCCAATTTGATTTAATAAATCAAAACCTGTCCCATCAGGCATTTGGATATCTAAAAAAACAATATCTGGTTTTTCACGCTTAATGGCTGCAATTCCAGTTTCCACATTCTCACCATCTGTAAAAACTTGTACATCGAATCCAAAGGAATCCACCAACCGCTTTACAAAATCTCGGATGCGTTTTTCATCGTCAATGATTAATACCTTTTTCATTTTTATCAAATATACTGTTTTCGTAAATCAATGGCAAACAAATAATTACCTTCGTACCTGTTTTTAAATCTTCATTCAAATCTTTTACCTCCATACTGCCCCTTCCTTTATATTTTTTGTTCATTATTTTAATTCTTTCTCGCGTAATATCCATGGCCATGCTCTTGTGACTTTGTTTTTTTTTGATCTGAGACGCCTTGTCTCGCCCTACGCCATTATCTGTAACCGAAATTTCTAACATTTTATCCTTTTCGATGATTTGAACTTTAATTAGACCATCTTTGATGGTGTGTAACTGTCCATGTTCAATGGCATTTTCAACGAAAGGTTGCGTAATCATGGGGGGAATCAAGGCACGCCGGGATAGCAATTCTTGGTCGATGAAAAATTCAAAATTGAATCGGTCTTCGAAACGTAATTTTTGCGTAGTTAAATACTTCGTAAGAATTTCATACTCGATATCAATAGTGATAAATTCCTTCGGCGAGTTTTCCAATATAAGTCGAATCAAACGGGAAAAATTTACAAGAAAACTAGAAGTTTTTTCAGGGGTATTTTCAAATACATAGCTCTGAATCACAGAAAGCGCATTAAAAATGAAGTGTGGATTCATCTGAGAGCGCAATAGCGTTTGTTGCATCTCGGTTTCCCGTTGCTCTCTTTGTGTATTTCGCGCCCTGTTTACAAAAAACAGAATAATGCCGGATAAGAAAAAAAACACAATTACAATAACAATTCCCAGCAATTGACGATCACTTTGGAGCTGAAGGATTTCTTTTTCTTTAAGTTCTTTGGATAGCTCCTCTTCTTGAGAATTGATCAAACGCTCTCGTTCTTCTCTCGAATTGGTTTGGGTTAATTCTTCAATGGCTTTTGAATCAATGGAAAATGAGGATCTTTTGAGGTTTTCAGTATATCGTTTCAAATAAGTTTGGGCTTGCTTATAATTTCCTTTTTGGGTGTAAACCTCGGACAAAGCATAGTAATTTTCAAAAATCCCAGCACTATCACCGGTGTTTTTTTGTATGTTAATCGACCGCATTAAATTTTTTTCGGCTTCATCGAGATAATTGTCTTGTAAGTAACTCAATCCCATTAAGTGATAAACTTCTGCCATTTGCTCGGGCAAAATTTGGATTTCAAAAAAATTCAATGCCTTTTTATAAGATTCCATAGCTTCTTGCCCCTTTCGTTGCGCAGCTAATGCTTGTCCTTTGACTTTCCAAGCCTCACCTAAAGCTATTTCTGCGTTTAATTTTTCGAGCGATGCAATCGTTTGAGGAAGGGTAACCATTACTTGACTTGGGATTCCTTTTTTTAATTCCAACCGGGCTTGTAATAGGTTGTTTTCAAGGGTAAGCAATGCATTTCGCGCTTTTTTATTTCTCTGATTGCTTTTAAATAAATAGTTTTCAGCCTCCTTAATATTGCCAGCATCTAAGGATAGTTTTGCGATAAATTGATAAAAAACAGCCGTTAAATACTCGTTTCTAATTTTTTGTACTATTGCTAATGCAAGAAGTTCTTGATTAACAGCTTGTTCTATTTGTGAGAAACGCGCATTGCTCGTTGCAAATTCATGAAGGCATAACGCCAGCAATAAATTACCTCGTGTTCTTTTCGCAAATTCAATCGACTTTTTGTGATATATTTGGCAAGAATCCTTCTTGTTTTCCAAACTGTATATCTTTCCTATTTGAAGGAAACTACGCGACTGCCAACCTTTCTCATGTTTTTGCGTTGCTATTGCGTTACTCATCTGGGCTTCTTTTTTTGCCAATAAAAATTGCCCTTTATGCAAATAGTAATTGGATAGCTGCCAATGGTAAAAGTAATCAAGTGTAGGGTCATTTTTAAAGGTTACATTCGTTGTCAATAACGCGTCAATCGCCTCGAAAAAAAGGCTTAAATTTCCGCTAACCCAATAGCTGTAGGCTTTTAATAATTTATTATCATTGCGGTCAGATTTCAGTTTCGCTACAAGGTTTACATAACCATCCGGAGTGGATTGATCCGAATCAAGGTACCTAATTGTCTCTTTTGTTTGTCCGATATAATCTTGACATGTGAGCAGAATCAACAAGAGAAAAAGGGTTCTCAACATAACGTTGAAATAATTATTTACCACAAAACAAAGATAACTCAAACCCTTAATGTAACAATATCTTCCGTAATTTTGCGCCATGTTAAAGCCCTTGATTGCGCATTGGTTGAAGGAGGACATTGGTGAGGGAGATTTTACGAGCCAAGCTATTTTTCCTGAAAGAAGCAGTGCAGAGGCGCGCTTGTTGGTAAAAGGCGAAGGCGTTATTGCTGGCGTGGAAGTGGCAAAAGAAATTGTAACCTATGTAGATCCAACAGCGAAGTTTTCCATTTTATTACCTGACGGCGCTTGGGTCAAATTTGGTGATGTTGTTTTTACCGTTGAATCAAATGCTCTTTCTTTGCTATCCTGTGAAAGATTGCTGTTAAATTGCATGCAACGCATGTCAGGAATTGCCACCAAAACAAGGCTTTTACAAAATAAAATTGCGCACACCCATGCTAAGCTTTTAGATACAAGAAAAACTACACCAGGTTTTCGAACTTTAGAAAAGCAAGCAGTATTAATTGGAGGCGGTTTGAATCATCGTTTTGGCCTATTCGATATGATCATGCTAAAGGATAATCATATTGATTTCGTTGGCGGTGTTACCATGGCCTTAAAAAAAGTTACTGAATTTAAGCGAAAAAACAATTTGACGCATAAGGTTGAAGTCGAAGTAAGGAATTTGAAAGAACTGGCGGAAGTGATTGCCATAGAGGGTGCCGATCGAATAATGCTTGATAATTTCACACCTGAAGAAATTCATGATGCACTGGTTTTAATTCCGAAAGGTTATGAGGTTGAAGCTTCCGGAGGTATCAATGAATCAAACATTGTACAATACGCCGAAACGGGTATAGATTACATCTCTGTGGGAGCTCTTACCCACAATATTCAGAGCTTAGACTTAAGTTTTAAAGCGATAATACGCTCATGAAAGTATCAGCGATTTTGACCATACGCTGCTAATTCGGAGGCGAAATCAAGGTTTTGTTCCAAATGATTCCCAATGACGACCACCTTAGCCCCGGAATCATGAGCCCTTTTAACGGAAGCCACGCTTCGTATACCTCCCCCCACAAACAAAAGTTGAGAATATGCGGAAACGGATGCTATAATTTCTGATGATACAGGATGCATTGCCCCGCTTCCTGCATCCAAATAGGTGCAAGTATGACCCAAAAGGGTTCCTGCAATGACGGTATCCTCGATTTCTTCTTTATTTTTTTGAGGCATAGGATTAGTTTTGGAAATTTTTTCAGTACTCGTAATAGTGCCTCCATCCAAAAGCAAATAACTGGTTGGAATGGTTTCGATTCCTAGCGCATAAACGGTTCTGGCTGCACGCACTTGCTCTTCAATCAAAAACTTCGGATTTCTTCCTGAAATCATGGACATAAACAACAAAGCATCTGCATGAGGACTAACTTGTACAGCACCACCTGGAAAAAGAACTACGGGTAGTTCTGTTTTAAGTTTTAAAAATGACACACATTCATGAGTTTGTTCTTGCGTTGCCGAACTCCCCCCGACTAAAAAAAGATCGGGTCTTGCAAGGATAATTTGTTCCGTCCAGTCCTTGAATTGTTCAAAATCGGTGCATTTTTCCGGGTCAATGAGTACCGCGATTTTAGGTTTTTTAGAAGAAAGAAATGTGAAAATATTATTCATTATACATTTAATACGCAAATGCTATCCAAGCCTTTTCTTGAAATTCCTCCACGTAGCATGTGACCACTGTACAGATATTCTTTGCAAGTAATTCGAACTTCAAAATTGGCATATTGACGTGCCGAAGGACACATTCGTCACGCCATAGAACCCCAGTTTGATTTAAAAATTTGTAAATGGCCTCTTTACAAACCCAAAGTACACAATATCGATCAGATAAAGATAAGTTGGACAATAACACCGATTCACCTTCCGTTGTGTAGCGGGGAAAAAGTTGAATAAATCGATTGCTTTTGACTTCTAAATCGCAACCAAAGGGGATTACAGAATACCCAAACAACCCAATATTGTTAGAATGACTTATTCCAATAATTTCTTTGCGCCCCTTTAAAAATGGTTTCCCTGAATCAAAATAACCAATTGAAGTTCCAGGAAAACACTTTTCTTTTAAAGAGCGAATTTGCGCATATTCCAATCTCCGTTTTTTTGATACGAATTGATTGATTTCGATCTGCTCTGAAATCGACAAATTTAAAAAAGCTTCGCCATGTCCTTCCGCAATCAAAAAGTGAATTCCACCACCACTTGTTTTTACTTCTTTAGCATACATGATACAGTTATTGCTCACCAAACAAAGGTGCTTAATTTTTGCTTATTTTTCTGATATTTTTGAGAACACGTCGAAACTTTATTATATTTAGCAACTTAAATTAAACTAATTCTTAGTCTTTTAATATTTAATGTATGATTAAAAAACTATTCTTTTTAACGCTAACTTTTTTATTCACAGGGCTTTATGTTTTTGCTCAATCCGGTTTGGGTACCTTGAAAGGAATGGTTAAAGATGATAAATCTGGCGAAGTTGTTCCTAACTCAAAAGTTTATCTCATGTCCGGAACCTCGATGAAAGGGAATGCCTTAACGGACGATCAAGGGGTCTTTCAAATCAATGCTATTTTGCCAGGAACCTATGATGTGAAAATTACAAATCGTGGTGAAGGTTACCAAGACGCATTGCAACAGGGCGTTATCATTTCCCCTGACAAAATCACCTTTTTGGAAAAATTAACCTTGGGTAAGCCTGAAAATGAGCTTGAAAAGGAAGAGGTAAAAGTCACGCGATACAGAGTGCCATTAATTGACAAGGACGGTGGGGCTTCCGGGGGAACCGTTACGCGTCAGGACATTTCTCGTATGCCTGTGCGTTCTGCGGCCGGAGTTGCGCAATCTGTGGGGGGGGTTAACACGAATGAAGGGAGTGGCGCGATTTCCGTGAGAGGTTCAAGATCGGATGCCACCTATTTTTACATTGACGGAATTAAAGTACGGGGTTCGACCAATTTACCGAAAGCAGCATTGGAAGAGGTATCCGTAATTACGGGAGGGGTTCCTGCCAACTATGGGGATGTTACAGGGGGGGTCATTTCTGTAACAACCCGCGGGCCATCAGCCGTTTACTTTGGTAGCTTGGAAGCGGTAACTTCTGGTTTCTATTTTAAAGGGGCAGATCCAAATGGCTATAACGGAAAAGTTTTTGGCTTGGATAAATACGGATACAACCTCGTTGAGGGAATGCTTTCTGGGCCACTTTTGATGCAAAAGGATTCAACAGGAAAAAAAACGAAGCCGCTTTTAGGTTTTTTAGTTTCAGGTAACTTGACCGATGAACCCGATAACCGTCCCCTTGCTGGAGGTGGTTGGCGCGTAAAGAAAGATGTCCGCGATTCACTTTTGGCGAAGCCGTTAAGACCAACCTCTACTGGATTTGGAACGTTTCATAATTCCCTCTTTCTTAGGGAAACCGACTTTGAAAAAGTGC
>Ga0214923_10005880_pt1 | contig 14019 bp, 11 predicted proteins | sample LL1510_MetaG_FD_177993 | JGI IMG/M metagenome (GOLD analysis project Ga0214923, IMG submission 177993) | Freshwater microbial communities from Lake Lanier, Atlanta, Georgia, United States - LL-1510 | ecosystem: Environmental > Aquatic > Freshwater > Lake | place: USA: Georgia | collected... | reverse complement strand
GCAGAAAAGGAAGGGGAAGAGGAAGCAGAAAAGGAAGCGGAAGAGGAAGCAGAAGCGGAAGAGGAAGCAGAAGCGGAAGAGGAAGAGGAAGCGGAAGCGGAAGAGGAAGTGGAAAAGGAAGCAGAAGAGAAAGCGGAAGCGGAAGAGGAAGCGGAAGAGGAAGCAGAAGAAGTAGAAGTGCAAACAGAAGAGGAAGCAGAAGAGGAAGCAGAAGAAGTAGAAGTGCAAACAGAAGAGGAAGCGGAAGAGGAAGCGGAAGAGGAAGCAGAAGAGGAAGAAGTAGAAGTGCAAACAGAAGAGGAAGCAGAAGAGGAAACAAAAGAAGAAGTTAAAGAAAAAGAAGAGTAGGTAGTTATGTCATGATAAGAACAGACAATATAAAAAAATTGAAAATTTAAGTATTTACTGATTTCTTAATAAAATTACTTTTATGCAGCGCACAAAATACACTACGCTTTGCGTCGTATTAGACCGTGCACACACAGCGACAATTATGTCAAAGACGACCAAAGATGAGATACTCGCCAAAAAGATATTTGCTCTTCGTCGAGGCTCTGAGTGCTATGATAGAAAACGGCTTGGTTTCCAACTATTGATGGACGTTCCTCCTGTTGATGCTCTGGAGAAGATGTCCGTGTTAAATGAGAAGATATCCATGATAAAGCAACAGCATGAGCAAGAACAAGAGCAAAAACAAGAGCATGAGCATGAGAGTGATTTTGAGGCGCTATTCGATGAACGGACATTGTATAGTGTATGCAAGCACCCTTATGCTCTGGAGAAGCAGATGAAAGATGCGGAGATCGTCAATAATATTAACGCCATGAACTTGCTGCATGCACAAGGAAAAATGCAAACACCTGAATGGGAAAAAACGGTGTTTGCATTGCACCTTACTAAAGAAGATCCTCCGCTTCATGTTGTGTATAAGATGGCTATTATTGATAAATGGCTGCAAGAGCCCTATATACAAGAGCGCCTTGAGAAAGAGCGCCTAGAGCAAATAGACCAGGAGTGGGAGTGCTATGAGCAGAAGCGGATAGAGAAAGAGCGTATAGAGCAGGAGCAGGAGCAGGAGCAGGAGCGAGAGCGAGAGCGCCTTAAGCAGAACCCTGAACACATGAAGCAAATGAAGAAAAAGCATGAGGATGAACAAGAGAAGCTGTTGCAAAAGCAATTGCAAGAGAAAGCGCTAGTAGAAAAAATACATGCAAGTGTTCTTTTCATGATGCAACAAGTAAGTGTTCTTTATATGAAGAAAAAGCATGAGGATGAACAAGAGAAGCTGTTGCAAAAGCAATTGCAAGAGAAAACGCTAGTAGAAAAAATACATGCAAGTGTTCTTTTCATGATGCAACAAGTAAGTGTTCTTTCTATGATGCAACAGAAGCATGAGGATGAACAAGATAAGCTGTTGCAAAAGAAAGCGCTAGTAGAAAAACTACAAGCAAGTGTTCTTTCTATGATGCAACAGAAGCATGATAAAGATATGCGTGACTTGAAATGGAAGCAATCCAACGAGTAGTTATGATGTTCATCAAGTGAGCGGACTTGTGTCATGGCAGGATAGGCAGCATAAAAAATAAACTAATTTTTATTTAAAAATTAGTTTAGGTTTTACAAATTTATTTATTTAAAATAAAAAAATTGAAATTTTAAGTGTTTACTTGTTCCAATAGAAAAATTAGGTATGCTACTGCTGCCAATCGCTCTATTTCGCTCTCTTTCGCTCTCGCGCCACCAGCAACCATGTCTGATGAACGTTCCATCAAAGCCAAGATATCAGAATTGAGGCAGTTGTTTGTGAATGGCTTCATTTCAGGAGAACGCTTTTATGATTTGAAGCATAAGCTCCTGATGGGTTTGAAGGACCCTCCTCAAGCGGCTCTTGCACATGAAGCTACCCTAGTTCGTGTGGGTGCTTTGGACTATTACAAAGACGCTGTGACTAAGCGTCTGTTTCGGACATCTCTGGATGGACGAATCTATCTCGACGATGAGTTGACGCAGCTGACCAAGGAGCAGCAGTCGAAGCAGCAGTCGAAGCAGCAGTCGAAGCAGCAGTCGAAGCAGCAGTCGAAGCAGCAGTCGAAGCAGCAGTCGAAGCAGCAGTCGAAGCAGCAGTCGAAGCAGCAGTCAAAGCGCCAGTAGAATTTCAAGGCGTTGTCGCAAGTGCTGTGAACACAATGGTTGTAGTACTAGGTCACAATACTGTTGTAAGAGCAGTGGTATAGTGATCAAACAGCAGCCACATGGGGTGAGAGGGACAGGCAGCATAAAAAATAAACTAATTTTTATTTAAAAATTAGTTTAGGTTTTACAAATTTATTTATTTAGTATCTAAATATTAGAAATAAAAAATTGAAATTTTAAATGTTTATTTGTTTTAATATAAAATTTGTATAAACACACAACGCCACCAACAATGTCAGTTGATATCACTCTTGCATATGGTAATGACCCAGAACTTATGGCATGGGTGCAAAAGATCCTGTTGCAGCAGAAGCAGATGCAGGAACAAGAGGAGCAAAATAATCGACACGAACAAGAGGAGCAACAAGAGCAAAAAAATCTGCTTCTCCTACAGAAGGAATGGGATGAACAGTTGTTGGAAAAGGCAACGTTGTTCCAGAAGAAGTGGGTGAATGAGCGACATGTGCTGTTTCTATCGGTCTACATTCAAGATGCCCCGAGACCAAAGATTGTGAAATAAAAATTATCAAAGCCAAAACGAAGAACAAGAGCCAAAGACGGAGCAAGCTGTCCAACAACTTACAGAAGCCATAGGCATATGTGTATAAAGAAAATGTCAACTTCAATAACTCTAGTTGGTACCAAAGGAAAAGTTGACTTTAACACCACTATTGAACTTGTTAACTGACGAGTCATACAATGCTACGATAAGAAGTAGTTTTGTCATGGAAGGAGACAAGCACCATAAAAATAAAGTAATTTTTATTTAAAAATTAGTTTATTCAGTATCTAAATATTAGAAATAAAAAAATTAAATTTTTATGTACTAAAAAAGAGTCTTTAATACATGAATAAATTGTTTATATATTTTATATTATTTATAAATATTATAAAACCATTTATAAAAATGAAATTTATTATAAGGAGTTGAGCCTTTTTGAATCAATTCATTAACATTAGTTATTCTATCCCAATCATTACTTCCTCCATCTGGTCTATAAAATAGTAAATGTGATTTTAAATCACACGAAATTATTTCAATATGTCCCATACCAAGATATCGAAATCCAATATCAAAAACATTATCTTGTCCTTGTGCGCAAAATTCTTTATATCTTTTTAATGCTTCTTCCAAACTCATTATTGTCCATTCATCTAAATATATTTCTTTTTGTTCATTACCAAATATTTCATAAATTAGTTTTACATTTCTATTAACATTTTCTGGAATTTGTAATTTTAGATTATTATATTGTTTAAATGATTCAGAACTATTTTTCATAAATAATGGTTTATCTGATGATGTATAATTATTAGTAGATATAGTTCCTTTGTTTAATACTTCTAATATTTGATTAATAGGTTTCATTTATAATAATTTATAATAATTTTATATTTATATTTTTCAATTTTTATAAATTTTTTAACATATATGTTCCCTTTAGTTCATATCCACAATGTTTCTTATAATATTCACGAGTGCCAACACCTGCAATAACGGCACATTTTTTATATCCATTCATTCGTGAAATATTCTCAGCATTCTTCATAAGAAATTTACCATAACCACGATGTTGTGAACCATTTCCATTTGTTCCAACACCAAGTGAAAGACCATAAACATGTACTTCACGAATAAGAGCACAATCAACTAGTTCTGGAATAATACTACCATTTTCTCCACCTGGTGTAGGCTCAAAACGAAGACGTAAGAAACCAAAAAGACCAATATATGTTTCTAAATTACCAGACCAATATCTCCATTTTCTTGTAAATATCCAAATTAAGAAACTAACAAACATAAACCAGTAATATTTAATAAAATCTATCTTATTCATTTCATGTGCTTCAATTGATAAATGATATTCAATACCTTCGCTTGCTTTATATTTACGAACTACTAAATATGATTTAAGATTTTTAAATTCCAAATTACCAATTTCCATTTCTCTAATACCAACACACTTTTCATTATTTTTTTTCATTCTATCAATAATAACCTGATTTAAATTTCCCATTTTATTTCCAGCTTCAATTCCTTTTGAAGGAATATCACGAACTAGTCGTTGAATTCGAATCCAAGGTTGCATTTTCTTCTTATAATAAATAAGAACTTCTATTAATGCTTCTAGATTTTTTTCTGCATAAGGCATAAATGTACCTTCTTTATACATATCACCAATTCCACTATGTACAATTAGGTTAGGGTCTGATGATTTACAAACAGCTGTTGGATAAATTTTAACATCATCAAATTGTAAATTAGGATTATTAATAGCTTCATCAAACATCCACATATCTAGTTCTGGAGTAGAACCAGGAAGATCTGGCATAAGATGAACGACAACTTTAAAACCACATTGTTTTAGATAACGGATTGCTCTAATAGTATGCTTAGTATAACAAGCGCGATTCATCTTACGTAGAATTTCATCATCATAATGTTGAACACCAATCTGAACACGAGTTACACCCCAACGTCTATAATCACGTAGCGTTGTTGGAGAAATATTATCAGGACGGGTTTCGATTGTTAGACCAATAATACGAAATTTAGCCGTTTCATTTTCATGAATTTCTTCTTCTAATGTTTTACAAGGACGTTTCATATCATATGTATTAGCAGCCCAATAAAGTTCTAGCATAACTTGTTCGCGATACTCGAGTGGATAACTTTCCCAAGTTCCGCCAGAAAAAATAATTTCCATTTTTTTACTATTTTCATCATTATCCATATTTCCAGTATGATAATAACTACGAATACGATCATGAAATTGTCCCATAACATCAAAATCATATTGTAATGCGCGTAACATTGCAGGTTCATTTGAAAGATATGAACGAGGTTGTGTTGGTTTTCCAGATAAATCTGTTTCTTTTGGACAATAAAAACAGTTATACTTACAACTAAAACCTTTAGGTGAAAGAACTATTGTTACTACAAGAATACCTGCAATTCTACGAACAATACGTTTAATCATCCAATGTTTAAAATTAATAGGAATATCTATAGAAGAAAAATGTTCTTCATAACAACTACGAATATCTGGCTTTGACGGTCCAATTTTATACTTTCTTTTAATATTATCTACTAACTTATAAATCTTTTCAGTATCAATATCTAAATTATTTTGAAGAAGTTCATTAACAAACTCCTTTAAAATAATAGGATTAGGTGATATATGTTTATTTTTATACTCTTTATTATCTTTCTCGATAAATATTTTAACAGAACTATTTGGTGCAATAGATTCAATTTCCATTTTTGTTATAATAATAAAATATATAATATATAAATAATAATGTTAAATTATCAATTTTTTTAATTTAAAGAAAAATTAACATGTAAATTAATGGAACAATTAAAAAATATAGGTGATGCGTTTTTTAATGAAAATATGTTTGAAGAAGCTATTGAAAAATATACGTTAGCGTTAGATTTTGAATCTGATGATAAATATAAAATTTATTTAAATAGATGTTTATCCTTTTATAAATTAAAAAAATATAATAAAGCTTTATCAGATGCTATTAAAGCAACTAGATTAAAACCAGATAATGCTAAAAGTTGGGGACGTTTAGGTAGTTGTTTAAGTATATTAGAAAAAAAATCTCAAGCTATTTATGCATTTAAAAAAGCATATGAGTTAGAACCTTTAAATGAAAATTATAAAATAGAATCGAATAAAGAAATAGATTTAAATGATTTTGATACAGAAGACAAAGATGAAGAAGAAGAAGACGAAGAAGACGAAGAAGAAGAAGAAGAACAAGATGATGAAGAAGACAGAGAAGAAGAAGAAGACAGAGAAGAAGAAGAAGACAGAGAAGAAGAAGACGGAGAAGAAGAAGAAGAAGAAGACGAACATACTGAAGAAGAACAAGACGAACATACTGAAGAAGAACAAGACGAACATACTGAAGAAGAACAAGACGAACAAGACGAACAAGATGAAAAAGAAGAAGAACAAGAAGAACAAGACGAACAAGACGAACAAGAAGAAAAAGAAGAAGACAAGAAAGAATCAACTATACCAACACTAAATTTTATGCCAGATGTGGATACTTTGTTAAATAATCCAATGTTTAATAAAATGTTACATAATGAAGAATTAATTGAAAAAATGTCAGATCAAACTTTTCAAGATAAAATTTTATCTTATCAATATAATCCATTTGAAGTATTAAAAGACAAAGAAATTATGTCATTTATGACTTCTATTTTAACAAAAAAAAATTAAAAACTTTCAAGAACAGTTAATTGTTCATCAGATTGATTAATATCAATTATAGGTTTAGAATTATTAGAATCTTTCAAAATTTCTCTAATACCAACATTAATATTTTTTTTATTAATAGTGGAAGCAAAAGACCTTTCTCTTGTAGATTTTTGTTTATTTGTATCTATTTCAGTATCTACATAATTAAGTGGAGGAAATCCACCTTTAACTTTAACATCAACTTTTTCCATTAAACCAGAATAGAAAATATTTTTAAACTTATTTGTAATATATAGAACTAACTACTTTAGGAATTTTATTTGAACCATCAAATTCAAATTTTAAAAATATAGTTTTTGAAAGTTTTAATTCACTTGTAAAATTTTTAATAGTTTCATTAGTAACTTTAACTTCTCCTTGTAAAAAAATATATTTAACATTTAAAAAATTATCATATACAACTATAGGTAAATCTATTAAATGACTTAAAATATAAAGTTCAACTTTACCATCTGTATTATAAGAAGATTTTCTAAATTTATTTATAGTAGATTCAAAAAAATTATCATCATCTTTAAAATATTTAATTAAAAATTTATTTATTTCTTCGTTATTTTTATTATTTAAAATAAAATCAATTATATTTGCTTTGAATAAATTAGTCATTGCTGTTTGTAAATCAGATGTATAACCTAAATTTCGCGAATCATCATCATATAAAGGATTATTAATCCAATAAAAACAATTAACAAATCCTCTAATAATAGAATCTTTATTTAATTCTATTTGTTGAATTAATTGTTTACCTAATTCAATTAATTCGGGAATATCATCTTCAATGATTTGATTTGTTTTAAATGTTAATTGTCTTTTTCCAATAATAGGTGCCTTATCCTTACCAAATAGTTCCTTCATAATTTTATTTATATTAAAGTTAGATGATTTTATTATTTTTTGATTTGTTCTATTAGAATATTGTGTATAATCTACAATATCCGATACATAATAATTATTTTCTTGTAAAATTTCTTTAAATTTAATATTATCTTGAACCATTTCTTCAATAATTCTATTTACATAATCAGCAGCCATAATATCGTTAATTAACATTTTACAACTATCTTTTTCCCAAGCACAATGATGATTTGATAAACATTTATTTTTAGTAGTATTAACTTCACAATAATCTCTAACATTATAAACAATATAATCATCTAATTTAGGTAATTGTTTTATATAATGAGCCATTGATAAATTTTTTTTTGCACCTCCTGATAAACCATATGTTGATATTATTTTTTTATCAATTATATTAAATAAAATTTTTCTTAATTCATATTTTTTTTGTTTATTTGATATATTATTATTTCGAACAATACTTATGATTTCATCTTTTAATTCTTCATTCTTTTCTAAAAAATAACTTAATTCTAAGCGATATATATTATAACCTTCGGAATAGAATATTCTATTTTTAACACGATAAGTTCTATCATCTATTACAACTTCATTTTTAATAATTTCTTTATCTATATCTTCTTGTAAAGATTGGAAACGTATAGATAATCCTAATTTTTTAATTACTTTACTAGATATATATTCGTTTTTAACAGGAATAATCAAATCATTATATAATAATAAAGAAACTATCTTATATGTATCTCCTTTTTGTAAATCATAAAACACCGTTCGTGGAATAAAATTTTTATTTTTTAATACATTGCTTTTTTTCCCTATATACTCTAATTTTTTAATTATATCAGTTATTGATTTTAATTTTGATATTTCATGTAAAGATATGAAATTATATTTATAATGTGTTCCGGATGGTTTAACTGGTATTAAGAAATTATCTTCAATTTCGATATATTTACATTTATTTCTATTATCTATTATTAATTTTTTTATTTTAATATTTTCTTTTTCTAAATCCAATAATATATTTTTACAACATAAATCATTAGATATTGATACTTTATTTAATAATTTATTTTGACAACTCTTTTCATAATAATAATTAATTTCAGTCAAAATTTTACTCATTAATGAATCTGAACGAATAAAAAATTTTGATAAATTAATTTTTTTATCTTTCTTTTCATCTTTTTGAACTTTATAAATTGGAAAATAATATTTATTTTCTTTAATTAATATTACAACATCTCTATTTTCATTAATCATAAAATCATTTTCAATATTTAAACAATTCATATAATATTTTTCTTTTATCTCTTCCTTTTCTAATGCTTTTTTAATAATAAAAGTTTGTTTTTCAAGAACATAAAAATAAATACCATTTTTTGATAATAGACCTGGAATACCTAATAATTCACCTGTAATATCATATTCAAGATAATTAGATGTTTTTATAAATTCTATAAAGTTATCTTTACTTGAAAAAGCTTCTCTTATATCACCGTTATTTAAAAATAAAAAGTAATTTTCATTTTTATCATCTTTAATAAAATTAATCATTTTATTTTTTAATTCATTTATATTAGTTTGATAAACATCAGCTATTGCAGCTAAAAAGTTAAATTTATCATGTTTTACAGTGTATTTAAAAAAATAACCAGATTTTGATTCTAATAAATAATGATTTTTAATTTTATGGTCATTTTTCCAAATTTGATTAAAAAATAAATCTAAATATTTTGGCAAATATATAAATCTATTATCTTGGACTTTATTAGTTTCTTGTAAAATATAAATTTTATCACCAACTGTTGAACCGTCAATAACTTTTTCATCTAATATTATTTTTTCACCAATACATTTTTTATAATATGACATTTTAAATTTATTACCAGATGTTAATTGATCTTTCTTAAAACAACAAGGCATACATAAATCATTTGGATTGTTGCCTTTTGTTAAAAAACCAACATACATATGTTCTTTATTTTCATCAGGATTACAAGTAAAATAATTATATTTACCTTCATCACCTAATAATTTTATAGCTCTAATAGTTACTTTTTGTATTTTACCTTTAATTTTAACATCAACTATTCTTTCATAAAATCCGGATTTTTCATTTAATTTATATCCATCTTTAATTAATTTATCAATTTGGTCGTCTTGATAAATATCAGGTCTTCTTTTTTTATCATTACCACTATTTTGACAATTACGTGTCCATTGATTTTGACCTTTTTCTGGTTTATAACCTAATCTATTTTTATCTAATGCAGTAATAATTTTAACATTTTTAATAGATGTATCATAATCAACTATTTCAACAACTTTATTTCTTCTTTTAGCAATTTTATTTAAGGTTTTTAATACATCTTTTAATTTTTGATATTTCTTTTTTTTATATAAATATGTTTCAGAATATAAGTATATTAAAACTTTCATAAAATTTATAATTTCATCTAGTTGATTTTTATCTCTAGCCCCAGTAATTCTAATTTTATATTTATCTCTATCACGACCTTGAATACTTATATCTATACCAGGTGGTTTAGAACGCGGTAATGTTTTAAGAAATTTAATTAATTTATTTGATTTTTTAATAACTTTTATATATTTTTCTTTTACATAATCTAATTCTTTTGCAGCAAATTCTTGTGTAATGTTAAATTGTTTAGCAACTTCATCAATTAATTCTCTATCAGTTAATTCATAATTTCTTAAAAAATATAACATTCTTAAATGCATTTTAGTTCTATTTTCATATTTGGAAATTCTTTTATATCTTAAATAGGTTCCATATTTTGAAGTTTCTTCTTCGTCATTTACTATTTTTAAAGATTGTCTTTTTTTAGGTTCAATTACAAGAGAAACATATGGGAAAAAGAATCTTGCAAATTCAGATAAATCATTATGATTAATTTTAAATTTTTCAGGAATAGTAAATTTTTGAATAGTATTAATAAATGCAAATTTAAATCTATCATCTGGAGGTAAAATAAACTTAATTTTCTTGTTTTCACTATTAATTTTTTTTAACAGATTTCTAACCATATCATATGTTTTATAAATATCATCTATTGTTGCCCCATCGTCTTCTTTAAAAGTAACCTTATATTCAATTCTACCTGATTCGTGAATATTAATTGAAATTATTTTATCATTTTCAAGTTTAACTTTAACTGAAATACCATATGGAGCATTTTCAAACCATTTAGACATTATATCTTGATTATCTATTTTTTCTGTTTTCGTATAAAATTTATATGTTATGTTTGTATCAGGTGTTTGATATTGAATAAACGGATAATCATCATTAACAATAAAATTATCAAAAATTCTGTATAAATTAAATTTAACATCAGATGTTGTACCAGTTATATTTTTAGGGTCATATATATTAACATGTATAATTGATTGAATTATATGATTTTCAAAAAAATATTTTTCATAATCAGCTAATTCTGTTTTTGCTTTTTCGACATTTTCATAAATTTCTGTTTCTAATTTAACATCAATTTTAAGTGTATTAAAAACATTTTCAATATATTGTATTTCTTTTTCATATTTTCCATTTAATAAAGCTAATATATTTTCCATTCTTTCATAAGTAATACCCGGATAATAAATATTAACATAAACTTCATATAAATTTTTTTTACTTTCGGATTCTGGATTATAATTTAAACCAAATTCATTATAAATATCTAACATAAATATTTCATTATTAGTAATAAATTTTTCATAAAAATCTAATATATTAGTTTCATCATCTTCTCTTTTAATTTTATATCCAAATGAATCTTTTAAATATCCTAAATTATTTCTTAATTTTTCATAAACTTTAAGATTTTCATTTGGTTTAATATCAATTTTTAATAATTCATTTCTACGAATCCATTTTTGACCCAACATAACTTGATCTATTTTTCCTTCAAATGTATATTCCGTCCAAAAATATTGTGCTTCTGGTAATAATTTTAAATTTTCATTAAATGTAGGCATCATTGGTATTGATACAGCTATTTTATTTCTAATTGTTTTAATAGTATCATCCATAAAAATATATTGTGATGTTATATATATTTTTTTATAAACTTCTTCTAATTTAGAATCATATGTAATGTTATCTAATGAATCATCATAACTTTTTGTTAAGTTTTCTGTAGATTTTTCCCATTTTTTATCATTTAAAGCTTCACTAATTAATTTTGAAGTTTCTTTAACTTCTTTATTTGATTCAATATCAGTTGATATATACATTTTATTTAATTCTTCTAAATTAAAATCACCTTCTACTTCTTCATCTAATTGATCTTCTGTTATAGCTATTTCTTTATTTTCATCGTCTAAATCATCTATAATTGTTGGTAATTCTACATCATCATCATCTCCAGAATCAATATCTAATTCATCATCTGATACTTGAGCTCCAAATTGTTTATATAAATCAAGTTTTCTTGTGCTAAAATTTACTCCTCCTTTTTGGTTTAATAAATTAGGGTCAATAACTTGAACGTTTGGGTCTTGTTCTATTATTACACTTTTATCTAGTTGATAAGTTCTAAAATCTACTTCATTTTTTCTTGTTAAAGTTTTAATTTTATTTTTTGCTAATAAATAATTATAATAAGAAGATGAATATGAATAAGATACTTTTTTAATTACAGGTTCATCTAAAAAATCATCAACCCATTCTTTACTTAATTTTGTTTCTAGTGCTTTTCTTTTACTATTATTACTTTTTATACTATTAATTTGAAAATTAATATGATCGCTTATAAAAAAAAATTCATACCATTTTTTCCCATAAAATGATTCTAATTCTTTAATTTCTTTTGTTGATAATAAATTAAACGTTGTTAATAAATCTTTATCTTGTATATTATTTAATATTTTCATAAGTGATTCATCTATTATGTTTCCTATAAATATATAAACTTTATATTGAATACGTCTATTATTATTTTTAAATTTATGTATTATTTTTAATGGATTTTTCATATTATACCTTATGAGGAAAATATTTTTAATTAAATTATTTATTTATTAATTAATTTAATTAAACTATTGATGATGATAATATCATACCGCAGTATTCAATATTATTACTTTCATAATCTGTTTTTTTATATAATCCCATATTTATAGCCTCTATTGTTAAAAACATAAAAATTTTCTTAAAAAGTTCATCATGTCCTATTTCAGGACATGCAATATGTGCCATTTCATGTATTGCTACATACATTAATAAATTTATATCATGAAATTTACCTGTTATTTTACTTTTTAAACAAAAACCTAATTCTTCACCTTTATTTATTGTATATGAAGTTAAATTAGAATCAGGTATATTTTCATAAATAGTTGTTCTTTCAGTATTTAAATTTTTTTCTAATAGATTAATATATTCTTCATATTCTTCATATTTTTTTTTATTATTAATTAAATAATTTCTTAATTTATACATTCTATCAACTAAAATGGATAATAATTTTGCTGATTCTATTTTATTTTCATCATTGTAAACCATAAATTTACTATTATTTGTTTCAACTAAAGTTAATCTATTTTTTTTAATTATATATAATATATATATAAAAATAATTATTATAGATATTAAAATTGATTCATTTATTTTTATTTCCATTTTAATATTTATTAGAAAAAACTTTAATTATTATTTAAAAATTATTTCTAAATATAAATATATGGGACAAAGTCATTCGAGTAATCTTACTGATAATCAATGGGATAATCTTAACACCGACGATAATTCATCCGCTTCTTATGTAAATAAGGCAGTTAAATCCGTTAATTCTATTAATTCTGTTGACAAATTAAATGATATTTTTACAAAATACAAATCTACACCATATCTAGCTAATTATAATACAACTACATCAATTAATGAGTCTGCTCAATCAGAAACATCTCCTTTTATTAGCTCAGAAATGTATAATTATATAGTAAATAAAAATAAACCAGATAATAATATTCAAAAAGGAGGCGGTAAATCTGATGAATCATCTGCATCTAGCACATCTTCATCTTCGTATAATATTCGTGATTGTAAAAATTGTAGAAATAAAATAAAAAATGAAAAAGTAGCAAAAACGAAAAAGGCAAGCGAAGCAAAAGGGGCAAAAGAAGTAAAAGGAGAAAAAGTAGAAAAAGCATTAGAAAAACTACCAAAAAAAGCATCAAAAAAAGCACCAAAAAAAGCACCAAAAAAAGCATCAAAAAAAGCACCAAAAAAAGCACCTGAAAAAATAGAAAGTCAAGCCAGCGATGATGGCATTAGCAAGGATGATGAGGCTGATGATGATGACGACACTGTCAGTAATGCCAGTGAAAGTGAACCAACCCAATTTGGAAATAAATATAAATCAAAATCGTCTTTCAATAACTCTACTGATAATTTATCTTATATTTCTTCAGCTGGTAATTCTGCTAATTCTGCTAATTCTGAAGAATTATCTGGAGGTTCTATTTCTAATAATAATGATTATTTACCACCTTCCAGTATTAATACAACAGATATTAATATGATTTCTGAATCATCATAAAATAATTATTTATAGATTAATATTAAATTAATCTATGTTATATTTCAATTTCTTTTAATTTATTTTTTATTTGTTTAGTTGATTTCTTTTTTGGTTTTTCTTCTACTAGTTCTTTTTCTACT
>Ga0214923_10005879_pt1 | contig 14019 bp, 10 predicted proteins | sample LL1510_MetaG_FD_177993 | JGI IMG/M metagenome (GOLD analysis project Ga0214923, IMG submission 177993) | Freshwater microbial communities from Lake Lanier, Atlanta, Georgia, United States - LL-1510 | ecosystem: Environmental > Aquatic > Freshwater > Lake | place: USA: Georgia | collected... | reverse complement strand
AGCACGAGACCTCGCAGGCTTCACTGGCGGCCTGATGGACACCTTGCGCAAGGCAATTGGTAAGAAGCTTATGGATAAGATGATGGAACTTAAGCCCATCTTCTTTAACGGTACTACTGTCGAGCAGAATGGGGAAATTATCGATGTACCAGGAGCTCTTAAGAATGGAGTAGACAAGAAAACCGCTGAATGGGTATGGTCAGTGTTCGAGGCATCAGCGAATTACAGCTTCAACAAGTGTTTGTCTGGCGATACCAGGATTAGGCTTGCAGACGGTCGGCGTATGCGTCTCTCAGAAGTTTATGCGCTACAGCCTAAAGAGCTTATGTCTATGTGGCCAGATGGGACTATCAAGCCTCATAAGGTTAAGAGGATCGTTAAGACCGGCAACAAGCCGCTCTACAAGGTTAAAACAAGAGACGGCAAGCAAATCAAGCTTACTATGGAACATCGCCTGCTAACAACAGAAGGCTACATGCCTCTATCCGATATGAAGATCGGGACTGAGCTAATTACCGTACCTGTTTTCACGGATGAAGAAAGGGCCGCTCGTTCAGCTCGGATGACAGAAATTGCTCAGCGCCCAGAGCGTAAAGAGCAAGACCAGCGAGCTGCTGAGCGTATGCGCAAATACCAGGCTTCGAGGTCAATGAAAGAAAAAGTGGCTCACATGAAGAAGATGCATGAGCAATACCCTGACCTTACAAAGAATGCTATTAAGGCAATGCATGCCAGGTTGGAATGGCTCCGGGAGAACGATCAAGAGTGGGTAAAGAAGCACATGGAAAATAGTATTGCTTCTGTGAGAGCTACTTATGATAATGGGCCAGGTTTTGGCAACTGCTCTATTGCATCAAATGGGATGTGGTGCGCTAGCGATAATGAGCGAAACATGTGTGAGTGGCTTATTGATCTTAAAGTAGACTTCAAGATGCATAAGGTCCTGCCTAATGGTCGTATTACAGACTTCTACTTTGATGGAGTCTATTGGGAAATGGATGGCATGGACCGTACAGCTGAGTTCTTTGCAGAGAAGTATGGAGACCTCCCATATGTAGTTGTTACTCCTGAAGACTACAAGCCAGTCGTAGCCAAGCACCTTGGGCTTGAGCACGCGGAGAATGGCGATCCTATCGTCTCTATCGAGCCTATTGGTAATGGCTCAACATTTGATATCGAGATGGAACGAGGCGGACCGCTCAACTTTATTGCTAACAACATTGTGAGCCATAACTCTCACGCTGCTGCTTATGCCCTGATCTCATATGTTACTGCTTACCTAAAAGCTAACTATCCAGTAGAGTATATGGCCGCTCTACTGACATCAGTAATGCATACCAAGGATAAGGTGCCGTTCTATCTTTATGAAACCAAGCGTATGGGTATTGACGTTCTACCACCATCCGTGAACGAGTCTTTCTCTCAGTTCGAGCCTTCCGGTGACAATGCTATTCGCTTTGGCCTGACAGCCGTGAAGGGTGTGGGCGAGGGGATAGTTGAGTCTATCGTTCAGGCCCGAGAGCAAGAAGGTCCGTTTAAGGGGCTGTGGGATTTCGCTCAGCGTGTTGATGGAGTCAACCGTCGTGAAATCGACAATCTAATCAAGGCTGGAGCTTTTGACTTCTCTGGAGAAACTCGCAAAGGAATGCTTGATGTTTCAGAAAGCATGCTCAAGCAAGCCAAGAAGACCAGGCAAAAGAAAGCGGAAGGACAGGATTCTCTGTTTGATTCCCTGGGTTCTGCTGAGGCTGAGCTTGCGGCACTGCAAGTGTCGGATGCGCCTGATATCAATAATGAAGAATTCAGCGAGTCCGAAAAGTTTGCTATGGAAAGAGAAGTTACTGGGCTTTATGTATCAGGACATCCGCTTGAAAGCGCCAGAGCTGCATGGGAGCGGGTGCGACATCTAGGCGTAGGTGAGATTGGCGAGGAACACCTTTCTGATAATCCGGATAATCCCACGGTAATTACTGTAGCCGGGATTATTACAAACAAAAGGGCAGTATACACCAAACGGGATAATAAGCGAATGCTGATTATCCAACTGGAAGACCTTACAGGAACCGCAGAAATCGTTGTTTTCCCTAAGCTTGTTGAGCAGGGCATGGAAGAATATCTGAATGAAGGTCAGATGGCTTATATACGTGTTGCCCTGGAAGAAGATACTCGTGGTTTTTCCAGCGGTGACGATGATGATGACAGCAGCAAGCAGATTAAGCTGCTAGCCAGGCTTGCTGGTCCGTTCAACCCTGACGCCATAGAGGTTCCTGAATATTATGACCTACAAATTCCAAAAAGTGCTCTTAACGCTGAAGTAATGAATACGCTCCTTGAAACCCTAAAGCGCCACCCAGGAGAGCAGGCAGTAAGGTTGTTAATTCTTAATGACCAAGGAGATACAGAAAACAGCTACATGTTTCCTCCCGAGGTTAAGGTATCACCTTCAGAAGGATTAGGCGACGCGCTTAGAGACGCTGTTGGGCTGTAAGTCTTTATTTTTTGAGACCAGGGAGATCAATTTTCCCCGAAGAGGAATCTGCGGATTCAGTTTCCCCGTCTATTTGTAGTTCGCCAGCAAGACTTTTTGCCACATCTTCAAGGGCTTTAGGATCAACCCAGGCAGTCCTAACAGGGAAAGGTTGCATGCATTCGACACAAAGGCCATACCAATCCGACCAGCTCTCTTCGCCACAATGTGGGCAGCTTTCTCCTGTAATTTCACCAGGTGCTATAGCAATAGTGGGAACACCGTGCTCATCAGGATTACCCAGGATTACTTTAGCTGAAGAAAACTTCTTGCGTTTCTTTGGTTCTTCATCGACCTCCTGAGGGTCGGTTCCACGGCGTGCCGTAGCCACAGGTTCAGCTGTAACAAGTTCCACAAGGGATCTGGGTCTAGGTGCAACCTCCTGTACTGGGAAATCATTGGCTCCGATAACAGGAACACTTGAATCTTTGTGTTGGTCATCTTGAGGCTCGTCTTGAACGGGAGTAGGGAGCTGGTCTGGAATAGCTGGAGCATCTGGATTCTGAGGCAGTCCAGGCGCAAGAGAGCGATTGATAGCAGGTGCATTACCAGCAAGTGGAGTTATAATTTTCGGTTGGGCCAAGTCTGAGCCAGGCAGAGGTGGCACTGGCGGGCCGCTTCCCTTTTGAGGAAGCGGTGGTTGCTGTAATGCGGATGGTAGTGTGTCAGGGATCGGTGGGGCATCTAGAGATAGTCGAGAATCAATCTCAGGAACTATTATGCCTGAATCGAGAGACCCGAGGCTTGGAGCCAGAGAAACAGGCGTGCCAGGTAAAGGCGGCGCTGCGATATCAAGGACTGAACTGGATGAGGAAACCGCGCCCTGAGCAGCATTACTATCGACACTTGAATTCTTATCTCCGTCAGCATCACTATACTCACTCTCGTCCTCTACAGCATATTTATGAGCTGACAAGGCGGCGAGCATAGCCAAGGGGCCACTCAGCATACCCCCAAGCATAAACAGCTCTTTATCATAACCGCGGTCCCGAGCAAACCACCAGGCTCCAAAAGAGCTGGCTGTCAACACAACAACAAAAAGGACAATTAAAGTAGTCATGACTGACCCTCCAATTGAAATCCGCAGAACATGCAAGCTCCGTTAAGGTCAGCCATGGCTTTTCTAGAACATTGTGGACAATTTTCCGGATCAGTTTTTTCTTGTCCTTGTTGAGGCTGATCCGGGGGATCGACTGGTTCGGCCTGGGGCGTGGACACGTTGCTTAGTACTGGAGGCCGAGGATGTTCTACGGGCCGAGCAACGATTTCTTCAACCACAGGGATGTTTACGGGTATAGTCTCTTCAGTCGCAGTATTCTGTTTAGGATAGTCTTCCTGTAGCACGGAGACAGGATCTGTAGCAGGCGAAGAATTAGAAAGTTTCCATTTTGCTGCAAGCCAAGGATTTTGGTTTCCACATCCTTGGCAATAGGCGTCTTTGCCGTATTCTTTCTCTGACTGACACCAAGGACAGAGGCATTTCACTGTGGTCCCAAAGAAAGGCTTACCTGGAATCTTTTTAGGTTTAACTGCTCCTTCAGGTATCAGCAAGACCGCTTCTTCCTGGATGTTGTTGATAACAGTGCTTGAAGCTGGTGCCGCCACCATAGCTTCTGCAGGTAGCGGGGGTGCTGATAGAGGTTCGAATAAAGGAGCAACCGTTGCGGGCTGATTATCCACCGCACTTATTTGAGGAGAAACCGCTTCGGGTAGGTTGCTTGCAACTTGATCTACTTCCTGAATAGGTTCGGGTTCGGCTTGAGCGGAAGGCATGACGCCCCATTTGTCTGCAAGCCAAGGATTGAGCTTGTTGCATTCAGGACACATAGCATCCTTGGCGTACTTCTGCTTTTTAGAGCACCAAGGACATACAACCTTGACCTTTCCAGAACGTGGCTGCTTGGGGAGTTTTTTGGGAGATTCAGGAACAGGCATAATCTCGTGTTCTTTAATTGCAGGTGGCCTAGAAGGTATGCTAGCTGTAGTTGGGTTTTGCTCGATAGCTCCTGACTGATCCATATTATGCCCCGTTGCTAAAGGCTTATCGGTAGCGGATTCCCCAGCCACGGACAAATTATCAGGCGCTCCGGGAGCGGGAATTGGCGGCTCATCGATTTTCAGCCTGCCTGGAACCGGAGCAGTAGTTATCTCTTCGGGCAGAACGGGGCTTGGTAAATCAAAAGGCAATGAGTCAATTGCGGGTGATGCGGAGTCATCGACAACAGGAGTCTGAGAATCTGGCAATGGTGGTATTCCAATATTCAATGTTGCGCCAGACTCTACCGCGGGGCGGCCACGAAACGAAACATCATCAGGTGCAGAAACACTCTGGGTGCCTTCTGGTGCCCATGAAGCTGGTTCGGGGGGAGAGTCTGGAACTGAAACAGGTTGTGCAACTGAACGATTCCTCTCCCCGACTTGAGATTCCTCTACTTTATCTACCGATGCGTTGGTAAGACTCTTGGGAGGTAGGGTACTCCAGATAAGCATTTCTCTGACCCAGAAAGGCCCTTTGACCATCGCAACAGCCGCAGAAGGTTGCTCCTGTAGGTTGCGGGAAATAGCCTGTTTTCTGGCATACAGACCACCTAGGGTCCACCATACAAAGACTGCTCCAAGGAAAATTAAAAAAGTCACACTCTAAGCATAAAGGTTTTCTTTGTTGGGCGCAGCTTTTTCTAGCTGATCATTCCTTGAATACCCAAACCAATCATAGCAAGAATACCAAGACAAATATGATGCCCATGGGCGATATGTTGGCTGACTCCACGCTTGATCATAACAGCAACCCCCTCAAAGGTCCCCACTAAAGTACTAATCACTATGCATGGGATAACAGCTATTCCTAAAAGGAACCCCGCTACAGTGTACAACTTCACGTCTCCCATTCCCATAGCATATTGGCCTCTAACCTTGATGTTAGCAAGAACAAAAAAGAATACGAACACAATCAATCCAGTGACAATGTGCAGAAGCCAGTTCTCCCATAAAACAGGAGCCAGGACGATAGATGCTAGACCCATAGGGTATGTCACTTTGTTAGGAATGATCCGTTCTCTTAAGTCTACAGCGGCGCAGTAAATGCATGCAGCAGCAAACACACCCAGAATTACGAATAAAGCCCATTCAGGCACCCACGGTCTAAGTTGAATCCAATGAAGGATCGGCGCATATTGTTCCATGGCTATAGACTGCCACGGAACTTAAGTATGTTCACATTCTCGCTTAGCTGATCCCCTGAGAGGGATCTGAAATGAGGGCTACTTGCGCTATGCGGTAAGCTTCGCCCTCTGCTACGATGGTAGCCCGTAGCACCTTATCCATTCCATCTCCAGGGATTCTCTCAACAAGTTGACCATTTTGGTAGCGTTCTACGTATGAATGGTCTCGGAAGTACTCAGTAATAACATAGGTATCTCCACTAATGGTGTTGAGCTGTAAATGGAAATCGTTTCTTTTTTCCTTGGGATACACCCAGATCATATTTTGTGCCCGCATTCCATCTAAGAATGCTTTTACTTGGTCGTAAGCCATTCCAGTAAGGCATTCGCGTAATAGTTCATCTTTGCCTTCATGTTGGTAACGGTCGCACGCATCATCCAATGTAACCCTAAGCCAATGCCACATATGCTCAGCACGGCTGTTAAGAGCCCTGCGTTGTTCCTCAGGATCAACTTCCTGCTCTACTAATTTGATTTTCTTGGCTTTATCTAAAATGCTCATTTGGGGATCTAAAATGATTGTAGCACTACTTACAACCCAGGCCTCTTTTTAACATTAACAGGCAGCTTAAATATCGGATGCCCTATAGCAAAATGTTGCCCTACCGGGACATAAGATTATCCGAAGGGAACCATTCTCGCTGAATCGCAACACCAAACTTGCCTGCTTTTTCCAGAATCTTACCATCTTCATCTGGTCGTCCTATTGAGACAAATCCGGGTTGAGCATCTGGTGTTCTTTGACCATGGCGATCCCACTCAAAGAGAACATTGATGCCGACCTGCAGGTTTTGTTCGGATAGATTTCTCCATTCGACTTCTGCAACTTCTTTGATTCGATGCTTGCCATCAATGCGCTCAACAACAATCACCACGTTAATAGCCTCACGGATAAACTGTGATACTGTACTTGGCGGGAGCTGTGGAAATTCGAGTAGTACCTGGTTTCGGACCTGGTCAAGCGCCCCTTTAGCATTTCCAGCATGGAAAGTGCTCATAGAGCCATCTCCACCTGTAGCCATGACTCTTAGCATCCTATACATTCCGCGGTCGTGAATTTCTCCGATAATAATACGGTCATATCTACCATAAAGGGCAGTATCAAGAACTTCTGGAAGGCCCATGGCAAGGTCTCCGCCCTGTTGTGGATAATAAGTTAAAGGCGTGAGGTCTGGGAGGTCAAGGAATATTTCAGGCACTTCTTCGATTAATGCTACTCGCTCATTATCTCCGATGTATTGAGCTAGGATGCTTAGAAGGCTTGATTTACCAGCACCCATTTCACCGCAAACCAAAATGTTTGCACGAGAAGCAACACAAGCAGTTAAAAACTGCGCCATATTGTTGGTCATAGTTCCATTTTGGACAAGATTATCTAATTTCCACTGCCGTGCAACGACCTTATGCACGGCAATATGCACATGGGCAGAAATCGGAGGACAGAATATCATCATACGATCTCCACCAGCGAGGCGCACTACGCCTCTGCCTATTCGCTTAATATCGTCCCATGAATAAGTGGTATCAGCCTGGTTAACCAGATCTTCAATAAACCGGTTATAATCATCTTCACCCTCAAACTCAGTTTCCAGTTTGACCCTTTCGCCGCCGTACTTGGCAAAAATGCGATTAGGGCTGTTAAGGTGGATTTCAGAGCAGTCCGAGCTTGCAAAGTACTTATTGATGATAGCTATAGCTTCTTTGCTACGCGGCTTATACTCCTGAGACGCATTCATATCAACTGCTCGATTGACAGTTGAAAGAGGCAGGCCATCTTCACCAACTGCTACAAGGCCTTGCTCGGATCGAGGCATCCAGCCTCGGCCCTCTTCCCTGGCTTGTTGAGCGGCTTTTTGTCGGTCTTCTATTTCTAAAGCGCCGACACGATCAGCTGCGTCATGTAAGTCTCTTTCTTGGTCCCAGGGCATAGCTGCTCCCTGACCAGCCCCTGTAGCTGCCCTGCGGATGGCCTCTTCTCTCTGTTTGGCTATTTGGTCTGGGTCTTGTTCCAAATTCAATTTATTTACCTCCTAGCGCTCCCATAACAGACTGAACAATTGGAGCGCCGATCACAATAAATGAGCCAAGCATCATAATCACTGTGGCAATAGTAAATGTGCTGTCTTTCTTTTTAATCAAAGTAGCGACATCTTGCTCATACTGGATATAGATTTGCCGACTCATATCCCTGAGAATACTGAGAATTGGTGCCCCGCCCGCTTGACCTTCAATCAGGACTTCTACCAAGTCGTCCACTGCCTGCACTTGAATTCTGTTAGCGGCAGCGCGATATGCATCTGCAAAATTTCTGGCTTGGTTGGTGGCCTCTTGATAGGCTCTGCGCAATTCTGTAACTAGTATTCTTTCGTTAGAGGTTGCCCCAGCAAAAGCAGTGTCTCCAGCTACAAGATCTCGCAATACAAGGTCCAGGCTTCCTGCGCCAGAAGAGATATTCATAATCAATTCATCCAGCAGATAGGGAAGCTCAAAGCTAACTTGCTCTTGACGTTTTTTGATTCTATACACCAACTCCCACCAAGCATAATAACAAGCAAACCCCACCAGGAATAAGTAAATAATTTTAGGCAAACCAGCCTGCACCATCAATCCGCCCCCTGCCACAGACCCAACAAGGACCAAGAAAGCGAAGGCTATCCAGTCCTGAGCGTACCATCCATGAGGCCTCCCCGATAGAATCAGCTTCTCATCTATTCTTTCAAGAATACCAATCCCTCCGCTACCTTGGAAAAATATATCGCTCAGCTTATTACCTAATTGGAAAAGTGAATTCTTTTCATGGTTCTCTCGCTCTTCTTGCTCCAGCAGGTCGGACCCCAGTCTGCTTTGAGCTTGAAAGGCTTGAAGTCTTTGAGCGGCCGCAGAGGCTGCGGCTTGACTTTGTCTTTTCTTGGCTATACCAGCATAGATCATATATATGGATATAGAAACTAGTAATGACATCAAAAAGGGCATAACTTAAGACTCCATCTTCCGTTCCACGTCTTTTATAGCGTTGTTGGTAATCCAGAAAGAAAGCGCATCCAGGCCAAGAGAGATAATGATAGCAATTATTCCCAAAGGAGTTTTCAAAGCTTTGCCAAACATTTCTGGTGACATCATGACCAAGCCAATCGGGATAATCAAGGCAAAGACCAAAAGAACAATTTGTTGTCCTCGGTAGGTGCCAACATCCCCCATGAGCCTTTGTCTAAGAACAACTTGACTCTGGATTCTGGAGACATTCGACTCAAGAATCTCAGATAGTTCACCACCCGATTTTGCAAATCTCTCCATAGACCTCACAAACTGCACCCAGGGGCGCAGAGGCATCACTGCCAGCGTATCTTTTAGTACATCCTGGAATGGCTGCTGCAACTGTAGATTAGCGAGTTGCTCCCTAAGAACCCATGCAAGCAGGGGATCTTCACTAGCAGCTACAGCAAAAGCCCTGGTTGGGTTTTGCCCTGTGCGAACTTGAGCTGTGATTTTTCTTAAGAAAGGAACAAGATGGCCGGTGAGTTGATCCTGGTAGTGTCTGGCTTTTTTATCCAGATACAGCGAAAAAAGAAAAGGTACCGCAATCGATGGGATAAGGGCAAAAATTAAGTTACCCAAAGCTATAAAAAAGACCAAGAAGGCCAAGACCATAATCATTGTAAGTGCTGACAGTACCGTTGCGGCAGAAAAGGTTACTAGACCTGCCCTTTTTAGTTTGATGTCGATTTTTTTGATCAGTGAAGTTTTAGTGCGCTCAGAAACGATTCCCTCTTCGGGGCGTCGGATACCCATGAAAATCAGAAAAACAGCTGCAGCTGCAAGGGCGGATAACATTGCGGGGGATGTCATACTCTTATTATGATGCTCCGGTGGTATGAATTCAGGAATTTGCCTGTTAACCAAGTTTAACCATGGTCAGGAACGATAAAATCAGCTTCTTTTTCCAGGACCCCGGCCTGAACGTTCCATCTCCAAAGAGTTCTAAGGTAGAGATTGCTGTAAATATGGCCCGTTCCGGGTGCATTCAGGACATCAGTTCTTTCAGCATAATGCGGGCCGTAAAGCACTTGCTCCACAGCGACTACTCTTCTTTTTCCGCCAAGATTCTTGATTTGAACAATAATGTCAATTACCGAAGCAATTAGGTCCTTCAGAGTATCAGAATCCAAATTTCCTCGTGCTGGGTGTCGACTGCTCATGGTTTGTAGTCGAGTCAAAGCATCAACAGGCGAATTGGCGTGGAGCGTAGTGAAAGATCCTGCGTGACCTGTATTTAAAGCATCCAACATGTCAAAAGTCTCACGGTCACGCACCTCGCCAACAACAATACGGTCTGGCTTCATTCGAAGGGCATACCTCAGCAGGTCACTCATTGGAACACTGGTTTCGCCAGCATCATTAGCCCTCGCACCCTTCTCATAGGTGTAGAGGGGTTTAATACGAGGGTGACGGATCTGCAGTTCGGGTGTATCTTCTAGAGTAAGAATACGCTCATTAGCGGGGATCATTGAAGCGGCGGCGTTAATAAAAGTAGTTTTACCAGACCCCGTAGCGCCAGACATAATAACGTTACGATGATTCAGTACCCAGCTATGGAGGTCCTGAAAGAACTCTGGTGGAGCAACCCCTGTGGACATATACGCCTCTGCTGTATTAAAAACTTCTTGGCGGTGACGACGAATAGCAAAAGCAGTATAAGGGGATATAGGCTGCGTCACCGCGATCAACCTGGAACCATCTAGAAGCACAGCATTTTCTGAAGGGTTAGAGCGATTAAACTCTTTATTGATTGGTCCGAAAACTTTTGCTTGCAGCCAATTAAATACTTCATCGTCGGACTGAAATGGTGCCTGGGCTATTCGAGTTTTTTCTCCATTTCGAATAACATCTAGAGTATCCCATCGATCAAGAAAAATATCTTCGATACTGGTATCAGCCAGGTATAGGTCCAGAGCACCAAGCCCAAGAAGGTCGGAGCGTAAATATTTGACCAACTCCCGATGCTGATGCTCTGGAACCCGAAGACTCGGATTTTCGCTTTGCAGAGTAATAACAAAATTGTGAAACGCGTCTTCGGCAGCTAATTGCTCACGACTATAGACAGGTTTACCTGCCTCATCTCGCTGCTGTAGAAGTTCTGAGAAGGCCTGTCTTGCCGTTAGTTGGATATGCTTCCAATTAGAAAATACCTCGGAGGCTTCAATAACAATTGATTGCCCCGTAGGAGTAACTCCATCGCTTTCAACAGAAGCATTTGCGGTGGCGCTAACAGCCTGCGCAGGGGCCTCCGGATTGCGCTGGATTCTAGAACGTTCGCTCATGACATGATGATAACAAAGTTCTTGCTTGGAAACAGTGGATTTAGCGTTTAAAGAGTAAAGTCGTTGACTCAATGGCTTTTTAAGCTAACCTAGAAACATGGAACTTGCTCCTCAACCAGCACGCAGACGAACGCCTCCTCAGATCGCAATCGGCGGGCGACCCTTTATAGAGATGTACCCTCAGTGGCAAGCGATATGTGATTATTTCCAGTGGGCAATCGATCAAGAAGTCAGCTCTGGCTCAACTCCTTTGGCCTATCTTGCGGACCAGAATCGATTTCTTAATTTCTTTACCGACCATGTTCACCGTAACCAGGACCTTCACATACGACCAGAACAGATTGCTGACATCGTTGAACATGTTCATGATGAGTTCTTTGGGCTTGGGTTAATTGCCCCCTGGCTGGAAGACCCCCTGGTGGAAGATATTATCTTGGATTCCTGGCAAGCTATGGATATTAGTCGCTCAGGCAAAAAAGAACGTATTTCCCCTACTCCGTGGAAAGATGACGCTGACGTTTTCAGATGGATGCAAAGGATTCTTGCCAAAGATGGCAGACAGCTTTCCGAACATAATCCTGTGGAGAACGGCCAATTAGCAGACGGCTCGCGCCTAATTTTTCTTTGTCAACCTGTTGTGAAAACATGCAGTTTTGCTATCCGCAAGCATCGGTCTGAAAGGTTTCAAAGAAATTCATATGAATCATCTGGCGTAGCACCTCCAGAGTTTTTAAGGGAAGCAGAAGGATGGGTTTTAAGCCGACAGAATTTAATCGCTTCAGGTGCCACTGGCTCCGGTAAAACAACTCTTTTGAATTACCTTGGTTCTCTGGTTCCCCAGGACGAAAGAATCCTGGTTGTTGAGGATACACCCGAGCTTCAGATACCACATCCGCGCGCACATAGCATGGCGGCTATCGTACGAGGAGCAAGAGGTGGCCGAGGAGAAGAACGAGCAATAACCATGCAGGACCTGGTAAGGCACACCTTGCGGATGAAGCCGGACCGGATAGTGCTAGGAGAGGTCCGTGGGGCAGAGGCTTTCGATTTGCTTAACGCAATGAATACGGGGCACGACGGCGGCATGAGTACTTTGCACTCAAATTCTCCTGCAGATGCAATTCTAAGACTAGAAAGCCTTGCTGCCCCAGCCAACCCCAATATGCCCACCTGGGCCTTACAAGATTTAATTGGTGTTACCGTAGGAATTGTAATTCAGCTCAAACAACTCCCGGGATCATCTAGAAGAGTTGTGGTTGAGGCATCCCAGGTATTACACCCGGCTAAAGTAGAAGACAGAACCCAGCTAGACCATTGTCTTGAGCTACGGGAAGATCGTATCTACATGCGAACGCTCTGGCTCTGGGACAACAAGCAAGAGCGTTTGGTCCGCAAGGCGAGCCCTTTGCCGCTGGCGGGGCAGTATTTCCAGGATTAAAGCCCGAAGTCTTGCTCGTAAACTTCCAGGGCACCCTTGACTACCGGAGTCAATGCTTCAGCGTATTCTGCAGAATCCAGTGTTAGAAGTTCGCCAGAGTTACCAGCCTCTATGGCATCACGGTGGAAGTCAGGCCAGTAGAACTGACGATTCGGAGGAATAAATGAGAACACATCTCCGACAGCCTGCTGTGTATTCAACTCTCCGATATCCATGTCAGCCCGGACACAGATAATACGGCACACGTCCGGTGTAATGAGCTGGCCTTTTCTAGCTCGCTTTACGTACTCGGAGGTCGAATTCAAGCAAGCAAGTTCTGGCTCGACCATTAGGTACACCTGGCTTGAATAGTTTAGCCACGCGCAGTTGGTAAATTCGGTAATTTGTGTTCCGCAGTCAAAAACAACTACCTGGTAAAACTGTGCCCATGCGCGCATCATGCTGTCCAAGTCCTCTTGACGAAGCTGAGTAATCACTTCTGGGTTATCAGGGGCTGCCAGAATATCCATGTTAGGAAGTTTGGGGTGAGCAAGAACAAAAGGACTAATGTCTCTTTGCCAGTTGTCCATTCGTTGGCCTTGAGTAGCTAATTCATCCATGTGATTGACCATATCCAGCATGTTTGGTGTTAGTGTATGAGCTAGGCGAAGTGCCATATTACCGTTTGCTACGTCTCCGTCTACCAGGAGTACACGGATTTTATCTCCCATCCCCGAAAGCTCTGCTGCTTTAGCAACATACGCCGCAAAGTTTGCAGATGTAGTTGACTTTGCGACTCCGCCCTTGGGGCTTGCAAAAGCAACCACAAGGGGGCGGCCTGCATGAAATCTGGTGGCCACCCGGATAAACTTAGGTTGACTGCCCTTGCGCCTGGTATTCTTCTTGGTGCGTCTATTATCGTCTCTCTGCTGGCGGGCAGCATTACGTAGGTCTGTTAGCGCGACGTTGCGTTCAAGGTCTTCGATACCCTCACTACCCTCATGGGCAGCAACAGCTACTAGAACGTCTTGGACTTTGAGCCCATCATATGGGACTGGCGGAGTCTGAGTTGCTGGCACTGGCATTTGAATTGTCTCAGGAGCTTCTGTGTGTGAGACAGCAGGCGCCACCGGAGCGGGTGCAGGTTCAGCTGGTGGGAAAGGAGCTGGTGGCATGGGTGCCACTGGTTCAGCTGGCGGCATGGGTGCCACCGGAGCGGGTGCAGGTTCAGCTGGTGGGAAAGGAGCTGGTGGCATGGGTGCCACTGGTTCCACAGGAGCAGGTGTTCCAGGAGCAGGAGCAGGAGGAAAAGGCGCGGGTGGCATGGGCGCCACTGGTTCCACAGGAGCAGGTGATACTGGCGCTGGAGCAGGTTCAGCCGGTGGGAAAGGCGCGGGTGGCATGGGCGCCACTGGTTCAGCTGGCGGCATGGGTGCCACCGGAGCGGGTGCAGGTTCAGCTGGTGGGAAAGGCGCGGGTGGCATGGGTGCCACTGGTTCCACAGGAGCAGGTGTTCCAGGAGCAGGAGCAGGAGGA
>Ga0214923_10005878_pt1 | contig 14020 bp, 14 predicted proteins | sample LL1510_MetaG_FD_177993 | JGI IMG/M metagenome (GOLD analysis project Ga0214923, IMG submission 177993) | Freshwater microbial communities from Lake Lanier, Atlanta, Georgia, United States - LL-1510 | ecosystem: Environmental > Aquatic > Freshwater > Lake | place: USA: Georgia | collected... | reverse complement strand
TAAAATGATTCTTCAGTATTATCAGATTCAATCATCTTCTTAAGACAAATTAGAAGTTGAATTGCAGTTTGAGTTTCTTCAGATATTTCTCTAACAATTTTGATTTGTGATTTAGCAAACTCTATTACTTCGCTATAAAGTAGGGGATTACTATCGTTTCTTAATTCGTCAATTACAAGAGCAATAGTTACTATTGGTTTCCAAACTTCCCAATTTCTAGCAGAGATAGAATCTTCAGTTATTTCGTTATAAGCTTCTTTAATCAATTTGAAATACTCCATAACCGATAAATAAAGCCCATCTCTGATTTCTCTGAAAATTTCTAAATCAGGATCTATTTCTTTATTTTTAATTTCAACATTATCTGTTGCAATTAAAGTTATATTGATAGACCTAGAAACTAAAGTTTCAGCAACATTATTAATTCCTGCAATCATTTTGGGAGAATAGGGATCGTATTTTGATTGAGACCAATTCTTATCCTTATTGTTCATATTCATTTTCCCAATTCCCGGCCCAAGTTTATAACCTGAGTTGAGCATTAAAATTAAAGTTTGATTATCAGTGTTTGTAGAATCTTTTAATCTTTCAGCCTCATCAAGAAAAATTGAAGCACAGTTATCGTGAATACTTCTTATAATGTAAGCAGGTGTTGAATTCATTAGTAACTCACCATTAAAGGAGAGTAGGGAACATAACTCCAATACTTTTGATTTACCTGAATTCATTAACCCATTAATATTTACATAAGGAAAAGCTTTAAATTGCCTATAAGTATAGGTTCCTATAATCCATAAAGCTAAAACTTTATAAAGAGAATCATTACCTAAATCTAAATAATTTTTAAGCAATTTCTCAATTTTATTAAAAGTTTTAACCAAATCTGATTTTCCATTTCCTTCAACAAAATTATTCAGAGAAGTAACAGACCACCTATTTTCAAAATCAGGTTTTCTATGTAACTTATAATTATTACTAAGCACAAAATCATTTAGTTTAACTACCTTTTTATTTGATGAAACAACAAACAAACCTGTTTCTGATTCATTTCCATTTTTGGTATTTAAAACTAAAGTTATAAAAGCTTCATCTTTAGTAAAATGTTGAGAGGGAATAAACTCCTTGCTATTCTCAACAATTTCCAATTGAGCTTTTGTTTCTTTGGTATAATCCATATATCAATTCCTTTTCTAGGGAGACCTTGCTATTTTCGGTAACAAGGTCTCAAATAATTACTTTAAATTCTAGGTGCAAGAACCTGTTCAATTTTTTGATAGTCTGTACCATCTTTATTGATAGGGCCTCCTAGAATAATTCGGACACTTTTACCAACTAACGAATCTAAATCAAAAGTTTCATTAGGATTAATTGTTTTTCCTAATACTGTCTCAACAAAACTCATTAATTTGGTCGGGCCTTTAGTTGTCTTTTGAAGCTTCTTTGATGCGATTAATGATTTAATTACACCTTGGTAAACTCCTGAGCTTATTTTGAAAGTTATTTTTACAAATTCCCCAAAATTACCTTCCTGTGAACTAAAGGACTCAATTGTTGCCTCATAAACATCAGAAGGAATTATTTTTTCACCCTCGTACTGTGTTACAGTTAGTAACATTGCCATATCTATCACCTCCTTCCTGATTTAAATTAATATTCTTATTAGTAGGTTTTGAAATCTCATTTGAGATTGTTTTGAAAAATTGAAGAAAATTAAGAGAAAGAATTCTTGCTTCATTAGGGCTAAGAATTACTCCATACTCCTTCTTATATAGCTCTATAAACTCTAAAACGGCTTTCTCAGGCAACATTTTGTTATCTCTCTGAGTAGAGCCTTCCTTTTAGGTTTTTAATTGCATTGAAATAGGTTAGAGGATTGACCTGAGCTTTGTTTGAGTAAAAATCTGAAATTGCTTTTTGCATTTCAGGAGAGTCTGAAAATACAAACTCGAATTTAATTCCGTTCTCTGTATTGAGTTCAGTAATTGAAAAATATATTGAAAGATAGCTTGCTAGAGCTAAATCTGTAAAACCAATCTTCTCATTTGAATTTTTAATATTCATCATGAGGGAAGAATATTATTTTTTGACCTTAAAGTCGGTGGTAATTTAGGAGTAATTTAGGAGTAATTTAAGGATAATATTCCTAAAAACAAACCAACTTGTACCCAAATTTTTTAATAGGAACTATACTTTCCATCAATTTTTGGACTGCTACATATTCAGGAGAATTTTTTAGTAATCCCTTTTTTAGTTCTTTTGCTAAATTTTTCTTGATGTGCTTAAGGTCATCTTTTACATCGCTATTTGATTGCATAACTTCATTTTTAGAATTAAATCCTGAATTTAAATAAATATCAATATAACTAATTGGCTCTCCCTCAGTTTTAATAAGTGTAATTAAAAATTTAATAGGCCTACTTCCTGAACCTATTTTATATACATAATCTAAAATCTTAACTTGAAAATTTGCCTCATCAACAGAAACATTGCCAAATTTATGAAACAGAGGATTAAGAGTGTCTATTTCCAAAGTAGCTTTCTCATTTATAAGATTTACAAATTTTTTATATCTAGTTGAAGGAGCATAAAATGGATTATCAAGAATTTCTATAATCTCTTGGTAAATTTTATCAAAATTTGGATTAACTCGAAATGTATAATTTTTAAGATTATTCCCTAAGGGACCTAGTTGCTTTAAGTCTCTAATTATATTTAAATTTTGAAGTTTAAGTAATTCTCTGTATCTATCAATTGGGAATTGAAAACTTACCGGCAACCATCGTGAGCTAAAACCTTTTGAAGGAGTTGTAATTAAAATTGTATTATTTTTTACTTCTTGAAGGGAAATATATACATTATTAATTTGTAGTTCTTGATCTATCATACTCATTTTCATCCATTTCTTAATTTTATAATTTTAATTTTTTGAATTATAAATCTAGTTATCTAAGATTACATCAGTTGATTTTCGTGTTTTTTATGGTTGTTGCTTCTAAACTCATCTCGAATAAATTCTGCCTCCAAAAAAGCTAGGACATCACTATGACGTGATTTAGAAATAAAGTGGTGTGAGTTAGGATTTGTTATAAGTTGAAATGCCTTTTTTTCTGAAACTGTTCTTCTTCTGTATCTAACACCTGCACATCTAAAGCATAAAAATTTTATTATATTTTTTGACTCAAAAGTGATAACTTTTATATGTATTTTTCTACATTTAGCATTACAGGAATCGCAATAAATTACATAATAATTACCTTTAAGATTAGAACCGATGTATCCAAATCTAGGGTAGAACTTCTCAGTAGAACCATCACCTAAAACGTAATGAATGCTTTTTGAACAAAGTTTAATCAAACTATCAGTTTCAGGAAATTTATTTTTTAATGAAATTTTAAAATTATCAACAAGATCCTTAACATTAGCAGAGTTCATTTTATAAATAATACAAAAGATTTGTCAAAAAACTACAGAAAACTAGTTATATCTATAAATAAATAGTTTAAATATTATAATAAGATTTACTTAATAAATATTATGGCAAAAAACTTCAAAAAAGTACAAAATTTAAATGATTTATTTAACCAACCTAAAGAAAGAAAAACCAAACTTTTATTTTCATTTATAGACTTGTTCGCAGGAATAGGGGGTATAAGAATTGGATTTGAAGCTTACGGAGGTGAATGCGTATTTACCTCGGAATGGGATCCTCATGCTCAAAAAACTTATCAAGAAAATTTTAACGAAGTACCATATGGGGACATAACTAAAATATCACCTGAAGAAATACCATCTTTCGATGTTTTATTAGCTGGATTCCCATGTCAACCATTTTCTCAAGCAGGTCTAAAGAGAGGATTTGAGGATACAAGAGGTACATTGTTCTTTGATATTGCAAGAATTATAGAATTTCATAAACCAAAAGTTGTATTTTTAGAAAATGTTAGGAATTTAGCAGGACACGATAGAGGTAATACTTTAAAAGTAATATTGACTACTTTAGAAAATTTTGGTTACAAAGTTCACCACAAAATTCTAAATGCAAAAGATTTTGGTTTACCTCAAAATAGAGCAAGAATATACATCATTGGTTTTTTAGATGAAGTAGATTTTATTTTTCCTGAACCACCAAAAACTAAAACAAAGCTAGGAGACATTTTGGATAAAGATGTTGACAACAAATACACAATATCAGATAAACTTTGGGCAGGTCATCAAAGAAGAAAAGAAGAGCATAAGAAAAAGGGCAACGGATTTGGTTATTCTTTGTTTGATGAAAATTCAGAGTATACAAGTACTCTTTCAGCAAGATATTATAAAGATGGTTCAGAAATCTTGATAAAACAAGATGGAAAAAATCCTAGAAAACTTACACCAAGGGAGGCATCAAGATTACAAGGTTTTCCTGAAAATTATATTATTCCTGTAAGTGATAATCAGGCATATAAACAATTTGGTAATAGTGTTGCAGTTCCTGTGATAAAGTTACTAGCAGAAAGTATTGTAAAATTAATTAATAAAAACGGAGATAAAAATGAAAATAAACAAATTAGTTGTTAAGGATAATGTATTTGATATTAATCTCAATTTTTACAATTTTCTGAAAAAAATTACACAAGCTAATTTTACAGATAATCAAATTAATTATTTATTAACTTTATATTATTCAAACATAAATTCTGAGATAGAACAAATAAAGGAACTTTTTTTCATGTATATAGATGAAAAGATCAAAAGGGATGATTTATCAAAGATTTATAACGTAATAAGTGATATAGATGAAGATAATATACAAATGTTTATTTTTTCTCTTAAATTGAACATAATAAAAGATTTATTGTTAGAAGAAGCAAAAATAAAGCAAACATTAATTTCTCAAGAATTAGCAGGACTTAATCAACTATCATTAGAATATGATAAAGTTTCAACCCAATTAGCATACGCAACTAGAATTAGCGGTGCTTTAATATCATTACTTTTTTTTGAAAAATTAGAAAATAATGACACAAATTTTATTTCTGAAGATACAGTTAATTTTTTAAAAGGCTTGGTGGTTGATTACCATAGGTTATCATCTAGAGGACTCGAGCCAAATCAGATATTCATGCTTTTATTTTCAGAAAGCATAAATCAGTCTATAACAAGTTCTGCAGGAGCTAGCTATGAGGATAGAATTAAGAACATTCTTGTTGGATTAGGGATAAATTCTGAAGAAATTTTAAAAAAACACGATACAAATGATAGTTCAACAGAATTTGATTTTTACTTTGTCCATAAGGGTAAAACCTTTGGAATAAGCGCAAAAAGAACTTTAAGAGAAAGATATAAGCAATTTATAAAAACTAATCAAATGTCTGAAATTGACGTAATGATTGAATTTACACTAGGCACAGATTTAAGAGAAAATATTGCAAAATCTATTAGAAATCATAATGTTTATTTGTTTGTAGCTGATGAAGTATATAATTCAAAAAAATATCTAAGGGAAATAGATGGTATTTTTCCTGCAAGTAAACTTACTTTAGATTTACTTGTGTCTTTGTGAAATAAATATAAATAAATTTATATTAAAATTAAAAGATTTTATAAATATAGAGTAAATAACCTATAAAATAATTAGAACGATGTTCTAAATAAATAATTGTATAATTTAATTAATAATGACCAAACAACTTGAACTTATACTTAAAATCAATAAATTTAGAGAAGATAGGGATTGGAAGCAATTTCATAATCCTAAGGACTTAGCGCTTTCTTTAGTTTTAGAAGCAACTGAGGTTTTAGAGCATTTTCAATGGAAGAATGGGGAACAAATTGATAATCATGTTAAGAACAAAAAGTCAGAAATAAAAGAGGAATTAGCTGATGTTTATTATTGGCTCTTAACACTAAGCCACGATTTAGGAATTGATTTAAATGAAGCGTTAGAAGAAAAACTAGTAAAAAATGAAGAAAAATATCCTGTCGGTAAAGCTAAGGGAAATAGTAAAAAATATACTGAATTAGAAAATGAGTAAAATTAAGAAATATCCGTTCGATAAAAATAAACTCAACTTAATCAAAAATGATGATTTTGGAACTGATTGGCCGGTTGTATATATGATTGAAAATGAAAAAGAAATGTATATTGGAGAAACAGTTGATGTTTACAATAGAACCCAGCAACATCTAGATGATGAAAGAAGAAAAGAACTTAAAAATATACACGTAATATCAGACGAAGAATTTAATAAATCCGCAACTTTAGACATAGAGTCATCTTTAATTCAATATATTTCAGCAGACGGTAAATTTTTACTTCAAAATGGAAATGGAGGTTTATCTAACCATAATTATTACGATAGGCAAAAGTACCAAGCAAAATTTGAAATATTGTGGAATGAACTTAAGGAGAAGGGTCTTGTTACTAAAGATTTGATTGAGATTAGAAATTCTGAAATTTTTAAGTATTCACCTTATAAAGCATTAACTGATGATCAAATATCTATAGTTGAGTCAATCTTAGATTATTTAAAAAAAGATTTAAACGAAACTTTTATTATTAAAGGAGGTCCGGGAACAGGTAAAACCATACTTGCAATATATTTAATTAAAACACTAATAGAATTTGAAGAAACATCTCATCTCAAGGTTGCTTTAGTTGTACCAATGACTTCATTGAGAAAAACATTGCAACAAGTTTTTAAGGGAATTAAAAACCTAAAATCAAATATGGTTATTGGACCAGCTGAAGTAATAAGACAAGAATACGATTTATTAATTGTTGACGAAGCTCATAGATTAAAAAAGAGAAAAAATATTACAAATTACGAAAGTTTTGACAAAGTAAACCAGATCTTAGGTTTTGGATTAGAGGGAACCGAGTTGGATTGGATTTTATCAAGATCAAAATGTCAGATTTTATTTTTTGATAAAGATCAAAGTGTCAGACCTTCAGATATTCATTTTACTAAATTTGAAAGTCTAAAACATACAGACTTTAATCTGAAAACACAAAAGAGAATCGGAGAGGATGGTGAAGGGGATTACTACATAAATTATATAAATTCTATTTTTGATCAATTTAAAATAGAGGATAAAAACTTTAAAAAATACGATTTTAGAATTTTTGAAAATCTAGATGAGATGGTTAAGGCAATAAAAGAAAAGGAGAAAGAGTTTGGACTTGCTAGATTAATTTCAGGATATGCTTGGGAGTGGCAAAGTAAGGATAATCCAGATAAATACGATATAGAAGTAGGTAATGTAAAACTTAGGTGGAACAGTACTAATCAAAATTGGGTTAATTCTAAAAATGCTATAAATGAAGTAGGCTGTATTCACACTGTACAAGGATATGATTTAAATTTTGCAGGAGTTATTATCGGTCCTGAATTATCATATAACCCTTATACAAAACAATTTGAAATTCATGCTGAGCATTACAAAGATAGAAACGGAAGGCAAGGAGTTGAAGACCTAGAGGAACTTAAAAGATATATTATAAATATTTATAAAACTCTACTAACACGAGCAATCAAAGGAACATACGTTTATATCTTTGATGAAAATTTAAGAAATCTATTTGAACAAAATTTGAAATAAATTATATTTTTTAGTTAAACAAATTTCTCACTTCCTCACAAATCACCCACCAAGTTAACCTATAATATATTTGAGTAGCAATCAATTTTTTTATTAAAAATTATTAAAGTAAGATATCATATAAGTATGGACAAAAAGGATGATTTTCTTAAAAGATTAATACAATACTCCAAAGATTATGTAAGTCTTGTAGCCCCATCAATAAGAAGGGGGCCTAACGATATAACCGAAAATTTTTCGCTTTCGGAATTAAATTTCCCAGAGTTTTGTAGCAATATTGAATCATTTGAGGATCAAGGCTTTGAAATAAAGCTTGAAACTTTTTATGAAAATAACCCAGGAACCATAAAAGACGATGAATTAATAAAAATTGAGTACGAAAAACAAAAATTTATTGCTCAGCAAATTGAAAAGATTAAAGGTAGAAAAGATATTAATGAGTTTACAAAAGAATTAAATCTTAATTTTGGTTTCTTTAAGGCACAGGAATTTGAAAATGAAAATATTATAAAAGATTTAGAAGAAGAATTACCAGATAAAGAAAAAGAAAAAATCGAAGAAAACAACAAAAAAATTGAGAAAAAATTAAAGATTAAAAATCTATTTTCAATACTCATAAGTTTAGAGAAGAAATCATTTAAAACTAAAGAGAAAAATGAAAAATATTATATAAAAACATTAGATAATCAGATTAAAATAAACTTCGGACAGTTTGCACAGATTTTAGAAGAAAAAATTTATTTTGAATTTGTTAGTTTTGTAAACGAACTAGAAAAAGAAGGGAGATTAAATCTACCTCTAACAGAAAAAGAATTTTTAGACTTGGTAGATGAAGTTTGGAACAAACTTAAGGATAAACTTAAACTTTCCAATGCCTTATTCGAAGATAAATCTTTTGATTTAACAAGTAGTAATTTAAGTTTGGATCCCAAAACAAATTATTTTCTTACACAAGATTTAAACAATCTATTAAGCATAAACGAAGAAGAACTTAAAAAATCTTCTTTATCTGCTTGGGAAACAACATCAACTTTAGACTCTTCAAATACAATCATTGAAAAAGAACACGAAGAAATTTTCTTCCCTATAGATTACAACAGATATCAATTAGACACATTAAAACTATTAAATGAAAAAGCAAGTATTGTTGAAGGACCCCCAGGTACAGGCAAGTCTCAAACTGTTTCAAATATAATTTCGCATTTAGTTGCTAAAAACAAAAAAGTATTATTTTTAAGCGAAAAACCACAAGCGTTAAAAGTAGTAAAAGATATACTTAAGAGCCTAAATGTGCCGGAAATGTATGGATATATTCCTGATAGAAATTCAAAAGTATATTCAAAAGAGGAAGAAGCAGATTCCCTCTCTAGTACTGTTTCAAAAATAAGCCAACTTGTTAGTGACGGGATACCTAAAAATAATAGAAAACTATTCGTAGAAAAAGATGCTGAATTGAGGATAGAGAATTACCATAACAACGAAAAAGAATTTTTTAGTATTTATAATGAGTTACAAAATTTAGAAAAATTTAATGTCGGTATCAATGAAGTAAATATTCAAAATTTCATAAGAACTTTTAATGAAGAAAATATTAACAAACTTCTTAACTCTGAATTAGAAGTTGAGAGGTTAAATGCCCACCTATCACTCTTGATTGATAAGATAGAAAATTTTAATGATTTGAAAACAAAGTACTCTAAATTTTCAGATAAAAATATTTTCTTGAAAATTAAAGATATTCCTAAATTGATTGAGAATGAGTATAGAGATAGAGGTTTTTTTATTTTAAAATCTTTGAATAACACCATTGTTAAAAATAATATAAAGAAAATCACTAAAGACATACCTCTAGAAGTTGAAAGGGAAATGCTTGAATATCTCTCTTCAGACAGCTCCATGTTTGAAATACTAAGCAAATTAATAAACCTAACAAATTATTTTGAGTATGATTATACTCAGAACCTTCTTGATTTGAATACTAAGATTAAAGAAAATAGTTTAAAAACCTTGTTTGTTGATAATCAACAATTAGAAAAATTAAAAATTCTTTTGGAAAATAATCAATACACTGAAACTGTAGAAAATATAAGAACATACTACATTCTTAAAAGTAAACTTAATAACTTAAATTCAGAAAATCCAAATTTACTTAACAAGAAGCTAAAAGAAGTTAAAAATTCACAGAAAGAACTTACAAAGATTTATATAAAAAATATTGTTGAGTCTAGAATAGTAGAAAACGTAAATAACCCTTTAACTAGATCAATTATAAATAAAATGGCTCGAGCACTAAGTAAAAGTAAGAAGGCATTTAAAACATTTGATAATATCAAAAAAGATAGTAATAACTTTACAACAATGCTAGATCTTGTTCCTGTATGGATAATGAATTTTGAGGATTGTAGTAGAATAGTACCTTTATTACCCGGTTTGTTTGACTATATTATTATTGACGAAGCTTCTCAGTGTAACTTAGCTAACGTAGTTCCAGCAATGTTTCGAAGTAAACATACAATTTTTTTTGGAGACACTGAACAAATGAGAGACGGTACAAAATTTAAAACAAACAGCTCCCTATTAACAATAGCGAAAAAAAACGATATACCTGAGAATATCCAAATTAAAGCTGAGGGAGACTCTATAAAATCAGTTTTAGATATAGGCCATCTAGTCGGATTAAAATCAAAAACATTAAAGAATCACTATAGATCACCTAGAGAACTAATAGGTTTTTCTAATGAAAATTTCTATAAAGTTAAAAATAAAGAGTTAACAGTCTTGAATTCAAATTATCTTCCATACAAAGATACAAATAGGGTAATAGTAATTCATCAAGTCAAACCTGACACCAATTTTGAAAAGGGGTCTCAAACAAACCAAACTGAAGTTGAGAAAATTTTGGAACTTATTAATGAATTAAAGAGTGACGAATCAACTAGAGATAAATCATTAGGAGTACTTACCTTTTTTAATGACCAAGCAGAGTTACTTAGAAAAACCATTGATGATGAAGACATAAAAATCGGTACAATTAATGAAATTCAAGGTGATCAAAGAGACATAATAATTTATTCATTTGTAGGAAAAGACGTTTCCCAAAAGTCTCAATTTGTCCCTCTATACGGAAAGGGAGGGGATATAGCTAGCCCTATAAATATGGGTAGGGTTAATGTAGCATTTTCAAGAGCGAGACTTCAGGTTCATTGTGTAACCTCTATGAGACCTGAAGAATGGCCTGAAGGAATTTGGCTTACAGACTATTTAAGATATGCTCAAAAAAATGGTGAAATAAGTTTTTTTGATACAGATTTGAAAGAATTTGATAGCTATTTCGAAGAAGAAGTTTATTACAAACTTCGAGGCAAACTTGATAGGAACTTTTTGCTACAAAATCAAGTTGAAAGTTGTAAATTTTTTATAGATATTGTTTTAACAAACAAAACAACAGGAAAGAAACTTGCAATAGAATGTGATGGTCCTACTCATTTCGAAGATGAGTCGGAAGAGATATATGTTGAATCAGATTTAGAAAGACAAAATATTCTCGAATCCGCGGGATGGGAGTTTTACAGAATACCTTATTCAAAATGGACTTATGGCGATAAAGAAATATTTATAAATCAGATTTTGGATATTATTTCAGGAGGAGAGGCAGTTGATACATTAATTGACACGAATTCATACATTGTAAAAGAGGAATTAGAAGAAATTAAAATCAATCCTGAATCTGTAACTTCGAATGAAAATGATGAGATAAGTAATCAATCCAAAAACAAACTTGAAGATAAAAACCCAAATGAAGAATTAGAAGTTATTAAAAACCCTAACCATACAAACAGAGAAAAACTCAAAACCTCTAAGGATAAAAATGATTTTAAAGAACTATTTAGAATCAATATAAATACTACTAAAGATTTAGTAGTATCAGAAACCGAAGATTTATATTGGGTGAGTGAGTTTCTACACACAGAAAGTTACACTGGGTTTACGTCAAAAGGATTTGGTTTTAAGAAATCTAACTTGAAAGATTTTATAGATAAATGCAATAATTCCATAATTTCTAACTCAGAGAATGAAATGCAATGGGGTAACAGCAAATCTTCAAAGCTACTAATAAACTTACATGAAAGTAGAGTTGGGGAACCTTTAATAGACATTAGGCAATATATAAACCAACCAACTTACACAGGTTTTACAAAAAAAGGTGTTAGGGTTCAAATTGATAAACTTCAAGAATTGCTATCTAAACTAGAATCGTTACTTTAAATAGAACTTAGACGAAAAAAATTCGTACTTCTTCACAAATCGCCCACCAAAAAAGGGCTAACATTTATGTGGGTCTTTTTTATGAAGTTGGTGAGATGGAGAAGAGAAGACTCTGGGTTCAGTAGATGAATTCAAAGAATTCATCGCTGAGCGAAGTGAAGATTCCCGCCTCGCTCACCTTATAACCTTTAATATATTTGAGTGGCAATCAATTTTTTTATTAAAAATTATTAAATTAAGTTATAATATATTTATTGACAATCAAGATGATTTTCTTAAAAGATTAATACAGTATCCCAAGGTATTTAATTTCTAATGAATATAATTTTTTACTTATTTTAATTATAGTTTTTTTGGATTTCCAGTAACTATAGCTATTCTTAAAAAAAATCTAAAGAAACTTTATTTAATTCGAAAAAAGGCACTTTTTTTAAAAAAGAACATTATCATATGCCTACTAATGAAGAATTAACCAAAGAGAAAGTATTTAATTTCTTAAATCAAGGTTGCATTTCTATTTTAGTCATTATTTTAGTCATTATTTTATTTTATTTTTTATTTTTAGCATTGATTTACTTTAAAATAATTCAATTGAATTTTATTTTATAACTAAAATTATAATTAAAAATATGTAAAAGTTCGCACTTCTCTTCACATCTCACTCGCCAGAGGTTTTTTATACTTTCATTGACATCTTTAGCTATATTTTTGGGGTTTTCATTTAGGATGCTACCCACCCGCATCTTCACTTCATCACTAAAATTGATATAATTTTAATGTCACTTAAAATACAGGAGGGGTTATGAGTGAGAGGCATAGAGGCAGTGACTCTGGAGGAGAGTATATTGTTTGGACTGATGCAAAAGGTCAGATAAACAAAAAATACATCTCAGGTCCCGGCAAAGGCACTCATGTTTTCTATGATCAAAACACAACTCATATGGGAGCCAGTTTTGGATCAGGAAGTCAAGAGACAGTAAAGGATCGCCGAAACGGTGAAAAAACCGACAAAGACGGCTACCCAAACTAAAATCTCTACACCCGGGGTCTACATTGTAGACCCCAAACTTTTTAAATTACTATGAATCTAGAATTAATTCAAAATGTTATAACAAATATTGAAAAAGGGGATAACTATCTTAACTATTTTTCAGTTATTAGCGATGAAATTAATAAAATTATAATTAAAGAAAGTTCTTCGGATTTTCTTAATCAATCAAAAGAAATGGACATTTGGGAAAAAATTTCAAATGCTGAAATTTCTGAAAATCCTGAACAAACTTACCCTAAACAAATATTTTTAAATGATCTAAAAGAATTATTAAAAAAATAGAACTCTTACAAATTGCTTTTAATTTAGCTAAACAAATAAATTCACAAATCTGCCACAAATCGCCCACTAAATGTTTTTAATCATATTTAAAAAAGTCTGATTTTAATTTCTTTAATTTTATGTTCTTGACAGGATACAGACCTGTAGGTATCTTTAAATAGATACAGATTTATAATATTTATTTAATGGAGGAATTACAATGACAGATACAAAAAAGCCTGCGTATTTTATGGTTCAAATTAAAGCAAAGAACATGGAGGAAATGATACAAAGATATGGAAATTTTGCTATACCCACTCTTGCACTTTATGAAGGAGAAATGATTGCGGGTTCTCCAACACCAAAAATTCTAGAAGGAAATTGGGACGGAAACTGGGCCGCTATTCTTCGTTTTCCAAGTATGGATCTTGCAATGACTTGGTACAATTCTAAAGAATATACACCTTTAAAAGAGTTAAGAATCAATGAATTAACTGAAGAAGGAAGAGTTATTTTAGTAGAGGGTCTTTAGTCAAATAAATTAGATATAAATTTTTTACCTATCGCCAGCCAGGTGTGCATTTAATAAAGTTTTCGCAATATTTGCAACCTGGCGCAGAGAATTTTCTTTAACTCCAAAAACTCGTTTAGTTGCAAAAGCACCATTAAGTAAAAGAAGTAGTTGTTCGGCTAAAAGTTCTGGTTGTGAAACACCCGCTTCCTTTGCAAGTTCTTGAAAACTTTGCTTTACCTTCTGCTTATGCAAAATAGCTAACTGATGAATCGGTTGACCATATTCAGGGTATTCTGAAACAGCGCTTAAAAAGGCACAGCCCAAAACATCCGGAATATGGTCAACCG
>Ga0214923_10005877_pt1 | contig 14021 bp, 12 predicted proteins | sample LL1510_MetaG_FD_177993 | JGI IMG/M metagenome (GOLD analysis project Ga0214923, IMG submission 177993) | Freshwater microbial communities from Lake Lanier, Atlanta, Georgia, United States - LL-1510 | ecosystem: Environmental > Aquatic > Freshwater > Lake | place: USA: Georgia | collected... | reverse complement strand
TGACACGCCAACCCTTGGAAAGAAAGAGTGAGACAAGATGATTAACCTGAAAGGTCTCAGGATCGTAATACTGAGTAGGAACGATTAGATGCTTAGATTCCAAGTGAGAGCTCAAGGCTTTACTAGTTGTAATTTTTCCAGACGACTCGGTTAACATAGTCGACATAGCTATGTATGATACGAACGATTTTATCGCTAACATTGGGCATGCTGTAGTCGGCTACAAGGCGCAAAGAACGTTCTGCAGCCCTGGGCTGAGTCTGCAAGATAGCTAAGCCCTGGCGCACACGCATCACTTCAAGACCTACCATCATGACAGCAGCCTCCTCCATGCCTTCAGGACGCTCATGGGCTTCACGTAAGTTCAAAGCTGGGAAATTAAGGATGGATGATTCTTCGTTGATAGTGCCACTGTCTGAGAGCACCGCCTTGGCTTGCATTTGCAAGTTCACATAGTCATGAAAGCCCAAGGGCTTCATTAGTTGTACTAAAGAGTGAAACTTGGCTCCTGTTGCTTCAATACGCTTTTGCGTACGAGGGTGAGTAGAGACCACAACGGGTAAAACATGGTCTTCAGCAACGGTATTGAGTACTTGGACCAACTTATTAAATGATGCATCGGATTCAATATTCTCTTCTCGATGAGTGCTGACCACAAAGTACTGATGAGTCGTCAAGCCAAATCTTGATAAAACATCTGATGCCTGGATCTTAGGAAGGTAATATTGAAGAACCTCATACATAGGACTTCCTGTCTTGATAACTTGATCAGGTGGAATACCCTCGCGCAAAAGGTAATCGCGGGCAATAGTGCTGTAGGTAAGATTGATATCTGCGGTATGATCAACAATGCGTCGGTTAGTTTCTTCAGGGACTCTCTGGTCAAAACAACGGTTCCCAGCTTCCATATGAAAAATGGGTATTTTTCGCCGTTTTGCCGGAATAACTGAAAGGCAACTATTGGTATCGCCTAGGACAAGCATGGCTTCGGGCCGCACTTGCGCAAGAACATCATCTACCGCCGTGATGAGGTTGCCAATGGTGTTGGCCGCACTGATGCTGCCGTCTGCACAGTTCAAAAAGAAGTCTGGCTTTCGTACGCCAAGATCTTCGAAGAATACCTGATTAAGTTCGTAGTCGTAGTTTTGACCTGTATGCACCAAGATATGGTAGCAGTGCTCGTCTAGTGCAGACAGCACGCGAGATAAGCGTATAATTTCAGGCCGAGTACCCACGACCGACATGACTGTAAGTTTGTTCATTAGTCAAAGAGGATTTACAATTGTATCGGGTTCTAGCTGGTTAAAAATTTCGTTAGCCCAGAGCATGACGATCATCTCATCACTTCCGATATTCGTGATGTCATGAGTCCAGCCTGGAATGGATTCAACCACTTTTGGGCTGGCCCCACTGGCTTGAACCTCAACCAAGGCATCAGTCAACAAATGCCTAAATCGGAATAGTGCTTTCCCCTTGATAACTAAAAACTTCTCGCTCTTGGTGTGATGGTAATGACCACCACGGGTGATCCCTGGGTGAGCAGTGAAGTAGCTAAACTGGCCACTATCAAGAGTCTTAAGCATCTCTACAAATACACCTCGGGGATCTGCATGTTGCTCCAGCTGGTACGAGAACTTTTCGCTGGGCAGATAACTCATATAGGTGGCATAGAGTGCACGAGTTAATCCAGTTCCCACCCGCTGACTTACGAGGGTTGTACGACAATTAGCAAAAGAACGAAGCTGGTCAGATAAAGCACCTAAAGTGATGCAAAATTCAGGGCAAACAGCCGCGGAATGAAAGCCTGGGACAGGAACTTCTAGAGTGCGCAACAGGGAAGATACCACATCGTCAATATACACCAAACAGACCTCAGCAGATGCATCGTTTATGTGTATTGGCAAGTCCCTGGACAGATTGTGACAGAAAGTGGCGACAACAGAATTGTAGTTAGGTCTGCACCACTTACCGAACACGCCTGGCAAACGAAAGACCGTGCAGGGGTTCCCTGTTGCTTTGCTCAGAGAATACAATACCTGTTCGGCCTCCAATTTGCTCCGCCCGTAAGGGGTTTGTAAAACAGTCTGTCTTGATGAGGTCAGCACCAAAGGAACGTGACGATCTGAGGTTTCACATTCATGACGAATAGCATCACAAAGTGCTGAAGTCAAGCCGACATTCACATCCACAAAAGCAGATTCATCTGACGGACGATTTTCGCCCGCTAAATGAACTACAGCATCGACCTGAGACACGAGTTGCGGAAGTTGTAAGATGCTGTCGCCACGTACAAAAGTGTATACACAAATATTCTGAAGCTCATTCAATCGCACACACAGATTTTTACCAATGAATCCATTGGCTCCGGTAACTAGAATACGAAGATCTGAAAGTGGCATTGTCATGACTCCTCTGCATCGATCGCCTCTCCACGCATGATAGCCTGCACAAAGTGCAGCTTCATGAGCAATTCCTGCATACCATGAACATCGAGCCGCGTAGTATTATGAGAGTTGTAATCAGCCCCTTCAGAGATTTTGACTTCACCTGAATCAACATACTTACCATAGTTTAAGTCACGCGGATCTGGGGGTACACGAAAGTAGTCTCCTAAATCTTCAGCGGCTACCATTTCCTCTCGGCTGAGGAGAGCTTCGTACAGTTTTTCACCATGGCGGGTGCCAATCACTTGTACACGCTGCTCGGGTTTGCCCAGTAGATGAATTAAGGCATGGGCTAAGGTTTCAATGGTGGCAGCAGGTGCTTTTTGGACAAACGTTTCTCCAGGTTTGCCGTGCTCGAATGCGTACATCACCAAATCCACCGCATCATCCAAAGTCATCATGAAGCGGGTCATCGCTGGGTCGGTGATGGTGATGGGCTGATCTGAGCGAATCTGATTGGTGAACAGAGGAATCACCGAACCACGAGAGCACATCACATTCCCATAACGGGTGATATTAATCACCGTACCATTTGTATTGCGAGACTTAGCGACAGCTACCTTTTCCATCATGGCCTTGCTGATGCCCATGGCGTTAATGGGGTATACTGCCTTGTCTGTGCTGAGTACCACCACTCGTTTAACATTACAGACAATCGACGCTTCAAGAAGGTTTTCGGTGCCAAACACGTTAGTCTTCACGGCCTCCAGCGGATGAAACTCACACGAAGGAACCTGCTTCAATGCTGCAGCATGGTAAACGAAATCGACACCACGCACAACATTCAGAACTGACTGATAGTCGCGCACATCACCTATGTAGAATTTGAGCTTAGAGCTATTGTACTTCTTTCGCATGTCGTCTTGTTTCTTTTCATCACGGCTAAAGATGCGGATTTCACGTAGGTCAGAATTGATAAAACGTCGGAGGACGGCATTACCAAACGAACCGGTTCCACCGGTAATGAGAAGGACTTTGTTGGTAAACATAGGAACTACTAAATAGAACTATGGGAGCCGAGTGCCTGGCGGCAAAGTTTATCTTTCATTTCGGGGGGCGGATAGTTTATCAAAACGGCTCTATACTTACCTTTAAACACAAACAGGCTCCCAGCAGCGGCGCCAACCACACCCAGCCTCGTAATGAGCTTGCTCACGTGATCAAGGGAGCCTGCCCCTCCTAGAAACGTCATTGGTATATTCAGTGTATGCTTTAACTGTGTCGCCAGCTCCAAGTCATAGCCTTGCATTAAGCCATCTCTGTCAACAGAATTGACAACAATCTCACCAGCACCAGCATCCTGGAGCTGTTGTGCTATTAAAAAAATGTCAGACTTGTGAACGATTTTAGCGTTGTGAGTACAGACCTGATAGCCTCTGGATAAAAGGCCGGTTCGCTTATATACATCCAAAACAGCAACAACTGACTGCCGACCCACTGCAGCAGCCATTTGTGTCAAGAGGGATGGATTAGAAATTGCGGCAGAACTTACGGCTACTTTTTCAACACCGATATCAACGAGCTGGGCTGCATGATCTGATGTTGTAACGCCACCACCGTAGCATAGTGGCATCCGGCACTCTGCAGCCAACTTGGTAATCAGGCCAAAGTCAGGTGGAACCCTATTGGCCGTAGCATCTATATCTAGTACGATTATTTCATCTGCTTGCTTCTCGTTAAAGATGCGCACAGCATTAATGGGGTCACCTACATATTTTGGATCTTTGAAAGCCTGAGTTTTGACCAAACCTCCCCTGTGTATTAATAAGCATGGGATGATCCGAGGACGCAACATTTTGTTAGACCTCAGCAAAATTTTTCATGAGCTGCTCTCCCCAATGGTGACTTTTTTCAGGATGAAACTGCACACCATGGATGTGACGTTTTGATACCACTGCGTCAAACTCTAGACCATAATTGGCCGTGGCTGAAACGTCTTCCTTATTTTCAGCATCAAAGAAATACGAATGAAGAAAGTAGAACTGTGCCCCTTCCTCAAATCCTTTAGAAAACAGCTTGCTATCTGGACGCGGTTGCAAGTCGTTCCATCCCATATGAGGCATCGCCAAGGCAGAGCTCTGAGGGTGAGTAGAAAATGATCGCACCCGCCCAGATACCCAATTCAGACCAGGCAAGCTACCTTCATCAGACCCTTCTGCCAACATCTGCATGCCAACACAGATACCGATGACAGGCACTTGAGCTTCTAAAACAAGGGAATCCAGCTTAGGTCGTAATCCAGAATCATTGAGGCGTTTCATAGCATGATCAAAATGGCCGACTCCGGGCAAGACGATGTGAGTAGCAGTTGACAACAATTCAGGAGTGTCAGCTCGGATTGCCTCTATACCCAGCCGTTTGAACAAATTCAGAAATGCTTGGATATTGCCAACTCCATAGTCCGTTAAGCAAATCATCGGAAATACCTCTTTTCCAACTTGAGCTTACGCATGACGTTAGCACCCGTAATAATTAAATCGCGCTTGTTCTTGAAATCACGGTAGGTTCTCTTGGGGCTATTGAATAGACGCTGCAGCTCATCAACTGAAAGATCTAGTTTGTGAGCAACGAACTCAAACTCTTGGTTCAAGAAGTGCTCATCCATCTCTGAACGAGAAATGCGTTCTAGAGCTTGATCGCGTGTCATTTGCCCTGTCATAATAAGACTAGAAAAATGAGCTCGCCTCTTTTCATAGCCAAAGCGACGTGGCAACCAGTAATCTTCGAAAAAGCGAGTGAAGCGCGACTCATGGTGCTTGTGCTGAAACCGGGACCATCCGAAAAGACTCTCTAGCTCATCCTCGGCATCCCTTTTAATATAGGGAACAAGATTAAGAACATGGTTGATTTTCATGCCCAAAATTTTCTGATACCAAAGCTTATATACAAGGATATCAACTAGGGGGAATTCTGGAATCGGATTCCCATCACCATGTTTACTCCATATATCCTTAAACAATAGTGTATCGATACCCAAGTAACCTCCCCACTCCTCAGGCTCTCGGCAACACTCGGTTGAATAGTTCGAGCCAGTAATGACGTGCTTTATCCTATGCTTGCGTGCAAATTTGTAGAGCCCTGAAAAGAATGCTGCATCTTGGACCAAGTCTTGATCAGGGATGCCTGATCGCAGAAATGCTACCTGCACACGTTTTACAGATTCCCAATTCACAACATCAGTATATAGTTCTACGCCAAGTCCATCAACTAGCTTTTCGATATTGCTCACTGCCTGGTCAGAATTCCAACCAGCATCAACATGAAGAAGTAATGGGCGAAGACCCAATTTAGACTTGGCTATATATGCAGCGTATGAACTATCTAAGCCACCACTGACTCCAATGATACAGTCAAAATCCTTCCCTTCTCCATCCTTTTTAATGGTTTTAACAAGTGCATTCAGCTCATGACTATAATCACCTTTGATGTGCCAGGAAGGCCTAATAGTCTCATCATAATTAATGCAGTAATTACAAATTTCATCGGAATTGAAGGTGATGCTAGGGTCTGATGAGTCCATGATGCAACGAGTGCAAATGGCCTGGGTTGATTTACTCGTCTTCATCATTTGCATATTGGCGAATAGGAATTTGTTGACAAGAGGCAGTTGCTCGAAGATACTGCCAGGTTTCAATTGCGCATCTTTCCCATGAGAAAAGTAAGGACCGCCTGAATGCACTGGTCTGAATTGAAACTCGCAAGGTATTCTGCGTAATAATAGAGCTTAGAGCCTTTGCTATTGAAGTGGGACTCTCAGGGTCAAAGTAGACGCCACCATTTTTTAATATCTCAGGCATTGGACCACGATTAGAGCATGCTATCGGAAGCCCAGCAGCCATGCCTTCCAGCAATGTGTTAGGCATATTCTCACAGCTAGAAGCAAATATAAAGATATTACTTTTATGAATGTGATGAGCAACCTCATCATGGGTGATTTTTGGCAAGATGTGCACATACTCCCGAGTTGGATCACATATATCTGCCTGCTCTATGACTCTGTGAACAGCTTGACCGGAACCAGCACCAGCGAGGGTTAGCGATATATTATAGCCAGCTTTGCGCAGGTTTGAGATAGCACTAATAACATGCCACTGATGCTTGTAAAGATCGGCGTTGGAAACATAGATGCATTGTATAGCTGAGCCAAAGCTGGGCCAATCTTGATGACAAGGCTTGGCACGAAAGTTTTTCCCTACACCATGAGGAATTATAGCAGACGATTTAAGCGTTCCAGTATGTCTACTAATAACATCTGAAGCATATTGAGTAAGAAATATTGCGCCGGAGGATTTTCTCAGGGAACTGATCTGTACATGTTTCAGTAAATATAGCCGAAGCCTAGAAACGGAAAAGGCACCATAGCGAGAAATCTCTTTTGGTTCAAATGACAGCATATCTCTGCTCATGACTACATTGGGTAAAAACCTACAGACTGAACCAGCATCTGTAGATAAAAGGATATTACATCCAGCTTGTACAACTTCTTTTGCTAAGCGCGAATACTGCCACCAGACTTGTTGAGGTAACGACTGTTGCAACTGCCTTGGGCAATGCTTTACGAGCCAAGATTGATCTGGAATCTGCGAAAGAAGTCTAGGGTAAGACCATAGATGAACTTCATTTATTCCATAATCCCTTGGATCTACAGATCCTAGCAAGCCTATTAGATGCGCAAGGGCACCACCAGAGCGATTACGTGATGCATCTACTGCAACTATAATACCGTTATCAGGCATAAGATTCTAGTTGGATAAACATGGCCTTGATCCTACAGCGGCTATTTCTAACACTGATTATAGAAGTCATAGAAGGACTTCCTGTATCTAGACGGGGAAAAGTGAATAAGAGATGAGTCGACTGCAGCTTGAGACATTTTATCGATTGATTCTTCCTGGATAACTCTAGCCAGGCAAGAGTAAAGATGATAAGAGAGGTTTTCTCTATCAATGACAAAACCGTTGGTAGCATGAGAAAGAACAAGGCGAAGGTCGCCAATTGCGTTTGAGATTATTGGACAACCACAAAACAAGCTTTCCATTGCTTTTGTCGGAAAACCTGCTAGAGCATAGCGCATTCTGTCTCGGAGTAGAATAGAAAAATGGCACATCTTGTAAAGCCTAAAGACTTCAATGCGTGATATCCGGCCATAGAAGATTAACATATCATCGGGGTTGTGTTCAGGTATGAGAGACGTTAGCGAAAGGCCCATTTTGTCGTCCTTATTTAACCCAACGAGGTGAAGCTTGATATCCACACCCAACCTATTTCTGACATCTTGGAGACTAGCGACTAAGTCTTTAAGGCTGTCCTTTAGGCCCGGTTCGCCAGCATATACGAGGTTAATCTGTGAAGAGATAGGCGGCCGGCTGAATACAAGATCAGGCTTTCCTGGTAATAGTGGAGGTAGGACAATTGTATTCAGATTTCTGAACTGGTACTGAAGGTAGGTACTTATACATATGATATTCTTGACCAACTTGTAAGCTATCTCCATTCTTAACCAGTTCTCTACTGATGCTATTCCATATTTTCCCCCTGGCAAGTGAGCTCCTTGGTACCATTCTGTGCTATCAATTACCAGCTTTATCGAGTATATCCGGCAAATAAGAACTACCGAGATGGTGAATATAAATGGAGGGTTATAAAGTACTATCATGTTAAAATATTTTCGATTGCCAAGAATCCAACGGGTCGTTTTTAGTCCTCTAAATAAGAAAGCAATCAATCTTATTGCGATGCTAGAATGAGAAGCCCGAAGCTCATCTTGTGGAAAACAAAGATCGTTATTGTGGATATAATATTCTTTACCATAAGGGCGTTTCTCCCATCCAGCAAAGATAACACTATTAAAGTGGGGTCGGAATAGGTCTGCTATACTATTGACTCTAAAAGCAGCTGCATCTTTATCTGGAAAACGAAACGAGCCAGTAAAGAGAATAGAATTAGTAAGCATGAGACTGCTCACTTTTCTTGACATAAAGACCAAGCAAGACTATAATAGGGCTTGCCAATATTACATATCTTGCGTTAACAGTTGGATTCATTAGCCATGTGCAGAGAAAGGCGGCAAGGAATGCGACAAGATCTCTACAACAGGTGTTTTTATATACCCGCCAGTTACGAATAAGCCTATAATAAGAAGGTATTAAATATGTAAGGAGTATAACCTGAGGTATTCGCAAGACTCTTGCGACATCAATGGACCCATTAACATTGTTGATATCAAAAGAATAATACAAGTCAATAATGAACTGTACAACTCGTAGTGGATTAAAAAGTAAATAGCCAATCGGATATGTGTTATTGAAACTTACAACGTAAGAACTTAGGCCGTCGCCCAAGCTTTCTTCACCAATAAATGGATGCAAAATCATAATATAGGCTGCAACAAGTGAAGTTATGAAATATACAAGTAAGATTCGAGTCCTCAGTCTACTTGCAGAAATCAGAAATATTAAGCATAAGAGGAATATGCCGAGCTGGAGCCTTACATAAAGGGATAATGGTATCATGGCAATTATAAAGATGTAGTTCCTCTTGATGGCAAGATACGTTGCTAGCAGAAATATCACCATCGTCATGATATCTTTGTTTATAAGCTGCGTAAAATACAGCAGGCTAGTGTTTGCAAAGAAACTAAGTTTACCTAGTATCCCAAGCTCAAGTAAGTCGCAGATTTTAGCGTATAAGAAGTAAAGAACTAGCAGGAAAGCTAAATTAATTATGAAGGAACCAAGCACCATGTCTTTTGTAATTAGAACCGGTAAGACACTGGTTATTGCCTTATAAATATATGCAATGCCAAGGTCATTGCCAAGCTGTAGGAATATATTTGCATTCTCGACATCCGATTCGAAATTCAAAAGATATACTGAGTGATCGTGATAGTTCGCTGCATTTTCGAACTCAGACTTATATTCAAATATAAAGCTTGCAAATTGGAGGTAAAGGGCTGCGCTTAAAACAAAGATACAAATGAAGAGAAAGGATACTGCGGCTGATTTACCAACTTTCATTGTCCCAAGTTTTTTGTGATGCCAAAGAACCGTTTTAGGGCTCTTTCCTTTTCTAATGCAGGAAGATGACCAAGATTTAGCGAGTTTATAAGTGCTTTTTTAAGATAGTCTTCAAGCGATTTAATAACTTTTGCAGGCACACCTGCGGCAACAGAGTTGCTTGGGATGTCTCTAGAGACCACGGAGCCGGCGCCAATGATTACATTATCTTCAATTGTTACTCCTGGAAGAATTGTAGAGTTAAGCCCTATATATACATTATTGCCAATAGAAATCCTATTAGTAAGTTCAAGGCTCGGATACTTATCTCTTAAGATAAGGACTCCTCCATCATGGGTGATAAAGTTACAACCAGACACGATGTGTACATTATCGCCTATAGTGATAAGCCATGGCTCACTTCCAAACATCCCAACTGATGCGCCGTAGAACTTAACATTTTGTCCTATATTGACTCCTATGCTCCTAGCGTAGCTGACAGGATCAATCGCAATGAAGATTCTATTATAGATTGCCTGAATAGCTCTTGGCAATATTTTACTTAATGGTATTGGGGGAGATAATTTAAGCATTTATTGTTCTGGACGCGATAAGTGCATTTTGCGCTACTGCGAGGATTGCGATTAACTGGAGAAACTGAAAAACTGAAATGTTTGGGAATAAGCTAAGCAAAAGCAGAGTTGCCAAGAAAGAGGTATCAATAATTAGTTGGAGTCTCTGTTTCTTAAGGAGTCTCACCAGGACTCTGTAAGGGGTCGAAAGGTAAAAGACCGCACCCCAGAGTCCCAGTATAGGGAGCATCAGTGACGCTACAGTCCACTCTCTTCCAATAATTAACACAACTATGTTAGGATATATTTTTAAGATCGTCGATACAACTAATATCAAGCCCGCAATAATTAGATTTGACTTGGAAACAAAATCTTTAAATGATAATACTGGTCTATTCCGCGAAAAATCATGATAACAAACTTGGTAGTAGCTAGTACTTAATAGCACAACAGGCGCCCAAACAAGACGTGCAGCCATTGCATATTGCCCGCTGATCACATTCCCATATTTAAATGAAAGAATAAGGACGGGACTATAGAAAAGAGCTACGGATACAAACTCCTGAACTGTGCCATATAGCGAAAATGATTGATTGTCTATAATTAGCTTTTTGATGGATCTGATTGTCTTGCCTAGCATCAAATTACTTATCGATGGCCATTGCGAGGATCTGAAAAGCAGCGCACATAAATAAGCCGCGGCAAGAGTTTCGCCTAGTAATGTGCCAGAGACTAATCCTGCACCAAGAGGCATGAAGGATAGTACTAATATGCAAATTAACAGGATGACCGATCTAACGGTATAGAAGGATGATAATATCCTGAAGGCTCCATGATAGATTGCGCAAGAAATGAGAATATTTGTATAGCCAAGAATTATCGCTAGATACAGCGACTGCAGGCCAAGCTGCTGCATTAGTGCAACAAGAGGTAGCAATATAGATGCTATAATCGCTACCATTATTGCTATAGCAATGGTAGTATTACGGCTGGTCTCCCTGGACTTTGCTAATGGAATTATATGATGGAGTTGTAATGTAATTATGATTGATATAGCTGTTGCAATTGACTGAATTTGAGCCAGGATGCCAAAATTATTCGGCTCATATATTCGGGTTAGGGCTGGTATACATAGAAACTGAATGATTTGACCAATGCCGTTGCCAGCAAGCAGGAGTCCAAATTTTTTCAAATTCAAAGGAATTTTTCACAATGCTAATTTATTGATTTTGAAAAAGTTTTCATGTCTCCTAAGACTTTCCATGCTTTTATTTGATCGATCGAAGATGTTATTGCGGAGTTATAAGGCGGAAATTTCCGGCTTTCTTGTAAACTTGCCTAATATCTGAACAGCCTCGCTGCTATCCGAATGGAAAAGGGATTTCTGTAGGGCACCTCGAAAAATGCCGATCTCCCGTGGCTATCCTATGTGAGACTGATGTGTTGGCGAGGGTGTGTTTGGGCCTGTCCCCCGCATATGGCGATTTTTCGAGGTTGCCTGTAGTAATTATCTGGAGTTAATTGCCCATAAATCAAAGGTACATGTGTAGCGCTCCATTCGTAGGATGCAGCGGCAGGAGAAGAACGAATCTAATCATTTATCAGAGTCGCCAGGGATTGAGTTCTCTCGGTATAATTCCCTTAAGGTCAAGCAAGACTCCGGACGGCGCTACTAACTGACGCCATTGATCAGCTGTCATGCTTGCATAATAATCGTGAGCAACTGCTGCTATAACCGCAGGGAATTGAGAATCAGCTGGTAACTTGACCTGGACAGATAATCCGTATTCAAGAAGGGCCTCGCTGGGGTCAGCCCAGCAATCTACGATAACAAGATTTATACCATAATCTGTAAGGGAGTGCGCCAGGTCTGCAACTCGTGTATTGCGTAGATCAGGACAGTTCTCTTTGAAAGTTAGCCCGAGAACCAGGACTGTTGATCCAGCAATTACCATTCCTCGGCGTGCCATCTGAAGCACCAACTGCTCAGCGATCCATCGCCCCATACCGTCGTTGATGCGACGACCGGCTAACACCACCTGCGGGTTATAGCCCACCTCCTCAGCCTTGTGGGTGAGGTAGTAGGGATCCACTCCAATGCAGTGGCCACCCACCAGACCTGGGCGGAAGGGAAGGAAGTTCCACTTGCTTCCCGCAGCTTCCAGCACATCAAGGGTATCGATGCCAAGCTTGTGGAAGATTACCGCTAGCTCATTCACTAGGGCGATATTCAAATCACGTTGGGTGTTTTCAATCACCTTGGCAGCCTCCGCCACCTTTAAGCTAGCGGCCCGGTACGTTCCCGCACAAATGATTGATCCATAGAAATGATCCACCCAAGCGGCAGCATCAGGCGTACTGCCGCTGGTCACCTTGGTGATCGTGGTGAGCTTGTGCTCCGTATCACCAGGGTTGATGCGCTCCGGGCTGTAGCCGCAGCAGAATCCTTCATTGAAACGCAAGCCGGATTCTCGCTCCAAAATCGGCACGCACACCTCTTCCGTCGCCCCCGGATACACCGTGCTCTCGTAAATCACCAGCGGAAGGGTCGTCGCTCCCTGAGCCGCACGGGCCTGAAGTGCTCGGCCCACCGCAGCACTGGCCTTCTCCAGCGGTGTGAGGTCGGGTCGTTTGGCGCTGTCGATCGGCGTAGGCACTGTTACCACAAACACATCGGCTTGCGCCAAATCTGCGGAATCCGAGGTGAACTCCAGAAGCTCAGCGGCCTGCAGCTCTTCAGCGGTGGTTTCGTTGGTACGGTCATGGCCGCCACGTAAATCATCCAGCCGCTGGCTGTTGATGTCGTAGCCGATCACACGGCGACGCAACGGCGCAACGGTACGCGAGCAAACCTTGGGCTTCGCAAACTCAACAGCGAGGGGCAGCCCCACATAGCCCAGGCCAATCACGGCCACGGTGCAGGTTTCAAGGGCAGGGAAGTTCATGACTGAATGACCAAGTGTGTCGTGCTCATACCCCGTAAAACTGCCGATACCAAGCCACAAAGCGCGCTACTCCCTCTTGCACTCGCGTGTTGGGCTTGAAGCCCACCCAGGCTTCCAGTGCCGAGGTATCCGCAGCCGTTGCCGGCACATCACCGGGCTGCATCGGCAACAACTCTTTCTCCGCAGTAACCCCCAGCGCCTGCTCCACCGCTTCGATGTAGGCCATCAGCGGTGTGGGATTGGAATTGCCAATATTGAATACCCGATGCGGCGCCCAACTGGTGGCCGGATCGGGGTTCTCAGCATCAAAGAATGGATCTGCCGCCGCGGGCTTGTCGAGCAGCCGCACCAAGCTCTCAATGATGTCTTCGATATAGGTGAAATCGCGCACCATCTGGCCCTTGTTGAACACCTGAATCGGCTCACCGTCCAGCATCGCCTTGGTGAACAAGAACAGCGCCATATCCGGCCGCCCCCACGGCCCATAGACCGTGAAGAAGCGCAGGCCGGTGGCGGGCAGCCCGTAGAGATGGCTGTAAGTGTGAGCCATCAGCTCATTGGCCTTCTTGCTGGCCGCATAGAGACTTACCGGATGGTCCACGCTGTGGTGCTCCGTGAAGGGCATCCGCGTGTTGCCGCCATACACCGAGCTGCTACTGGCATACACCAGATGCTCCACACCGTGGTGACGGCAACCCTCCAGGATGTGGCCGAAGCCCACCAGGTTGCTCTGGATGTAAGCCGCCGGGTTCTCAATGGAGTAGCGCACCCCCGCCTGGGCGGCCAGGTTCACCACCTTCTGGGGTTTGTGCTGCTGGAAGGCGGCTTCCACAGCTTGGCAATCTTCCAGATCCGCTTCGATCAGCCGGAAAGAAGTGCCCGTTGCCGAAGCTGCGGCCTCCAGCTGAGCGATGCGCGCTCGCTTCAGGGAGGGGTCGTAGTAAGGGTTGACGTTGTCAAAGCCCACCACCGGCGTTCCCTGCTCCAGCAGCCGGCGGCTGAGGTGATAGCCAATAAAACCGGCGGCGCCGGTTACCAGAACAGTCATGCAGAGCAGGGAGAACG
>Ga0214923_10005876_pt1 | contig 14022 bp, 13 predicted proteins | sample LL1510_MetaG_FD_177993 | JGI IMG/M metagenome (GOLD analysis project Ga0214923, IMG submission 177993) | Freshwater microbial communities from Lake Lanier, Atlanta, Georgia, United States - LL-1510 | ecosystem: Environmental > Aquatic > Freshwater > Lake | place: USA: Georgia | collected... | reverse complement strand
ATTATTTTTTCTTAAAGAACTAAATTTTTTTCTTACCCAATTAATATCATCAGAGAAGAAGAAAAAAGTAGGTGCAAATATTTTTTTTTCAAAAAATCTAATTGACTTAAAATAATAATCAAGATTAGGACTGCCATGAAATTTTTTAGTTTTCTCATTTTTTATATAATCAGCTCTCCTTATATGAACAGATATAGAATTTTTTTATTTTATCAGCTCTAAATCTTTTTTTTTTTTTGGATTTATTTTTTTTAGATTGATATCGTTTTTAAATATTTTCCAGTTTTTTTCAAAATATTTATAACTTTGCCAATACCCAAAATAATTTTTAATATTTTTTTTAAAAAGTATTTGTTCATCAAAAAAACAAAATGATTTTTCCACATAATTTTTTTTTAAAAAAAAATATATATATTTTAAAATTTTTGATTCTTTATGCGAATAGTCTATTAGTAATTTTAATTTTAGTTGCTTTAAATTTAATTTATGCAATTTGTAGACATGAGTATAATCAGAGCAATCTAAAAAATAATTTTTTTTAAGATAAAAACTTAAAGATCGTGCAAAAAAATACTGAAATAATTGATTTCCAAATCCACCACTTACTTTAACTGAATTGCGTTCAATTAAAGTATTTGTTTTAGACATTTTATAATGTTTGTCTTTTGAATATTAGTTAATTGTGGATAGTTACCAAAGTAGAATGAACATTTATCAATTTTTTTTGTATTGTTAAGTGTGAACTTATTTTTTACATATTTTTTAAAAAATGGTTGTTTTTCAATATGTCCTGCTATTAATGGTCTAATCTCAATTTTATTTTTCTCAAAAATTTTTCTATAAAATTCTCTAAGTTTATTGCTCTTAAAAAAAATTGGCATAGCAAAACTAGACAACAAGTTTATATGTTTAGTATAAATTTGATTTACATCATTTTTTCCAATTAAATAATTGTTAAAATATTTGTAATTATTTTCTCTCTTTTTTGCTATTCGATCTATTTTGTTTAATTGTAAATTCCCTAAAAAACCAGTTATTTCTGTTGGTCTTAAATTATATGCAAGATCATAAAATGTATAACTAGCTTCAAAGTTGTTAAATATTTTATTTTTTTTTCTTAATTTTTTTTTGGTCTTTTCTTTAAGATTTCTATCCCACCCGTTTGCTCTAACCAGTTTTAGTTCTTGATCAATTTGAAAGTCATTAGTTATAACCATGCCACCCTCAATAGTTGATATATGATGAGCTACATAGAACGATGAACTTGACATTAAACCGAATGTTCCTAGTCTTTTTTTATAGGCAATTGTACCTAGGCCTTCGCAGTTATCCTCAAATAGAATTATATTTCTTTTTTTACATAATTCTTTTATTTTTATCATATCGCCACAATGTCCTAGAATATTAGTTAAAAATATAGCTTTTATATTATGTAATTTTAATTTTTTTTTAATTTCCTCTGAACTCACATTTAAATATTTTGGGTTTAAATCTAAAGGGATGGGTTTGCAGCCTAACTGAATAATTGGCATAACGTTCGTCGACCAAGTTATTGCTGAGAATGCTATTTTATCTCCATCTTTTATTTTTCCTAAATTCTTTAATACTTGGATCATAGCTAAATTAGCACTGCCGCCACTATTGAATAAAGTCGCATATTTTACTTTATGAAGATTTGCGAATTTTTTTTCAAACAAAAAACAATATCTACCCATACTTAGTTTTTGAGATTTTTTAATAAACTCTGCAAGCTTGTACTTTGTTTTATTTTCTTCAAAAAAAGTTGAAGATATAAGAGGCACTATAAATTTTTTATTATTATTATTATATTCCATTATTTTGATAAAAATCTAAAACTTCATTGGGAGATCCATCTTTTATAATTTTTCCATTAACTAATAAAATTGCCCGATTACAAAATTGTTCAATTATTTTATTAGAATGAGATGCCAAAACTAAAATAGATGCATTATTTATAATTTCATTCATCTTTTTTTTAGCAAATTCTTGAAAATTTTTATCACCAACGCCTATCATTTCATCTAATAAAAGTATATCCGGAGACAAAGATGATATTACTGAAAATCCAAGCCTTAATCTCATGCCAGAAGAATAAGTTCTTACAGGAAGATATATAAAATCTCCTAAGTTTGTATCTTCAATTATTTGTTTATACTTATTTATTATATCTTTTTTTTTAAAACCATGCATCAAACCAATTTTTAAAATATTTCTATAACCACTTTCTTCAGGTTCCAGTCCAAGATTAGGATCAAATAAATTTTGAATTTTTCCTTCTATATCTATTTTTCCAGAATCTGGCCAATAAATACCAGATAAAAGAGCTAATAATGAGGATTTGCCAGCACCATTGTGTCCTACAAGACCAATTCTATCACCATCATTTAATTCTAATGATATATTATCTAAAGCTTTTATTGATATTTTTTTTTTGTTTTCTTCAATTTTTCCTCCAATTAATTTATTTATTATTTTACCCCTTATATAAATATCTGCCCCAATAATAGGAAAAGAAAGATTTATGTTTTTCAAGATAATTTTAGCCATTTTAAATCCAAAAAATAATTCTTCTTTTATATTTATTTAGAAGATACATAGATAGAATAAAAATTAATATTGTAAAAATAAAAGTAAAAACTAAAGAAAAAAAATTAGGAGAATGCCCAATTAGTGGTTGGCGAAGTATTTCTATATAATGATAAATAATATTAGGATTCACAAAATATTTTCGACCAACTTCTCCCATTTGATTAGCAGTCCAAAAAATTGGTGTAAAAAAAACTAAAACAGATATGAAGCTAGCAGTTAAACTGTGTATATCTCTAAAACGGGTTGAGGTTATAGCTAATATTATAATCGTAGAATAAGATGTAATCAGAAAGATTGGAATAGAGTAAAATAGATAAAATAAGTTTGTTGAGATGAAATCTATTTTTAAGAATAAATTAAATAGTATAATTATTGGTAAGTGGTGTAAAAATAAAAAAATACCGGCGTATATATGCTTTATTACTAGTGTCGAAAAAGGCATTGGGACTGATCTAAATATATAATCATGGCGCGTGAATACTAAACATCCATCTGCTATAATTAGAGACATAAATCTCCAAATAATCATGCCAGATACTAAATGTGGCAAATAATCACTAAGTTCAATTTTCCACAATTTTGACCAAAGTATTGATAATGTGAATAATAAAATTGCTAAACTTATTGTTTCCCAAAAAGGTCCAATTTTTGTTCTTGTATATTTTAATCTTACTTCTGTCCAAGCAAGAGATAAAGATAATTCATTCATCTTGAAGGCAGAGATTAAATCTTGAATTGCTATTTTAAACACAGTAATTTAATTTTTTTATTTTATTCTCTTCAAATTTCTAATGATTAAAATCAATAAAAACAATAATTTAAATTTTTTTTTATTCATCATAATCTTAATTATTTTTATTTTAATTAGATTCTCAGTATTGTTTGGTGAGGCATTATTCGAAGAATGGTTATTTCTAAACCCTGGTATAAATTTATACGCACAAAATCTCTATATACTTGACTTGGGAGAATTATCTAAAAATTCCAACCCATTCCATAAACCACCATTAACTTCAATTATTTATGGTTTTTTTTCAAATTTTTTTTATGATCAATTAATTGGGGCAAGAATCTTTTCTTTTATAGTTAGTATATTTTCTTTTTTTGTATTATTTAAGATTACAAAAAGTATTTTTGCATTATTAATTTTTACTTTTTCTTATTTTTTTTTGATATCTGCGTTTATTATTCAAACAGATATTCTAGTACTGTTATCTTTTTTATTTTTTTGCTTAAGTAATAATTCTTCAAATAAAAAATTATTTTATTATTTTATTATTTTAGGATTTTTATTACTTTGGTTAACTAAAATTGAAAGCGCTTTTATATGTCTGTTTTGTTACTTAATTTTTTATTTATGGGAAAAAAATTTTAAACAAATAATTATAATTATTATTATCAATTTAGGGTGTGTTATTTTTTCTTTAGTTTTTTTGTATTTTTTTAGTTGTTTTACGAAATTTAATTTTACAGAAAATTTATTAAATATTTATTATCCGGTTAATAGAATTGTTAGTAACCAATTTTTTATTTTTATCTCAAATTTTAATTTCTATATTTTAAACTTAGTATTAATATTAAAAAAATATATTGAATTTAATTTATTTTCTTTACTAATCTTACCTTTAAGTATTTTTTATATTATTAATTTTAAAAAAATATTTGAATTAATAATACAACAAAAATTTTTTTTTATTTTTTTTATCATTCCTTTTTCTTGTTATTTTTTTTTAGGGTACTCTGGTTTGCAATATCCAAGATATTATATTTTCTCTTTATTTTCTTTATTAATTTTTATTAGTAAAATTTTTAATAATTATATAAATCAAAATAAAAAATTTTTTTACATAATTTTTTTAGTATTTTTTTTATTCAATCTAAATTTAAACATAAAAATTATAAGTAATCATGGAAATTTGTTTATTTCGGAATTTGGAAAAAAAGAGATATCAGAGACTTTAAATTATAATAAAAATTTTGAAAAAATATTAACTTATGAAAATTTTGGAATATATCTGAAAAATAAAAATATTTATTATTGGGATTTTATAATTGGTTATGATAAAAATCTTAGAACAGTCTTACAAGATATTAATAAAATTGACGCAATTATAATTAAAAAATCTGACTTAGAAATTCAAAATATAAAAAAAATTTTAGACAGTTATATTAAATTAGGTAACATTTATATTTTAGAAAAGAAAAATTATATTGTTTATTCAAGAGCAAAGATATAATGAAAATTGAAATTTGCATTCTTTGTAAGAATGAACTTGAAAGTTTTAGAAAAATTTATTTAAATTTTCTCAAAATAACAAAAAGGCTTGGTCTTAATTTTTTTATAATGGATGGAAATTCTACTGATGGTTTAGTAAATTTTTATAAAAAAAAAAATATTAAATATTATACACAAAATATTCCAGGCAGAGGCTCTGCAATCATACAGGCTTTTCAATTGAGGAAAGACCTAGATGGTTTAATATTTTTCTCACCTGATGGCAATGAGGATCCTAGAGACTTAAAAATGTTTATAAAGTATCTTAAAAGTTATGATCTAGTTATTGCATCCAGAATGATGAAAGGGGGGGGTAAATGAGGAGGATTATAAAATTCTTAGATTTAGAAAATGGGCTAATTTATTTTTTAATCTGTTAGCAAATTTGTTTTTTAGAAAGAATAATAAATACATTACAGACTCAATTAATGGATATAGGGCCATTAGATCTAAAGTATTCAAACAATTAAATTGTGATGAAGCTGGATATGCAATTGAATATCAGATGACTATAAGAGCATTAAAGGAGGATATGAAAATTAAAGAATTTCCAACTATTGAAAATAAAAGAATAGCAGGTATATCACAAGCACCCTCAATTTCAACAGGACTTACATTTATTAGATGCTTATTCAAAGAGACGAAAAAAAAATTTTTTTAAAAATTAGTTTAATTATTCCAGTATATATAAATACTACAAAAAAAAATTTTATAAAATGCTTTTTAAGTGTTACTAATCAAAAATATTTACCTAAACAAATATTAGTTTGTATAGATGGTCCAATTAAGTCATCATTAAATAAATATATTATTTTATTAAAAAATAAAAATAAGATTGATACTTTTTATAAAGAAGAGAATATTGGATTAGGAAAAATTTTAAGAGAAGCAGTTAATAAATCAAGATATAACTTAATTGCAAGACTAGATTCTGATGACATATGCTTAAATCAAAGATTTATAATTCAATATAAATTTCTAAAAAGGAATAGAAATATACATATGGTGGGAGGCTGGATCAACGAGGTAGATAAAAATAAAATTATTTTTAAAAAAATATTACCAAAATCTTTTAAAGAAATAAAAAAATATGCTATTTTTAGAAATCCAATAAATCATCCAACAGTAATGTTTAGAAAAAATAAAATTTTAGATGTAGGTAATTATGAACACCAACCTTTCTTTGAAGATTATTTGCTTTGGATTAAACTAATTAAAAATAATAAAAAAATTGTTAATCTTGACTATTCTTTTGTTCAGACGAATATAGATGAAAATTTCTATAAGAGAAGATCTGGATTAGTTTACTACTTAATGTTTGTTAAATTTCAACTTAAAATCTACTCTCTTCATTTTACAAGTGCTTATTTGCTAATAATTAATATCTTTTTAAGATTGATCTTAATTTTACCTTTTCCATTAAACAAATTATTTTATAGAACTATATTAAGAAATGAGTAAAAAAAAAATTGCACTTATTACTGGAATTACAGGGCAAGATGGAGCATGGCTTGCTAAGTTTTTATTAAAAAAAGATTATATTATTCATGGATTACTGAGAAGATCCTCTTCTATAAATACAAAAAGAATAGATGATATATTTCAAGAACCTTACTTATCTAATAGAAATTTATTTTTACATTATGGTGATTTAACTGACAGTGCTAGCATCCAATCGATTATTGAAAAAAGTATGCCAGACGAAATTTACAACTTAGCAGCCCAGAGCCATGTTAAGGTTAGTTATGAAATGCCAGAGTATACAACTAATGTGGATGCATTGGGAACATTAAGAATTTTGGAGACGATAAAAAATTTAAGATTACAAAAAAAAACAAAGTTTTATCAAGCTTCCTCTTCTGAAATGTTTGGAAATTCAAAACCACCGCAGAACGAAAATACAATTTTAAGACCTGAAAGCCCCTATGCTGCAGCAAAATTGTATTCATTCTGGATTACAACTATATACAGAAATGCTTATAAAATTTTTGCATCTAATGGAATATTATTTAATCATGAAAGTATTTATAGGGGAGAAACTTTTTTAACAAAAAAAGTATGTAAAGCTGTAGCCAAAATATATAAAAAAAAACAAAAAAAACTTATTATTGGAAATTTATATTCTAAAAGAGATTGGGGTGATGCTCGTGATTATGTAAGAGGAATGTGGCAAATATTGCAACACTTTAAGCCTGATGATTTTGTTCTAGGAACTGGAAGATCTATCACGGTAAAAAAGTTTATTGAAATGGCGTTTAACCAAGTCAATATTAAAATTAATTGGAAAGGTTCCGGTCTTAATGAGAAAGGTTATGATCAAAGAAATAATCTAATAGTTGAGGTATCGGATATTTATTTTAGACCTACTGAAGTTAATTTTTTAAAAAGCGATCCAGCAAAAGCTTTTAGAATTTTAAAATGGAAAAGTACAATAAATTTAGAGAATATGATTAAAGATATGATCGCAGAAGAATTAAAAAGTTGTTAGCCAATTATTAAATATCATAATCTTTCAGATTGTAAAATCATAAATATGTTTAAAAATATTTTAGTTACTGGAGGGGCCGGTTATATAGGCTCACATATTTGTAATAAGCTATTTAATTCTGGTTATAAAATATTTGTTATCGACAATTTATCAACTGGGTACAAAAAATTAATTAAAAAACAATATAATTTTTTAAATGCTGATATTGGTGACTTTAAAACTGTATCAAATTATTTAGCAAAAAATAAAATTGATCTTGTTATACATTTAGCAGCTTCTTTAAGTGTAGAAGAATCAATGAAAAAGAAAAAAAAATATTTTGCTAATAATTTTTTAGCAACAAAAAATTTGTTGAGATCCATGAAAATAAATAATGTTAGACATATAATTTTTTCATCAACCTGCTCTGTTTATGGCAATCAAAATGGTTTTGTTAATGAGAGGACAAAAACTAACCCTGTAAATTACTATGGCAAAACTAAGTTAATGTGTGAAAACATTATTAGAAAATTTAAAAAATTTAATAAAGCTCAGTATGCAATATTAAGATTTTTTAATGTAGCGGGCGCTAATTACACCTCAAATCTTGGTCAGATTAACAAAAATGGACAACTAATTAAAAATTTATGCGTTAATTATATAAATGGAAATAAAAAATTTTACATATTTGGAAAAGACTACAATACAAAAGATGGAACATGTGTTAGAGATTATATTCACGTACAAGATCTTGCTAATATTCATTTAAGTTTAATTAATTTCTTTAAAAAAAATAATAAATCTTTAATTTTAAATTGTGGTTATGGAAAAGGTTATTCAGTTAAAAATATTGTTAATACTTTTGAAAGTATTTCAAAATTTAAATTTAACGTTATTTATAAAAAAAGAAGAGTTGGTGATCCTGAAAGATTAGTATCTAAAACTAGTTTAATAAGAGAAAAGTTAAATTGGAAACCTAAATTTAATAATATAGTTAAGATTTTAACATCTAGTTTAACTTGGGAGAAAAAATTTTTAAAACAAATAGGTATTAACTAAATTTTATTGTGTTCACATAATTAAATTTTAATAATAAAATAATCATATCTCAATATAATATTTATCCTATTTGATTTGTTAAATTGAATTATATATTTAACTTCATACCATCAAAGCCCACCTTCATATTTTTATATTTAATTTTTTTTGAAAGATTGTAATAATCAATTTGATTACTAAGATTTGTTAATATTATTTTTTTTGGTTTTAAATTTTCTACTAAATCATAAACCTGTTTTAAATTAAAGTGACATGGGTGTTTTTTATATTGAAGGCAATCAATAATAAGTAATTTTAAATTTTTTAATTTATTAAAATATTTTTCTTCGATTTTATTACAGTCACTAATATAGGCAACCTGAGCAAATATATATCCGTAAGTAGGAATATTACCGTGGTTTACATTTACTGGTAAAAAACTAAGACTTTTGTTAATTTTAAAAATTTTTTTAATAATCGTTGCTCTAAGAATTGAGTCATAATTTTTATCTTTACTATTAAATAAATAATTATATTTTTTTTTAAAATTAAATATTGTATGTCGATTGCCATAAATATTTATTTTTTTTTTCTTTTTAAGAAAAAATATTTCTAAATCATTGACCCCACCTATCTGATCAAAATGAAAGTGAGTATAAAAAACATAAGAAATATTTTTTATTTTATTTTTTAAGCATTGAAATCTCAAGTCTGGAGAGGTATCAATTAATATTCCAATCTTTTTGAAATTTATATAAATCGAACACCTGCTTCTAATATTTTTTTCTTTTTTTTTGCATTTACCCCAAAACCCATCTGCAGTAGGCACCCCTAGTGAATTGCCGCACCCTAATATTGTAATTTTTAGTTTATTTTTTTTTTTATTCATTTTTTGTAGCAACTATTTTATTTTCGTTTATAAAATAATTTAATGAAAAAAAACGTATATTTCTTTGAAATAGAGGATGTTTTAGCTAATCAAGCTAAATTACCCTATAGAACAGGATTAATCTGGTCGTATTGTTTAGAGCACGAGGAAATAAAAAATAATTACCATTTAGCAGGATGGTATTGGTATAGGGATCAAATTAATTCAATAGAGAATGTTTTTACTCAAATTCAAGATCCCTCATTAGTAGCTTTTTCATGTTTTGTTTGGAATTGGAATTGGAATATGGAAATGGCAAAAAAAATAAAAAATCGTTGGCCGAAATGTATTGTATTAATTGGAGGTTGGCAGCCACCTATAGCAGATAGAAGCCTTGGATTTTTTCAAAAACATTCTTTTATTGATATTATTTGTCACGGCGAGGGTGAAGTCACAACAAGAGATATTTTAATAGAAATATTAAAAAAAGAACCAAAATTTGAGAGTATAAAAGGATGTTCAATGCCAGTAAGATTAATTTCTAATAAACAAAACGTTGAATTTAACTATATAAAAGATGGACTTAATATAGTTGAAAAAAAAATTATTAAACATCCTAACGATCTAGACACCTACGTTTCCGAGCCAAGACCAAGAATAGACCACCTAGCACTAATGCCCAGTCCTTACCTAAATGGACTTTTTGATAATCTCATAAAAAATTGTCCTTATGATTTAGAGGCAACCATAGAAACAACGCGAGGTTGCCCTTTTGGATGTACTTTCTGTGAAATTGGAACAAAATATTACCAAAAAATAAAAACTCCAGAGGTAGAAAAAGTTTTTAAAGAAATAGACTGGTTAGCAAAAAATAAAATTATATTTGTTTACAATGCAGATTCTAATTTTGGAATGTTACCAACTCATATTGATATTGCCGAATATTTGATAAAAAAAAAAAAAGAAACAGGTTACCCACAAAAGCATAGAGTTGATTGGGCCAAAATTCATGGAGATAGAGTTATAGAATTAGCTAAGATGTTTTATAATGCAGGAATGGACAAAGGAATTACAATCGCTTTACAGTCAATGAATCCAGAAACTTTAGTGGCTATTAAAAGAAAAAATATGGACGATGGCAGGTTAGCTGATTTCTTAAAAAAATATAACCAGGCTGAATTGCCGAGTTATATGGAATTAATTCTTGGATTGCCTGAAGAAAGCACAGAAACTTTCATTGATGGAGTCTGTAAAATTATGGATTTGGGGCAGCACAACTATATAGGAATATATCCTTTAACGGCTTTACCTAATACTCCCTTTGGAGATCCTGAATATATAAAAAAATTTAATCTAAGCATCATAGAAACGTTTCCTGCGTTTTCACATTTAGATACCTTTGATCAAAATAATTTTGAGAGAGAAAAAATGGTTGTTGGAAATAGTCGAATGAGCACAAAAGACTACATAGATGCCACTTTATGGAGATGGTTGTTTATGTTTGGACATTACTTAGGTTATACACAATATTTAGCTAGATTTTTAAATGCAACTCAAAATCTCAGTTTTAAAGAATTTTATTTAAGTTTAATGGATTTTATAAAAAATTCCAATAATTCTAAATTTCTAAAAGAAGAATATCTAGCAACATATAAAAGTGTTGGGTTAGTACTAGAATGTAAAGGGCCATGGGGCAGAACAATTAATAGCGTAAGAAAAAATTTCTCTTGGGATTTTGAAGAAGCGACAGCAATTGAAATAATAAAGAATGAAGATACTTTTTATAATGAAATTAAAGATTTCATGAAGATATTTAATTTACAAAAAAATTTATTAGAGGAATTGTTAAAATTCCAGAGATATACACTCGTAAATCCATTAAGAAATTACCCAATTGATATTAAATTTAGTTATAATTTTTATGACATAATATTTTTATCTTCTAAAATAGAAGAAAAAAAAGAGTCAATATCTATTCATGCAAAAAACTATGAAAAAAACATTTTTGAGTGGAAGGAAACATTATGGTGGGGGAGGCGAGTAGCTGCAAATAAAGCTAAGATTAAAAAAGATTTTAAAAAAGTCATACAAACAGAACACCACGTTAAAAGTTCTGATCTATTTGATATTAGATAATAAAGAAATTTAACTTATGATTTACTTTTTTGAGGAGTAATTTTTCAAATTTACTTTGAAATTAGATATTTGGTTGCGGGGCTTGGATTTGAACCAAGGACCTTCAGGTTATGAGCCTGACGAGCTACCAGACTGCTCCACCCCGCGATATTTATTAATAAATATTTACGTTTAAGTTTATAGTATATTAATATTTGATATCTTTTTAAAAATCTACGTTAATTTATATTTAGTATATGTTTTTACTCCGAAAATATTTACATATGTACAAAAAATTAAATTTCAAAGAGTGGATTTTATTGATTGTGCCTTTGTTTCAAGTTTTAGGACCACTATATTTAAATTTCCTTTTAATCTTAACAAGTGTTATTTTTGTTTACGAATTATTTAAAAAAAAATTATTTAAAGAAGTAAAATTATATTGGGTATATTTTTATTTAATATTTATATTATACAATATTGTTAGAAGCTTTTTTGCTGAAAATGCTCTTCATGCTTTTCAAAATAGTTTTTCACAAATTAGATTTTTATTTTTTTCTTTATTTATATTTGTGTGTATTTCAGATATCAAAAATCTTAATTTAATAATTAAAACATGGCTAATATTTATATTATTTGTCTGTATAGATACTTTTGTACAATTTTTTTTAGGCAAAGATATTTTCGGATTAGAGGGTCAGCCACATTGGCAAAGATATTCCGGGCCATTTGGTAAGGAATTAATAGTTGGAGCTTTTATTGCATATATTTCTATACCGATAATTTTTTTTTATTATAATAAATTTTTTAAATATATTTTTTTTAAAAAAATAATTTTTATTTTAATATATCTACTTTTATTTTTAACTGTTCTATTTTCAGGAGAAAGATCGGCTTTTATATTTTTTTTATTAAGTTCAATACTAATTTTTTCTTTATATTTAAAAATAAAAAAAATTATAATAATTTTATCATCTATTATAATTTTTTTAACGCTTATTTATTTTAAAAGTAGTTCGTTTCATTCTCGAGCAAATGATTTATTTGATATTATTATTAATTTTTATTCGTCAAGCTATGGTAGACTTTACGAGTCTTCATACTTGTTATTTAAAAAAAACGCATTATTTGGTGTTGGTTTAAAAAATTATAGAGTTTTGTGTGATGAACAAATTGATCCAAGACCAAATAGTCCTTATCAATTTTGTTCAACACATCCACATAATTTTTATTTAGAAGTTCTTACAGAAACTGGAATTGTTGGCGTATTTTTGTTATTTGCAAGTTTATCAACATTATTTGCATATTTATATCAAAGAATAATTTTTTTTAAGAAAAAATGTTACAACAATAAATACATATATTTTTTTTATGGAAATATTTTAATACTATTAATTTATATTTTTCCATTCAAAACTTCTGGCAGTTTTTTTACTACGTGGAACGGATCTTTTTTTTGGCTTAACATTGGAATTGCACTTTTGATATCAAAAAATATTAAGTAAAAAATAATGCGTATTTACAAAGAAAGATTACTTGGAGTTGATTTTTTAAGATTTGTTTGCGCCTCACTAGTTTTTACTGCCCATTTTATTATTACTTATTTTGATGAAACTGATAATTTATATTGGAAAAATTTAATACATAACACTAAGTATGCTACTGAAATTTTTTTTGTTATTAGTGGATTTGTAATTGCTAAAATTTCATCTGAAGTAAAATATTCTGAGTCAATCTTCATTTTAAAAAGATTTTATCGAATATTTATTATAGGTTATGTTATAATTTTTTTACTTAACCCCACCTTTTTTTTAAGCAAAATTGTTGATTGTTATAATTATAATAATTATTTTAATATTCCATGGTTTCTCTCTTTTGACGATAAACAAATTTGTTTAGCAAGTTATGCTCCAGGTGTTAGTTGGACAATTATAGTGGAAGTATATTTTTATATTTTTTTTTCAATTTTTTTTTTCAGAAAATTTAAGAATAATAATTTTATTAATATTTTTGAAAATAAATTAAAAAATTTAATTATTCTTATTATCTTTACTTTATCAATTTTAAGATTTTTTTTAGACTTAATCTATTATAATTTCGGCTCATTTATTTATGAGAATAGAAATCATATTTTTTTTTCACATTTCGACTCTTTTTTTTATGGAATTATTTCTTATATTTTTTTAAAAAAAATAATTTTATTTAAAAATTTTAATTTAATTCTAATTACTAATACTTTTATTATTTTTATTTTTTTTTTAGTTTTAGGAGATACGCTTGCTTCAAGACCTTTAGCCTCTTTTTTAGGCTTGAATTTATTACTATATTTTTATTATAATGAATTGAAGTTTAGAGGTATTTTAAAATTCTTTTCCCTACTGGGAAAAGCAAGTTTTATATTTTACATAACCCATATGTACTTAATTCAGAAATTTACCAGTTTGTTAGAGAATTATAACTCTTTTTTTATAATATACTCTTGTATTTGGCTTATATCACTAATGTTATATGTATTAGTTGAGGTTCCACTAAATAGATTAAGTAATTTTATTTTTAAAAAATATCATTCTTAATTAAAAATTATATTTTCAAGTTTACATTATATTTTTTTTTAGCTATAAAAACTTGCCTGGTGATTATTGCAAAGGA
>Ga0214923_10005872_pt1 | contig 14030 bp, 32 predicted proteins | sample LL1510_MetaG_FD_177993 | JGI IMG/M metagenome (GOLD analysis project Ga0214923, IMG submission 177993) | Freshwater microbial communities from Lake Lanier, Atlanta, Georgia, United States - LL-1510 | ecosystem: Environmental > Aquatic > Freshwater > Lake | place: USA: Georgia | collected... | reverse complement strand
GTAACTTTTAATTAATTTAAAACTTTATGATAGGATTTTGGCTTTTAATAGCATTGATGTTTTATGCTTTGGGTAACAAACCGCTTGCCGGTATTTTTGTCGCAACAACTCCGCTTGTTATTATTGCAATTATTATTTCGGAAACAAATCAAAAAAGAAGAGAACGACGGTTTGATATACTTATTGAGTGGATAAGACAACACAAAAGATATAACGAATTTAAATGTTATAATTTATTTGAAAACCTCTCTTACCATTGTCTTTATTGCACAAATTTTGACAAAATGTTTTGGCGTTCTCATCTAGGTTATGCTGGTTATAATCAAGACAATTTGGGTTACACTGATGTTGAATTGTCAAAATGTAACAAATGGAGTATTGAAGAGCAAAATCTGTTTTTCTACAAACTCAAAGAGCGTTGCGAACAATTGAAAACAAAAAATTTAATTTAATATAAATCATTTATGATAAAACCAATCCCACAATTTGAAGTATGGCAGTCAAGCAGATACTTAATTTTTTTTGAAAACCTTTATCATCAAGATATGGAGGAAGCAATAAATTATGTTAGTGAGATATTTAATATCAAAGTAATATCAAACACAAACACCTGCCTATTGTCGCAAGATTTTGATAACGGAGTTGCTTCAAAAATGTTTGAGCTTAAACTTAGTATTGGCAACGCTTTGAAGAATTACAATGGTACTGAACAATCATTTATAAATGATTATATCATAGTCAAACTTCAAGAAATATCAAATAAATTAAATAAAACAATATATTTAAAGTGTAATGTAAATAAAAAAAATACATATATTGCACAACACTATAAAATAACGCCAGAAATGTAACTTAATAAATAAATTTATGAAAAAAATAATCAATCTTGGAATCACTTTAATAATATTGGCAACTTGTCTAAATGCGGAAGCAAATAATGGACGGGTAAAAATGGAGCAATATATAAAAATTCAAAATGCCGAATATAACAAAGTTTCACAACTTGACTCGTCTATGCGTAAATTCAAGCAAGATGTAAAGCAAGTGCTAAATATAACTGATAATGATATTGAGAGAATGGCTGACAAGCACAAAGCAATATATTTGACGAAACAAAAATTATATTTAATTCCGTCAACTCAAAGAATTGACGGGAAGTGGGCAACTTTATTCCATATTACACAAAGGAATGTTGATATTCATAATATTTCACGAAGTGATGCACTTGATATTCATCAAATGCAAGGGACTGCGTCTTATTCTTTTACAGCAGATAAAAAACTTCTTTCTAAGATTTTACAAGAACTTGAAGCAGATAATTTTGAAATAATTAAGCATATTCCTTCAAGATTTGACTGCCTTTCCGATGAAGAGCCTAAAGCATTTTATCACTTCAAAAGATATTGAATACTGGAAAAGTCTTTTTGGAAAATCGGAAACTTGTGAAATGAGCGATGTTATTGAGCTTGAAAAATTTATGCAAGCTGAAAAAATTGATGTAATAATTTTAATTTAAACTATATGACACACATTGCTTTTGCATATATCATACTTTGTTTAATACTTGCGGCAAACGAAATGGTTGCACACCCAGAACAGCGTGAAGAACTCGAAGAGCTGTTATTAACTCAATTTTTAATGATAGAATTTATTTATGGGGTTATAGCTTCGATGATTTATTGTGCAGTCGTTTTGATAGTCATCTTGTTATCATTACTAACAATACCGCTCGTTTTGATATACGATTACTTCAAATGATTCTAAATAACAAATAATTTTTAAAAATTTATGAAAAAAATAATTTTTACCACGCTGATTACCATATTCTTGGCAATTTTTACTTCAAGTCAAGCCACTGAAGGCAAATGTAAAATAACGGAAATTATTGATTATAGTTATGTTCACGAGTGTGAAATGGAAAACGGTGGCGTTTGCAGTTACACTGGACGCGATGAAACCACTATAACTTGCAATTTCTAAGCACAATAGCTCAAAATCTTTTCACAAACTTCATCAATTGTTCTCCCACCAACTTCAATTAATATTGTATTTTCCCGATGTGCAAGTGTCAAATAACCTTCACGGATTTTATCAATTTCTTCTTTGTCTTTTGGGTCAAGGGAATTTGTTTCATGTCTTGTGGATTTCCTTCTTAGAATTTCTTCCGTTGAGCAGTCTAAAATAAATGTCAAATCGGGTTCAATTAAATTTGCCTTTAAAAGCTTTTCCTCAACAATTTCAAGGGCGTTTTTGCACATTCCTTGATAAACTAGTGTTGAGTGATAATAACGGTCGCAGACAACAAAATAACCTTCTTTCTGTGCGTGTGAAATGATTTTCTCATTCATATCTTGCATTGATTCAATCATTTTGTCAAGTATAACTGAATTTGGAACTTTCCCGCTGTTTTTCATTACATAATCACGGCATTTGTCACCATATTCAGTGCCACCAAGTGCCTTTGTTGGAACGCATTCTATTCCCCCTAAAACAAGGGTGTTAACAAGGGTTTCAATAACTGAACTTTTTCCTGTGAAGTCGCAACCTTCAATTACAATAAATTTATTTTTCATATATTTTAGATTAAATATTCCATAATTTGCGTTCTTATTTCATCGCCAGCCATAATTTTTACAACATTTTCGCCCTCAAGCACAATACAAGACGGAACTCCTCTAATGTTATATTTTTTTGCAATATCATCATTAAGTTCAACTACTTCAATTTGTCCATTGTCAATCCATTGTTTTAAGGATTTTTTAGGTGCTTCACAAAACTTACACCAATCTGCCGTTATTAATAATATTTTTTTCATATATTTTAGATTAAGTTAAGTTGTATTGATTTTGTATTTTTTTCATATTCTGTGAACTCTTCATTAGCTTCTCTTACCATTGTCTTCCACATTTCAACGCAATCAAGAATTAATTTTTCACTACAATTAAATGTTTCGCACAAAAAATCTAATTGAAAGTCTTTGTTTTGATTTTGATGAAAAAATGTAAATATTTCTATTTCTTTTTCAGTTAATTCGGGATTTTTCATATACTTCAAATTGAATATTTTTCACAACCCACGAATAGGTCGCCCTTTTTGAGTTCTTGTTTTTCCACTGTTTCAATGTTTCAGCATTTGTTTCAAGTAGTGTTTCACGGTCGGTATCACTGCCTTTGTGTCCTCTTACTGCTAACATTGGAAGCTTACCGTGTTTGTCTTTGTATTCACGAACCAAACGCACCATTTCTTTACGAAGTCCTTTGTGAACTCCTATGATGATTTTTTTCTTTGAAGTGTCAAAATCAAATAGGTTAGTTTGCATCTGCGTTTTCAATAATTTCTTCTTGTGGAATATACTCCAATATTTTGAAGTTCAAAACTTCCGTATTAAGATAATATGGGGAATAGTAGCTATACATAGAAGCACAATGAAACCTAAGGTCGTATTGCACCCTGATTTTACCGTTATAACTTTTGTCGTAAAAAAAGCATTTCAAATCACAATGTTCCTCGTAAGAAAATTCCCCACAATCGCTTATAAAAATGTTTTTCCAATATGGCTTGTATGTCTTTTCAAGTTTTAACTTTTCAAGATTTTCTTTGTAGTTTTTGTCTTTGTGATAATCTTGCAAAATACTTTCAAATTGCTTGTCTCCAACAACATTTTTTTCTGGCAAAATCAAGCAAGAGTGAAATTTGTAAAAGAGTTTAAACTCATCTTTGACTATGTCTTCAATTTTATCCCCACACTTCATATAATTTTAAAAAAATGTCTATTAATTTAAAACCAAAAAAGCACACGCAACAATATTGTACTATTATCAATATATTGTATATTTCTTTCAAAATCAAAGTTTTTTCCTCCTCATCTCCATTCTCAATTGTTGTTTTAATCAAAATTCTAAGCAACAAAGAAATACAAAAAAATACAACTATTACTGTTGGCAACGATTCTTCCATAAAATTTATTTATTAAGTTCAGCTTCATCTTCGGAAGTAGGTCTTTGAATTATGTGTTGCAGGTTTTTTTCTTGTTTTACTTTCATCTCACACCAACTGTTTAATATATGAGAAAAAAATTCAGCATTATTTTTACATTTCATTAACTTTGCTTCTGAGCTAAAGAGTGCAATAATATTATCATCTACACCATTAATTTTAAAGCTTTTTTTCATATTATTTTTTAAGAATTAAAACTATATAAATATGAAGTTTGTAAAAGTCAAGCACTTTTTACACAAAAGTTCTAAAATACACAAAAGTGAAAATAATCCTTGACATTTGAAAAAGTGGGATTTAAGAATAGTGAAATTAATTAAAAACTTTATGCAAAACAATCAAAATATAAACATCGAAGAAAATGAAGTTCAGGAAGTCAAAGAAGAAGTATTGGAAAATATTACTTCTCCGCAATTTCATTTAATGAGTGAATTTTTCAACTTCATCAATAAATAACATTTTTTTTAAATTTATGAAACACGCAAAATCATTTTACCGCTTAAATCGTGGAACTTGCAAAACTTTTATCATTCTTGCAATTGCTGGTTGTTTTACATTTAATTGTATTGCAAAAGACAAAGAAGTTAAGGCTTATATGAAAACAATAAACAAAATTTAATTTAAACCTATATGAACACAAAAACACACTCAATTTTTAAAGCCCTTGAGCAATATCCAAACATTTCAGTTCAAGACTGTGAACCTGAATTTGTTGAAAATGCAATTCACCAGTTCCAAACAACACTAGTAAAAAAATCAGGTGAAGTGATTTTTGAAATACACAAACTTCCAAAAAGGATATTGGTAAAAAAAGGATTTGAGCAAAAAAGTTTTAAAGAGGAAGCTGAAGCTTATGTTTATATTGAAAAATGTATTAGTAATATTAACAAAAGACAAGCACCAACATATTTACAAAAGATACATACTGATGAAGTGCTGAAAAGCCTTGAAAATGAACTGAAACAAAATAACTTTTAATAAATATATGATAAACATATTCAAAAAAACTAAAAAAATTAATGAACCTGAAATTAATGAACCTGAAATTAATGAACCTGAAATTAATGAACCTGAAATTAATGAACCTGAAATTAATGAACCTGAAATTAATGAACATGAGTTTAGTGATTTTGAGAAAATAGTCTTGAAAATGTGTAACGGCGAAGCCCCTCTGTACAATATTGATAAAAAACGAGTTTTCTTTAAGTATGAAAAACATATTTATGGAATATGGTTTGGCAATGGGGTAGATGGTATAACATTATATGAGATTGATGGTGATTATCTAACACATTGCTTCCAACAAGCATTACCAATACACAAAGAACTCCGTATTAAATTGTGGAATCAATATGGGGAGCTATATCAAAAATTTGAAGATAATTTGAGTTTTAAAGAAGCCAAGGAAGTTGAAGAAAAATACTCAATCAAAATAATAAAAAAATAACTTTTAATAAATATATGAATACTCCGCCCATAGGCCAACCACAGAAAAAGTCTGATTTGATTAATAAAATTAAAACTGCAACTTCTAGTTTATCAATGCAAAAATCTCTTTGTGAAAAAGATTGTATGAAAGTTTTGCATATTATTGAAACTGAACTTATTGACAAAGTTAACACTATAGACTTTTATGATTACAAAGTATTTAAAAAAAAGTGTGATAAAATATTCGATGGAATTACCGACAACTTTCCGAATCTTAATTTAGACTACGATGAGCAATTAATTGAAATTACAAATCAAGATATTCAATTTGCATTTGAAAAATTCGTAAATAGAAAGGATAGAAATTCTTTGACAGATTTAATCCAAGTAATAAACCAAAACACAAAATAATTAACTTTTACCCCCTTACTATGTCTACAAACCAAATGGCGTTTTCAATTAACGCAAGCACACTAACAAAAGCCCTTACAAATGTTATTGGCGTTGTAAATAAAACTGCAATTTCCGAGTATCTATCTTGCGTGAAACTTTCAATAAATGATGATGGGCTTTTAATTGAAGCAACGAATATGGATGTTGTAATCCAAAGTTGGACCAAGGCTGTGTCAAATCAAAAAGATGGTGCAATTTGTGTTGATGGTTACTCACTTTTCGAAATTATCAAAAAGCTTCCAAAAGATAAAAATGTTGATTTTTTAATGGAAAACAATGAAGCAAATTTATCATATCTTATAATTCAAAGCGGAAAATCAAAGTTTGAGTTGGCAACTCTTGACGCAGAAAACTATCCCGACACACTTGTTACAATAAAAGACCAAACAGTCAAAATGGATATTGCAGACCTTTTACTTCTTGTTGATAAAACTAAAACTTGTATATATTCAAGCGAAACGCGTTATAATATTAACGGAATGCTTTTGAATTTTGACAAAGAAAATAATCAAATCCTTGGTGTAGCAACTGATGGTCACCGCCTTGCATACTCTTTCGTTTCAAACACAGGAATATCACAAAGTCAAAAAGTTACAATTCCACGAAAAATCGTCCTTGAGTTGAAAAAAATTCTTGATTCCGAAGAAGGTGATGTAAATATTGATATTTCAAGTTCAAAGGTTACTTTCAATTTTAAAAATTCAAGCCTTACAACCAAACTAATTGACGCAGAATTCCCAGATTATAATCGTGTCATTCCTAAAGATTACACTGAATATTTTGCCGTAAATACGAAAAATTTTTTGAATGCAATTGACCGAGTTTCATCAATTTACTCAACTGGCACAAGTGAAATTGGCGTTCGCTTAAATGTGTCGGAAAATGCAATTAAAATTACTTCAACAAAAGATATAAACCGTTCATTTGATGAATTGGTTGCAACATTTACAAAAGAAGAAGAAATGCAAATTATGTGTAATTTCTTATACATAAAAGAAATTCTTGCACTGATTGACTCAAATGATGTGAATTTTTTTGTAAAAGATTCTAACTTTCCGATGATTGTAAAAGATGCAGATAATAAAAGCTTCTTTTATGTTCTTATGCCTATGAAAATTTAGTTTTGATTTTATGATAACAACGCTTATATGCTGCTCAAACTTTCGCAGGAAAATTGAAAAATCTATTGTTTGGATTTATTTTTATGAAGCAATATTCTTTTGCTATGCACTTATTTATTTTCGCGATATATTACACAATAAAACAGCTGCAGGAGTTATGTTTGGATTTTTATGCTATCATGCAATAGTCGGTGGGTGTCTTGTGAATAAATATTTTTTAAAATAATCCTTGACTTTTCAAAAACAATAGATTTAAGTGATTTAGGGATATCGTCCGAAGTCAAAAGCTTGGGGTTGTATCCCGAACCTCATTCCAAAGAGGATAAAAATGGAGGTTCGGGATATTAACTTTTTTTATGCTTTATGCTTAGTGCAAAACAATCTTTTAATGCTTTTTTACAAAGCACAAATACATCTTACCGATATAATGATAAGTGGAAAAACAATCCAGTTCCATTGTTTTGTGAAATTAAATTTGACGGTGAAATAACAATTCACGATATGTTGTCAAATCCAATATTTTCAAAGCCATCGCAAGGGAATCATTCAATCTTTAGAAGATTTTTAGAGGATATTCTGCCAGATATGGATTTTCACGATTTTGAGAATATTCTCAAGGAAATGTACATATTCCACGCAGACTATCTATTGTCAAATCAAGTACAAGATACTATTTTTAATGAAAGAATTTTTGTTAATATGAAGCATATTGGAGAAAAGCCAGAAAAACCAAACATTACATTCCATACTGTTAAGTTTGAAGTTTTTGATGAGGATAATTATGAAACTTCATTTTCAATAAGAAGTTGCGTTGTTTGTAAAATCAAAGAACTTTTTGAAATTACAAAGCAAAATACTCAAATTCAGCTCAAATTACACAGTATTTTTAGATAGTATGCAAAAAAAAATCAGATATATCGTATTGCTTTTTGTTGGAATTGTAATCGGATTTAAAGCTTGCGACCTCTTTAATCGTGCAAAATATCAAAGTGAGGTGCAAAAGTGGCGTAATACAAAAACTTTGGAATGCAACATAATTCAAAAAGACAACGAACTTGAGATTCCAACTGCGTCCACCAAAATTAATTAATTAAAAAAAATATGAAAATTAATCATACATTTATTGGCTTTGTTGCAATAAACACCATAGCTTTGATTTTATTTGGACTCCACAGTCTACTAAAAGTTATGGATATGGGAAGTTTTGATAGCTATTGCGTTATTTTAGCAATAGTTTATATATTTGTCGCAATAGCAGTATCTCTAATACCTAAAAAATAAGTTTATGAAAATGAAAAAATTGATATTGAAATTGAAAATAAACGTAAAAAAGAAAGCAATTAATTTAAATTATTAATCAATTTTTCCGATTATAATTATTCCTGCCTCACTTTTGATTTTGTCAATTCTTGCCAACTCTTCCGAGCCAATTCGCTTTTCAATTTCTATTCTATAATTGCGTGGAATTTCGGGATTTTGTGTCATCATACTATTACACTTTCCACATTGCCCGTGAATGTTACTCAAATCATAACGGAGTTTAGGACATTGATTCCGTGAATGGAAATGTCCTGCTTGTATTTCATAATTTATCCTTCCGCACGAAACACAGGGCTTGCGAGCGTCCCTTTCACGCACTATTTTATTGATTCTAGCTTGTTCCACATCAATCTTTGGTTTCAGTGGTTTTTGAGGCTTCTTTGTGCGAGTTATAAGGGTTTCGTTTTGATAATCGCAATACTTAGCTTTTTGTTCATTGAATTTTGCTATTTTGCATTTAAAACACCGTGGTTGTGCTGGCGTAAGTGGAGTATATGTCGACCCACAGTCTTTACATTTCCTATTTTTTAATTTTGCTTTTTGCATATTACTCAAAAAAATGTCTTCTTGCTGGGTGTCTCAATTTTCTTTTGTAACCTTGCCTCACGAACGAAAGTTCCGAATGTTGTTTTCACAAAACTTTTATTAATTGATATTTGCAGTGCAAAAAAACATATTCACATTCAAGTTTAACTTCTTTTCCTTGAAGTTCAATTAGCTTTAGAATGTTTTCCTTCAAAGTGCTGTTATCAAATTCTATTTCAAGTTGCTCAAACTTTTTTTTAACACCATCAAATTCGGATACGCCATCTATAATGTTAATAACGCTTGGAAAGTTTTTGTCTTTTCTTGTAAAAAGATGGGCATCTTCAAATATGCCAGTTACTGTTATTTTCATATTATTTTTAAATTAAAGTTTCGTAGATATTTCAATCAGGCTTTCAAATTCAGGATATTTTACAAAATAATCTTTTATCATTTCTGCAAAATCACGAATTTCTTTTTGTGCATATTTAGCAAGTCTCAATCCGCAAATCCTCGCAGCACAAGAAACAGTCATTGAGACTACAAGGGTTGTATAAGTACATTGTGGCAGGATATTTCTTGCGATTTCAGGTGCGACTCCTTCTTTGATATTTTCCTTGAACCATTTGTTATTTAAGCTAATTAAATCTCCAATACCAAAATTTAAATCTTCTGTATGTTCGCCACTTAATTTTGAATTGATAACTTCGTTCCCGATTTGCTCATCGTATGATATTTCGTGTGAAAGCTTTCTTTCTTGTATAAAAGCCCCTTCTTCCCTTCCTTGTCTTTTTATTTCAGGAGCTTTTGGCAACAACCCGTTCTCAAAATAACTTTCGGGCATAAAAAATTCTATTCCATCAAATGTATATCGGCGACTAATTTCAGTATATGAAAACCCTTGAATATGTCTAATCAATTGATTTTTCATAAAAAGTGGAATTTCAATTTTAAATGTTTCACGAACAAGCGTGAATTTTGCATATAAATCCTTTTCTTCTTTAGTCAATTCCTTAATTCCATTTTTTTCACGTTCCAAAGCTTTTTCCCTTTGAACTTCCTCAAATATTGGTAAAATAAACGGAAATTTCTTTTGAATTCCTTCTTGTAATTTAAAACGCAAATCTGCACCAATGTCGTCATCTTTATAAAACATAAGTGCCGCATAAAGTGAAAATGTATAATGATATTTACCATCAATCAATACTGAATCAATTCCAGCTAATTCATAGCTTGACATTACTTTTGAAGAAATATTTACTACAGAAGAAAATGTGTCTAAATGCTGTGTAAAAAATGGGCTTTTGTGTTTGTTTTTAAAGCCACCTTTTATCAATTGAATAGCTTTTTCCGTTGGTGTTCCATCTTCATTGATGTATAAGTGCATTTGTTTGAAACCGAATGAAACATTGCACGCCATAAGAAGTTGTTCTAACGGTGTTTGTGTAAGTGGTTTAAATTTGTAATCTGAGCGAAAATTTGCGTTTTGCATATTAAGTTTAAAAAGTTATTGATATATTAATTTCACGCCTTGTTGATATTTCGTATTCAATTGGTCTTTTACAAAGACTCATCATATCCTGGAAAGCTTTTATTTTAGCTGTTGCAGGCAATCCAACCTGATAAAAGAATTTCAAACTTTCTTGAGTATCTTTGTGGTCAAATCTTACTGAATACCCTAATTCTATTTTAGTTTTTGGGAATTTTATCATATATGGTTAATTAATTATTTTCTTAAACAGTCACAAGATATAACATCATTGCTAAGTGAATATACAACAACATTACTCAAATGGCATTCTATACTTGGAAGAGATACATCCCTCATAAAATCTTTGCAGTATTTTTTATAGTGTAAATCTTGCTCTGCTTTAATTTTTTCTATATGTGGCAACCCTTGAAGCATACCATTTATAATCAAGAGTTCTTTCCTGACGACATCTGTATTCTGGCTTTCTTGTAATAAAGATTTTACTGTGTCAAGTTTGTTATTAAGTTTTATAAAACACAAGATTGCTATAACATTGCTTAATAAAATCAAAACTATTGCAAATGTAAAATGTTTTTTCATATATTATTATAAATTATTTTCCTTTAAATACTCCTCAAATATTTCCTTACAGTCAATAACTTGCAAGCGTTTGCGAAAGTCTTTGGCTTTTAAAATGCCTGTTGAGTTTGTTGTTATGATTTCGTTGAAAACAACTCTTTTCGGAATTTCATTATTTACTAACTCGCCAAATTTATCGCCGTGCCATATACCTTTTGCATTTTCCTCATCACATACAATCGAATATACAAGATTATATTCCCAGTTATCCGTTAAAAACCAATGCAAAACAAACAAATTCACTTCCTCAACTCCGTATTTTTCTTTTAATTCTTTTGCTACTTCATTTGCTTTTTGAAGTTCGGAGTGTGTGCCGTGAGGGAGGAAGATTTTGATTTTGCGATAGATTGGGTGTACCCCTTTTTGCTTTCCATTAAGTGTATAGCTAGAATTATTGTCATTAAAATGTCCATATACTATATTTCGTGGAAAATCACCTTTATCAATACAATATTGCGATACAAGGGGGGTTTTAGAAAACACTTTTTGTGAAAATTCATTTACATAAAAACGCATTTTATCCTCCTCACTCAAAAACAAAACCGCATTGTCTTCTGGTATGTATTTTGAGAGGTTGACATTTTGTAATTCATCATTACATAAAACATCGTTTAAAGTTATTACTGGCGTTTGTGGGCTTATCCCATCATAAAAACCTAAATACCAAAATGGAGTAAATATATTTGCTTTAATTTCAAGGCTCCATAGTTTATTTGAAAGTGCGAGAACTGGCGTGCAATCTCCATTAAGAAGCTTAATATACAAATCTTTTTTATCCATAAAATCAAAAGCCTGCGTGCATTCTGCGTCTTCAAAAAACTCAACTTTAAAGAGTTCGTTTTTTTTGTGGTATATTTGTGTTATCATATAGGGGGGTAAAAAGTTGTTATTTTAGTTCTTCTATTAATTTATCAAATTTATTTTCTTCATTGCGGAGTTGTTTTGAGTATTCTTCGAAGAGGTTGCCAAGAAATCTTGACTCGAATTTTTCCGCAAAAGATGTTTTAAGCCTGCTAAAATTTCCTTCGGAATTTTTAAAGTCAACGAAACGGTTAACAAGTGACTTCCACGAAAAGCCATACACATTTCCACACTCTTCATTTTTAAGCAAAACATATCTATCACCATAAATAACCGCACCAGTTTTATCACAAAGGGTTTTTAGTATTCCTTGTGGTTCGGATGTATGTGGTGAATATGTATATTTGTAAGATAATGGGTCGTATTTAATGCCTTCAAGTTTATTTTGTATGGCAGTTGCAAAACTTTCGTATATTTCTTTTTTCATAGCGTCCATTAAAATAATATACTTTCCACCATAAAAAAACCCCTCTTCTCCAAGTTCAAGATAGTTACCTGTTTGCAAATCTAAGAGTTTCATATTTTCTGCTTTCATATTATTCTTTGATTAAATTTGAGTAGTAAATTTTAGAGTTTCCGAACATATTATTAACTTTATGCCAAATATTAAGTGCATATTGGTTATCAATTATAATAACATCATATTCAACCTTTGAGCATAAGAACATCATAAAAGCAATTCTTTCGTGCGTTGAAACATTTTTTAAATCTCTGCTTATTTTTGTTATTGATAAATCTGCAAATGTCACCCACCCACAAGGAAACATCGCATAAGAAGGCTTTGATTTTAATTCAATTATTTCATAAAAACGCGTTAATTCGTGTAAAAGTTCAGGAATTTCGTCACCGAACTGTATAAACTCTTGCATTTTTTGATATTCCCGAATAAATGTTTTTGATTTTATTTTTAGGAATTTATCAACAGAGGCTAACATTCCAAACTCTTGAACAAAATTTTCGCCAATAAAACATACAATCTTTCCACTTTTTTCATAATTGTTTTTTATTTGAAGTAATATGGTTGTTTTACCGCTTGACATTGCTCCCGAAATTTCTTTAAAGTCTTTCATACTATTTTTTTAAAATCGTCAATTAGCTCTTTAATGTCGTCAATAGAAATTTCCTCTCCGTGCAATCTTATAAATTCTACAACTTTTTCAGGCTGTTCAGTTCCTTCAATTATGTTACCATAAAATGATAAATATGGGAAATCTTCGCATAGTATATACTTAACACCGTCTTTTTCTTTAACAATATCAAATGCAATATCACACCCATCATAACAAACAAGCGTTCCAAATGGTGCAAAATATTTTCTTTCTCTTGTATTAAATCTTTTATCGAAAATTAATTTGTTTTTCATACTATTTTTGATTAATTAATCCCTTAAAGTAATGTGTTATGAGGTAAAAATCTATTTTTGCTCCCCACCTGTCTCGCCTTTCATTAACTACATAATTCCATGGAGAGCCAAGTGAACAAGACCAGTCGGAAAGTTGTTTAGAAGTATATTTTCCCCACTGTGGAATAACATCTTTTTCAAGTATATTCGCCGCAATACCACTAACAGACGGTTTGTAATTTTCGCCAACTGAGTTTGCAATACTTGTGTAATTGTCATAAACTTTTTTGAATACAGGTCCGTATGGCCATGCTTGCGGTGCTTCATCAACAATTCTATCTTCGTCGTCAGGATTGTTGATAAGTGTATATCCAACAAAGATGTATAATAACTTTTGTATTTTTGTTGCATCGAAAGATACATTGTTTATCTTACAAAAATGGATAATATCCTTTGCTATATCAACGGTTTTCATACTATTTTTGATTAATTAATTCAAATTTTGATTTTACTATTTCCCTTAATTCATTGCCTTCAAAAATCATATCAATTATTTCTTCAACATTTTCTTTGTTTAGGAAATCATAAGTCTCAAGGAACTTTTCTTCTACTGTGTGTTTCGTCAGTGCTTTTTCAAGCAATGATACTGCATAATTTGACAGTGTAATTTTCTTAGATGCCGCAGTTGTTTTTATCTTTGTGTGTAATGCTACTGGTATTGTTATTTCGCATTTTGGTTTTTTGTTTTTCATTTGTGTAGAAAAATATTCTTTATTTTGATATATTCGTCTTTTTTAAAAGTCAAGAGAATTTTCTAAAAAAAGAAAAAAAGAATTTTCTTGACATTTTAAATCTTAACATTTAATAATAGTGA
>Ga0214923_10005871_pt1 | contig 14030 bp, 23 predicted proteins | sample LL1510_MetaG_FD_177993 | JGI IMG/M metagenome (GOLD analysis project Ga0214923, IMG submission 177993) | Freshwater microbial communities from Lake Lanier, Atlanta, Georgia, United States - LL-1510 | ecosystem: Environmental > Aquatic > Freshwater > Lake | place: USA: Georgia | collected... | reverse complement strand
GCGGCCGGACGCTTGGCGAGGTGCTTTTTTCCGCTGGCCCTGGTGGTCAGGGCGTCACGCTGCTCCGTGGCCGAGCTCACCGAGACGAGCCAGAGACGCTCGCCAAGACGCTGCCCGCGAAGCTTGCCTTCGCGGAGCAGAGCTCGAACCCAGCCGTCAGTGCAGCCCATGAAATCGACCGTCTCGGCGATCGTCATGTGGGGTTCGCCGTCGATGTTGTGCGCCATGGACACCATACCCAAATCATACGTAACGGGAGTTGGCGGTCAAATCGCCGCCGCGTCGCTTGCCCGAACACCCTAAACCGACGTAACCTCAAGTCCTACGGGCGATCGTATTAGCGGAGGGCATGGTAGACATAGGTTCCGGTGGTCGCCCGTATACTAGTCCTATCTAGATACGGAGGAACGACGATGACTCTGCGTGATCTACTCTCGGTGTACTCGACTCGGCACGGCTTGAAGGACCGCACGACGGCCCTGCTCTCATCTACGCTCGACCGGTTCGATGCGTTTCTCGGACGACCGGCGACGCTCGATGACCTCGACGACATGACGCTCGCCCGCTTCGCGAAGTGGCGAGCCGAGGATCGTCACTGGCGAGGCAAGCCGCCGCGACCGGCGACGGTGAAAAAAGACATTTCTCACCTGTCGGCGCTCTGGACGCACGCGGCGAAGAAGCGGATGACGCGATCAGACGGCGTGCTCATCGAGCACCCAGACCTGCCGCGAGGGTTGGTCAAGGTGAGCCTGCGGCCGCCGAAGGGCTACAGGCTCGAGGAGATCGACGCGCTCGTCAAAGCCGCCAGGCGCAGGCGGGGCGACATCGGCCCGGTCCCGGCGTGGTGGTTCTGGACGACGATCCTTCAGGCAGCGTGGCAGACGGCCGAGCGGATCGGCGGGCTCTTGGCACTCCGCTGGCGAGACGTTGATCTCGACGCCCGGCGGATCACGTATGACGGCAGCGGCAGGAAGGGCGGCGTGAAGACGATCGTGCGGTCGATCACTCCCGAGCTCGCCCGCCTTCTGGGCAAGCATCGACGGGGCGACGACGATCTTGTCTGGCCGTGGTTGGAGCACCGAGTCCCCCAATCGCTCTGGATCTCGCTGCGGCTTTTGGGCGACACAGCGGGCGTCGCCGTCCACGGGTTCCATGCGATCCGCAAGACGAGCGGCTCGTTCGTCGCCGCCGGGGGCGGGGATGCCACCGACTTCCTGTCGCACTCCGACGCAAAGACAACCAGGACGCACTACCTCATCGACGACATCGTGCGACGGGACGACCCGCTCGACCTCCTCCCCACGCTCCCCAGCGAGCGACGTGCGGCCCGCCCAGCCCCGCCACCGGCCCCGGAGCCGCCCACGCCTGCACGGGCGTCCAGCGGCCCCGCAGAGGCTGGTGCGTCGGTCGGGCGGTCGATGGCAGCCCGAGGGCTCGCCTGCCCTCCACGGGCTCAGCACGACGCCCTGGCGGCGGCTGCTGGCATCGACGCAGACGACGTGGCGGCGTTCTCGCGGGGGCTGCTCGACGGGTGGATCGCGGGGCAGGGGGATGCCGCCTGACAGACCGGGGGCGGCGCGAGCGGAGGAGGACTCGCGCCGCCGCACCCGGCCGCCATGGCTCAGTCGTGCGGGTGCTTCCACCAGTCGTCCGACGCATCCTCCGCGAGCCGATCGACAATCTCTTGGAGAGACGCCACGATCGCCGTGAAGTTCTTGTTGCAGTGCTCGGCGTTGTCGTTCGCCGACTCGACGACCGTCCGCAGCGCTTCCGCCATCGACCGCTGGTTGTGCGCCATGACCGCGACGACGGACGCCAGTTGATCGACGCGCTGCCGCAGGTCGGACCCGAACATCACGCGTCCTCGCTCTGGAGCACGGCGATGATCGCGAGGAGGCGGTTGCGCTCCGTCAGGAGTCGCTCGATGTCCTGCCCCAGCGATCGCTGCTGCTTGCTCGTTGAGCTCATGGCACGCTCGGCGCGATCCATCATGCGGGCCACGTCGTCTTCGGTCAGTGCGTCACGGCGTGGCATCGCGAGACTCCCGGTGCGTCAGTAGGACTAGCAGCGAGTAGGACGCGAGGTCCATGAGCGTGTCCTCCACGCCCTCGTGCTCAAGCTGTCCGGTTCGGCAGTAGGTTTGCAATCGCGTGACCTTGTCGCTGAGTCTGACCATCGCGGCACGCCACGCCTCGATGCCGACGAACTCCGCACCATTGCGGATGTTGGCGAGAGGGTCAGTCGCCGAGCCGTAGTCGGCCGACTTCTTACGGTGCATCTCTTTGAGCTCGTCACAGAGATCGAAGAATGCCTGGCTCGTCGGATGCGTCTCCCGCGCGAGCCGCGCGGGGCGTGCCTCCTCGACGAGCCGGGCGAAGCCCTTGACCGCCTCGGTCCGCGCCGCGTAGTCGGGCGGCGTCCACTCTGAGTACGTTTCCGATTGCTCGGTACCTGCGCACGACGACCGAGGTTTCGTCCCCTCGCAGCACGCGTCGCCGAGCACTCGCGTCGCTGCCTCCAGTGCAGGCGGGCATCCCTCCAGGCTTGCGGCCATCGGTGAGCGTCCAGCAAGGCGGGACTCGACGGCAGAGCGGAGGGCGGCGTTGGCGGATTCGAGCGTGGCTTCGGTCACTTTTTTCCTCTCAGGTCGCGATCGCAGAACACGGGATAGGCTCGCGTCACCTCGCGTCGATGATGATCGACCACGAACGCCGCCTGACACGGCGGCTCGTATGACGCCTTGATTCGGACAGAGTAGGCGCTCGGTCCAATCACGCTTCCGTTCGTGACGTAGCGGCCCGAGCGTGACCACGAGAACTGGTGCCAGTGCCCGAGGCACGTGAGGTCCGCGCGTCGCGTCGAATCCCACGCGGCGATCGACTTGTTCAGCGGCACGTGGATGCCGCCGATGCCGCCCTGGTATCGCACGGCGTGGCCGTGCATGAACCGGATCGTGAACCCGTCGAGATCGACGTAGTTGAGGTGTCCTTCACCGACCCGCCACGTGACGTTCTTCCTCGACTCCGCAGCCGCCATCGTCACGTAGAGGTGGTGTTCGTAGCTCGTGTCCGCTTCGTTCGTGCGGAGCTTCTCGGTCGTCCTGCCGTGGTTCCCGCACGACGTGACGACGAGCACCTCGCTTGCCGTGTCGCTGACGGCGTCGATGAACCCACGCAGACGCTCGCCGATCCATCGCAGTGCCGCGAGCGGGTGGAGCGAGTTCTCCTCGGCGAGCTCGGGATGGATCATGCCCGAGATGAGGTCGCCGCCCAGCCAGACGACGACCCTGTCGATCTTGCACAACTGTCGCTCGTGTTCGAGCAGGGCGAAGAACCGCTCGGAGAGCTCGGCGAGCCGGGCGTCGCACACGTCCAGGTCGAATGCGTTGAGCCCGTTCACCTGCTCACTTCGCACGGTCTCTTCGCAGTGGATGTCGCTGAGCAGTACGACCATCGTGGCCGGGTGCCGCTTTCCCTTGACAGTTTTGGTCAAGGGCTTTTTGCCCTCGATTCCCCTGAGTCCGACGAACGCGTCCGCACGCTCCCGCTCGCGGTCGATCTGAGCGAGCGCGGCTTTGTACCTTCCGCGTATCGCAGCCACCTCCGCACGCAGGCGTGCGACCTCAGCGTCGGCTGCGAGTTGCTCGGCCGTCGCGGCGGCAGCGATGACGGCGTCGGTTAGCGACGCTTGTTTGCGGTTAGCCAATGCTCGACTCCTTGAACGCCGCTCACTGGTAGCCCGCGATCCTTGAGCGATTGGATGATCGACCGCGCGAGAGCCCGCTTTTGCAGACCGAGCTCGCCGCTCACCCACCGCTCGCGAAGTGCCTCTAGCTCCGCGAGCACGTCGGCTGGCAGGTCGCAGTGCCAAGCGTTGAAGCCGGGTTTGTAGTTCTTGACCCGCGCCACGATCTCGTCGGCGATCGACGCAGGCTTCGCCTTACTCGCCACGAGGCACCTCGCGATATCGGAGGATCTGCCAGAGCACACGACGCTGGACGCGGGCGAGCTCGGTCACAGTCTCCTCAGAGATCGTGGAGCCGAGCACCGCGTGAGCGATCTCGTGGAGGACGGTTTCGAGACGCTGCCCGCCGGTCAATCGCTCATCGACGAGCATCTTCGGCGGCTTTTCGTCATAGCACGTCCAGCCGTCGGCGCGGCCCTTCAGCCGCGTGAAACGCAGCAGCCACCTCTGGCCCGCGATCGTGATGTCGTGATCCTCGGCCACGGCACCCGTCCTCCTGCGACCATGGTCGATAGGGTGTCAAGTGATGCCGTACCACCTAGCGGCTTTGTTCAGGAGCCGCTCGATGCGGTCCTGCTGCTGGTAGCCCCACTGGTTGAGCCACCGCTGTCTCTTGGCACAGCCGCAGTCCTTCACACGAAGCCACTGCTTCACGCGATCCTTACTAATTCCGATGCGGGTGAGCATGGTTTCGACGAGGTCGCCGACGGCGATGCGAGGAAGGCGGCGCTTGCGTCGGTTCACTTGCGCCGTAACGCGAGGCGACGAGAACTGTCGCACAATGCTGAGGTACGCATCACGCGGTATTTCGTAGTACGTGCCGTGATCGCCCGTAGCAGCGGCCTCGACGGCAGCGAGATAGCCGGGGCTGCGGGCGTCCTTCGCGACGACGGCAGAACGGAGGACTTTTATCACTCTTCTTCGCACGGATTAGGGTCGCAGTCAGTGCCGACGCCTTGCCAGACGCCAGCGGTAAAAACATCAAAGAATCCACTGCCATCTTCACAATAAAATTGCGTGATTTGCTCGCCGCAGCTGCCATCTTCTTTGCAGCACGCACCGCACTCGCACGGAACGATGTTGGTCAATGTGAACACCAGACTTTGCTGACTTGCCCACTCAGTGTATAAATCCGCACACGCAGAAGTTAGTTGTTCTGCAACGCAACCAGCATAGTCTATTGCGTTCTGTAGCGGGATTGTTATGGTCACAGAGTCTTCAGAGCATTCGCAAATAGCAAAGGTAAAAAAGTGTTCACCAGGGTCACAGGAAAAACTGACTGATTGCCCTGGTATAACGACATCAGGTTCGCCACCTAAAATAAATTGCGCTTGCATGTTAGGCTGGCAGCAATTTAGACACTCGCATACATCGTTCGCGCGGAATATCTCAAGCAGCCCGTCGTTGATTCTTGCGCCAATTTGAAGCGTATACTCTGCTGTGTCTGAGGCGTTGCGACAAGTGAATGGTAGCGTGAACAAAGAGTAATCGTTTACAGGGCCATCTAAATCGCCATCTTGTATAGTGCCGTCTACAACGTTGCCATCGGCCAACTGCATTGTCCAATCGCCACTCAAATCGTAGCATGGCCCATTTTCAGAGTTTCCCGAGTATGCCCGTTTGCATTTGTTGCTTTCGCACGGCTGACACCCATCGCAGCAGTCCGAGCACGCCCCGAACAAAAACCCGATCGGGTACATACCGGCCGCCATGAGCCACGAAGACCAAAGCACCAGCGATAGTGGGTCGTCGATCATGAGCACACCGCTGCGATGAGGAACCACGCGGTGCCGTCCTTTGCAATGGCACAGTCGCCACTGCTCGCTGGCGCAGGAACGGCGGCGAAGAGGTTGAGTGCCGATGCCGTGTTCGGCGTGCTCGTCTGGTACTTGAACGTGACCGTCTTCGTGGCGTTGATCGACCACGCACCAGAGAACGTTGCGATGCGGAACGTCTTGCGCGAGTCGGACGAAACGACGCCGAACCGGAGCGGAGCCTCAGCGCGGTCGCCTGCCTCATAGTCGCGCACAACCGCCGCAATCCGCTCGGCAGAGCCCTTCGTGAAAGTGACTCGCTGCGGCCGTGCCGGTTGTCCGTCCGGTCGCTGGGGCATGTCAGCCCTCGTAGATCGAGATGACGAGCCGTGAGTTGGCGACCACCGCCTTTGCCCCGTAGTCGCCTGCCGCGAGTCGCATCACCGCAGCCTCGCCAGCACGCAGCGTCACGGCTTCGTAGAGCGTCGTGCCGTCGAGCCTGCCGAACGACACGGTGTGCGTGCCGGTCGTCGCCAGGGACCGGGCGAAGGCGATCCCGACGCTGGAGAGCGATGCTGTCGAGATTGCCTGCGTGGCGGTCCCGAGGTTTAGCGTCAGGGCGATCATACCGGTGGTGTTCATGTCCGCAGTGACGCCGCTCGCGGCGAAAGACTGCGAGAGCGCGCCCTTCGCGACTTGCCCGTTGATCGTGTAGTTCACGTCTGCCATGTCGTGCCTCAGAACGGTGGTGTGCCGAAGTAGCCGGAAAAATCGACCTCACGAAATACGCGACGAGTGAGGATGATAGGCAGCGAGCCTGCCGACGCGAGGCCACCAGACTCTGTAAGCGCGACGGGACTTGCCGCTGCGATGTCCTCGTTGTCTAGCTTGACGGTCGCTCGCTTTTTCTCGCTGCCTTGGATGTAGTTCAGCCCGATGTTCGGTAGAAGCAGGTTCCACCCGCTCTGCCGGAAGACGAGCTCGGTGGTTCCGCTCCAGTAGTTGATCTCAATGCCGTTGACGACCTCGGACTGCTTGCTCGCGGAGATGCCTGCGCACTGCCACGTATGCCTTGCGCCCCATAGATAAGGGCTGGAATTGATGCAGTTCGTCACGCCCGCAGCGAGGTCGGCCGGAAAGATCGCCCGGTTCCATGCGATCGTCGCTCGCACTTCTGCTTCGAGCGTGGTCAGCCCCTCGAAGTAATCGTTGGCTGCATTGACGAGCGGCCTTCTGTCACCGTTTCCGCTGCCGTGGTAGTAGACGAGCGCAGGAACCTGTGCACCACCCGTCGAGAACGACCACACGTCAGGGCGAGCGAGCGGGTTGGGTTGGAAGTCCGTCGTGCCGACCTGCGGCAGTTCGTAGCTGTACGTCGCCTCGACGTGGTAGCGATCAGTCTCGGTGAACGACCCATTTGTACAGACGAGATAGGAGTACTCTGGATGTGCGCTGCCGTGGTAGATCCCGACCGCATCGAGCACATCCTGCTGTGACTCGGGTGCATCAACCGTGATGATCACCTTGCGCTGGGCCGTCGGCGACGAGCCGAAGCGGTGCTCGAACGTGCGAGGCAGAATCTCGGTGGTTTGCAGGATTGCCATGGGTTAGCCGCCGAGGATCTCGACCGGATTCGCACCGATAGCGATGAGCGCCTGCTTGATCTCGTCGAGCTTCCGCACCTGCTGGCGTGCCTGCTCGACGGCCGGGTCATCTCGCCCCGTCGCGAGAGCGAGAAACTGCGATGCCCCCTCTGCGGTACGCAAGTCGTTGACGTTGAGTGCTCTTTGTGCGGGGCGGCTGAGTTCGGCAGCGATGTCGGCGCGTATCGAAATCCCCTCGGCCGCGAGGTTTTCGAGCGCCTGCCTTGCCTCGCCCCCATTGACCAGACCTCGATCGAAAGCCTCGCGGACCTTTACGAACTGGTCTCGCAGCGTTGTCACCGGCTTCAGGAGTCCTTCGTCGATGCCGAAGGCGGCGAGGTCGCGCTCTCGGGCCTGCCGCTTGGCTTCAATCGTCGCAGCCGCTGCGGTCTTCTGAGTCAGACGCATGCGCTCCTGCGCCGCTTGGAGCGAAGCCCGATCGCCGCTCTGCTTCGCCGCAGAGACAGCCGCCTCGGCGTCAGCGAGCGATTGCGTGATGGCGAGCAAGTCCTTCGACAACTGGACGCGAGACTGCTCTGCCGCCGAGACGCCAGCCGACGCAAGTTCTTCCGTCCTCTTGCGTGCCGCATCGGACGCCTGCTGCGCCGCTTGGGCCGCTGCCTTGGTCGCCTCCTCTTCAGCCTTGCGTGCCTCGACGATCTTTTGAATCTCAACGAGGACGACTGCGGCTGACTCTGCGATCGCTTCCTGCTGAATCGCTGAATCGACAATGCCCCTCTCGACACCTTCGATGTAGAACGTGAGCGTCTCGAACGCTTCGCCGACCGCGACGGGAACATTCGCCAGACCGCCAGCCTCTTTCGCGAGGTTGCGGAACGCGGTGCTCGCCTCGTTGATGCTGTCCTGAACCAGCGTTCTCTCGGTGATCTCAGCGGGCAGCTTGAACGCCTGTGTCGCCTCGTCACCAAACTCACGCACGGCTTGCGTTGCGTCGCGAGTTGCCTGTTCTGCGACCGCGATCGCGGAGCTTGCGTTGGCGATCGCCGCCTGCGCCTCCGCACCCGCGTCGCTTGAAGACGCCGCCCAACTCGCGAGAGCCCCGGCCGCAGTGCCTGCCAGCACGACGATGAGCCCGATTCCAGTGCGAGACAGGAGGGTCGTGATCGCGGCCGAAAGCGTTGCCGTGGCAGTGGCGGCCGACAGTCCAGCCAATGAATACCCAACCAGCGCACCGGCGGCAGCCAGCGCACCGATGGCAGCGCCTTGAAGGTTTTTGGCGATGAAAGAAAGTGAGCTCGCAATCGTCGGAAACACGGTCGCCGCCAGTGGGGCTGTCGCTTGATAGACCGACAGGAACGCCTCGCCGAATGCCGAGACCACCTGCGACGCACCGCCGATGAGCGACGTGATCGACGTGGCGATCTGCCGAACGTCGAGCGACGCGATGAACGTGGCGGCATTCTCCGCTGCGTCAACTAGTGCGGGAGCAAGCTCAGCGACCACGCGTGCAGTGAAGGCACGAAACGTAGCCGATACCTTTCCGAGCGAGTCGTCGAGCGTAGCGAGGCTTCTCACCTGCGGCTCACCGAGGACGAGACCAAGACGCACAGCCTCGGCCCGCATGTTCTCAAGAAACCCTGCTCCTTCGGCGAACACCGGAACGAGCTCGGCACCGGCTTTGCCGAACACGCCGACGGCCGCCGCCGCCTGCTGCGCCGGGTTGGGCAGTTTTGCGATCGCTGCGGACACTGCCTCGAACGCAGCCTCCGGGCCCAGTCGCGTCAGTTCGTCTACGGACAATCCGAGATCGGCGAACGACTTGGCAGCCGCCCTATTGCCCGTCTGTGCCTCGCCGAGATTGATGCCGAGCTTCTGGACACTGCGACCGAAAGTTTCGATACTGACGCCGCTTTGCTCGGCGGCGAACTGATAAGCCTGTAGCGACTGAACGCTGACGCCGGTGCGATTGCTCAGGTCGTCCACGCCAGCGATCGCTGCGGAAGACCCTGAGACAATGGCCGAGAGAGACCTTGTCGCCGCCGTGATGGACGATACGAAAACGCGGGAAATCTCGATCGTCTTCAGTACGGCTAGGTCGGCAGAGGCTTTGCGTCCCGCCTGGGCCATCCCTTGCAGCTTCGCCGACACATCGCGAGCCGCCGACGCGAGTTGCGTCGTGTTCGCGCTGATCTGCATCGCAAGTGCGAGATCGGTAGCCATGCTAGCCTTCCAAGTCTGCCTTCATCTTTGCGAGCGTCGCGTGGATCTGGGTCCAGTGCTGCGGCGTGCTCGTGTCGATCGGAATGAACTGCTCGGGGCTCGGAGTTTTCTTCGTGTGCGGCGCGAGCTCGCACGTGGCAAGCATTGCCATCTGCATCCAACTGTCGTTGAGCGGGCGAAACCATCGCGAGTACGCGATCCACGTCGAGAACTCTCGCGAGTCCATCTGGTCGATTTCAGCGAGCGTTTTCCCGAGATGCCCAGCCAGACGCAGCTTGAACAGCAGCGAGGGCCGGGCGTTTATTCCCCCGCGAGCTTGCGAATCTCCTCCTCGGTCATGGCGTTGTGCTTCATCGCGGCAGTCCATACCTTGTGAACGTGATCCGAAGGCAATTGCTTGATCGCCTCGATTCCATCGCTGCCTGGGTACAAGAGTTTCCCCTTTTCGTCGCACAGAGTTCGAGACACGAGCTCGCTGCGAAAGTCAGGGAATATCTTGCCGCCGTGCTCGATCACCAGCACTTCGTAGGCGTCGCGATCTCCGACGCTCATCACACGAACGAAGCACTCGCCGCCGAACGCCTCGACGGGGGCAACACGCGCCGAAGAAGACTCAATCTGCTCTCGCGTCAGTGCCATGTCAGTTGTCCAAGAGGGTGAACTCGACGGTGTACAGCGTCACGCCGTTGACCTCTGCGGCAGCGGACACCGAGTCCAATACTGCGGTCTGCGTCAAGTTCATTCCGCCGCCCGTGATCGTGATGGTGCCACGATTGCCGACGACGCCGATGCTCGGCACGGTTCCGAGGGCGGTGACCGACACGCTGCCGGGGTTGGGATTGAAGTTCGCAGACCGGCCGACGTTCTCGCCGCCGTACGTCCACGAAAGCCCGGTGACCTCGGTGAACGTCACGCTGCCCCACGTCGCCGAGATGCCCGTCGAGTACGTCGCCACTGCGGGAACCTCCCCGCGTCAGCGAGCCACGCGGAACGTGGCCGAACCCCGGATCACGTCGTTCACCGCGAGCGTGACCGACGAGCTCGACACGGTCGCTGACTTCGACAGCGAGATGCCGCCCGTGATCGCGAGCGTGCCAGTGGTGGCGTCGTTGATGACCGTGTTTCCGAGATACTCGATCGTCACCTCGCGGCCCGTGTCGGTCGCGGAGCCCTTCAGAGGTCGGTCCATCGTGGCGACCTGAGCGCCGGTCGTGAGCCCGAGATGCGACACGTCGATCGTGTCGCCAGCCGCCACGTCGTTGAGGTTGTACGTGATCTGGGTGACCGTGTAGGTCGTGCCACCGAAGCTGAAGCTCGTGCCGGACGAATCATGCGGCGTGCTGTATGACATGCGTCACTCTCTCCACCAGATGTCGTAGGACTGCGTGACCGAATACGAAGGCGGCTGGTCAGAGCCTGCCAGCGTCACGAAGTCATCGACCTCGTTTTCCAGGCTGACCTGCTCCACAACCGTATTGTCCACCGTGCCGCCGTACCCATCCAGAGTCCGCCGCATGGCATCTGCCGCCTCGCGGGCCTGGTTGTAGCTCGCCGCCACGACCGTGTAGTCCACCGAAACACGTGGCACGCCGTGAGGCGATCCGAGCGTCTGGGTCCGCTCGATGCCGGTGCGCCTCCACGTGACGAACGGCAGGGCCGATGAGGCGGGGGCGAGCAGCGGGAATATCCGCGTGCCGACCACGCTGGTCACGGCGGTAGCCGTCACCAAGACATCGAGCAGTACTTTTTCCGGGGACTTGTAGCTCATCTCCTGCCTCGTCCGAAGCCGCGACCCTTCACCCCGGTAGCCAAGTCCTTGAGGGCATTTTCGAGACGCACCGCCATCTGAAGTTCGAGAGTTTTCCGAACCTCGGGCAGCGAGCGAGCCCATGCGGTCTTGATTGGTGCAACCCCTCTCTTTCCGCCGACAGGCATCTTGCCGAGCTCAACCTTCTGGCCGCGCTTTGCGACCTTGAAGAACGACTTCGGAAAGGGCTTCGTCCGAATCTTTCCGGCGTTCTTCCCTCGCTTGGTCGTCAAGACCTGGAACTTGCCCTGACGATCTACCGTCTTGCTCCAGTAGGTCGATGCGTACCTGCCCTTGGCGGTTCGTCGCTTGGTGCCGAACTCAACGAACCCTTGATGGAATCCCCTCGCCTTCTGGCCCGCGCCGGTCGCCGCTTGGTAGCCCACGAGAGAGACGGCGTTTCCGCTCTTGTATCGCTTCACCTTCGTGGCGATTGACCGCTTGAGGTTGCCGGTCGGGCCTCTGGGAGTGAGTTGACGCAACTTCGTGAGTGCGGGCCTCGATGCTGACCGCAGGGCGGCACCGAGGTATCGTGCCGAGATGTTCTTCGGGAGCCGACTGAAAGCCGCTCGCAGCACGGCGAGCTCCTGCGTGTCAAACTCGACCTTGACGCGAGTGTCCGCCATTACGTCCGCTCCTCACAGATGCACTCGTGCTCGCTGCGGTTGTTGTGTTCGAGGAGCGACACGATATCGAGCGTTCTGCCACGCCACGAGAACCGCATCTGCTGCGTGAGTCCAGGGATGTACCGGGTCCGCACGCGGTGCGTGACGGTCACCTCCTGCTGGTTCGCCGACAGCGCCTCGCGGGCCGACACGCCCTCGACGCTCGCCCATACGGCCGTCGAGTCGCTCCACGTCAGCACCGTCTCTCCGATGGCGTTCGTCGCCCCGGTGGCGATCTGCACCGTCACCCGCTCGCGGAGTTTGCCCGGATCGATCATGTGTACGATCCCCACTTGCAGCTATCGAGCAGGTGCTTCACGCCGAACGGCATCTCAGAGAGCGATACGGCGTCGGCCGCCATGCGTCGCTCATACCACTGCCCGACGAGCATGAGGATCGCCGCCTTAACCCTCGGCGAGACCTTGCTGCCGTCGTCTCCGCGACCGCCCCACCACGTGACCGTGACGCTGCCGTAGTCGAGCAGGTGGCTCGGCCACGACCCGGCGTACAGCGTCCGCAGCGTGCCGGGCTTCGAGTCACGATCGACGCGGTACTCGGTCGTCGAGAGCGTCGCCGTGTTGCCCGCCTCGCTCGCGGTGTAGACGATCGACACCGCCGTGCGACCGGCGGTCTGGCTCATCGGCGGTCGGGGCAACTCGATGACCGCTGGGAACGCATCGAGCCGCATGACGTACTGCGTGTCCACCAGCGTCTCGTCCATGTACGTCTCGCAGTACTCGCGAGCCGCCGAGATGAGCGCAGCGATGTAGGCGTCGTCGCTGTTGTGATCGACGCGGATGTGAGCCTTGGCGTCGGTGACGCTCACCGGCTCGACAACCGGCTGCGTCTGCACCTTGATGCTGCGATATCGCTTGCCGTCATTCATGCCGTCGCCCCCTGCGCCGTGGAGTCATGTCTGCCCGCTCCGCGACAGGCTCCACCGCTGCCGTCTCGATCAGCGATTGCTGCGTCTCCCGCGTGGCGTAGCCCCACGCGAAGAGCCTCGCGGCGAAGGACTCGTCTACCTCGACGAGCTCGTTCGCCTTGTACGATCCGTACGCACGATTCATCCGCACCTTGATTGTGTTCACTCGCCGACCCTCCATGCAGTTTCCGGCGGATTCTTCGTCCGCTGCCAGTTCGTCGTGTGCTGAAACACTGGTCCCGAGAAATCCTTGCTCGGCCACGAGATCACGTACTCGCCGTGACCGATTACGACACGCGGCGTGATAAAGAGGCGATTGCCGCTCGCCTTGAATTGTCTCCAGAACCAGAGATCGTCGTCGATCCGCCCGTCTCCCCAGCCGCCCTCGGCGTCGGGCTTACTGTGAAACCACGGCTTGAGCGTTCGCCTCAGCGCCCTGGTCGAGATGATCGTGCAGCCGAAATGAGCCGTATCGACCTGCTGAACCGGCTCGGCAAACCACGACAGCGGCAGTTCCGTTTTGCCGTCGGCAGGCGGATCGTCCATCGTGTCGAGGAGCGTGAGCATCGGCCGCCCGTCCTCGCGTTTCGCTTGGATCGGGGCGAGGGCATCGCACTGGCACGTCATCGCGATCGCGAAGAGACGCTCGATGTCGGAGCGGGTCACGAACGTGTCGTAGTCCAGCGTGATGATGTACTCCGTCGTCGGAGCGAACTCTTCGAGCATCCGGGTCAGCACCTGCGCCCAGAACGCACCCTGCCCGAGCGTCGGGCGGATGTGCAGCGGCATGAGCGACTCGACGAACGCGAAGACGTTCGTGAGCGGCCCAAACCTCGGGGCCGACAGCACCGCCTCTGCACGCACTTCGACCGACGTATCGCCGACCTGCACGATCACGAGAAAGCCCTCAAGTGAAAACGGCGGGCGGCTCGTCGCCACCCGCCGCTCACTGTGTCGGTCGTGTCAAGTCGATCAGCCGCTGACGGCGGCGTTGACGCCCTTCGCGGAAGCGGTGACCGGCCCGTCGTTGCCCTTGCCGAGCCGAGCGACGGTGTAGACGTTGCCCGTCGTGTACGGCGTGGCGGTAACCTTCAGGTAGCGCTTCTTGCCACGGCAATCCACGTCCATCCGCACGACCACGTCACCAGCCGTGGCGGTCGGCGTCGGGATCGTGAATCCGCCGCTGCCGCCGCCGACGAACTCGGTCACGTCGGAGTAGGACGAGTTGTTGTCGGACTCGGCGAGCTTCAGGACGGTGAACGCCGCCTGGCTCGTGTAGCCCGCATTCGCCCACGGCTCCTGGCACACGTC
>Ga0214923_10005870_pt1 | contig 14031 bp, 12 predicted proteins | sample LL1510_MetaG_FD_177993 | JGI IMG/M metagenome (GOLD analysis project Ga0214923, IMG submission 177993) | Freshwater microbial communities from Lake Lanier, Atlanta, Georgia, United States - LL-1510 | ecosystem: Environmental > Aquatic > Freshwater > Lake | place: USA: Georgia | collected... | reverse complement strand
CATACCTAAAATGGCAATAATATCTTGTAATGATTTATAGGTTTGTAGTATTTTTTGAACCTCTCTAGCAACTTGATAATGCTCGTTACCAACAATTCTAGGATCAAGAATTCGAGAAGTAGAATCGAGTGGATCAACTGCTGGGTAAATACCCATTTCAGCAATTTGCCTAGATAAAACCGTGGTAGCATCGAGGTGCGAAAAAGATGTAGCAGGAGCAGGATCGGTAAGATCATCAGCTGGCACATAAATTGCTTGCACCGAAGTAATAGAGCCGTTTTTAGTTGAAGTGATTCGCTCTTGCATTGCCCCCATTTCGGTAGAAAGTGTAGGCTGATAACCAACCGCTGAAGGAATTCGACCCAAAAGGGCAGAAACTTCGGAGCCAGCTTGAGTGAATCTAAAAATATTGTCGACAAAAAATAACACATCGCGGTTTTCTTGATCGCGGAAATATTCGGCTTGGGTAAGGCCAGTAAGGGCAACCCTTGCTCTTGCTCCAGGAGGTTCGTTCATTTGGCCATAAACCAAAGCAACTTTAGATTCGGCTAAATTTTTTACATTAATAACCCCAGAATCGATCATTTCATGGTAAAGATCGTTGCCTTCTCTAGTTCTTTCGCCAACTCCTGCAAAAACAGAATAGCCATTGTGAGCTTTTGCCACATTGTTGATAAGCTCCATAATAAGAACGGTTTTACCAACACCAGCACCACCAAACAAACCGATTTTACCACCTTTAGAATAAGGAGCTAAAAGATCGATAACTTTTATACCAGTTACTAAAATTTCGGTTTCGGTAGCCTGATTACTAAAATCGGGGGCTTGACGATGAATAGGAAGAAATTGTTGAGCATTTATTTGCCCTTTTTCATCGATAGGTTCGCCAATAACATTCATTATTCGCCCCAAAGTTGCCGAACCAACTGGCACAGAAATGGGCTTGCCAGTGCTTGTTACTTTATCACCTCTGGCTAAACCATCGGTAGAATCCATAGCAATTGTTCTTACAGTGTTATTGCCAAGATGAACTGCAACTTCTAAGACTAAATCTTTGCCATTATTATTGCATTGTAAAGCTGTGTTTATTGGAGGGAGTTCATTTTCAAAACAAACATCGACTACAGCAGAAACTATTTGAGTTATTTTACCAACATTAGACATTTTAAATTTTAAAAAAGTTAATTATAAAGATATTTCTTTGCCATAATTTTAACTAGCAAAAAAATAAAAACAACAAAAATTTTAAATGGTTTTAAGAAATTTTTAGCCAAAAAAGACGAAGCATAAATGGTGCATTATAGAGCAGAAATGATATTAGATTTTTGAAAAAGCTGAATCTGCTTTTTGATAAAATTCTTCTAAGTTGCAACGATTGATAATTAATGGTGGTAAAATTCGAATAACATTTTCACCAGCTGGAATTGTTAATAGCTGATTTTCGATAAATTTTTCTACTACTTTAGTATTTAATAAGCAATCGTTAATTTTTAAGCCAAGCATCAATCCAACTCCTCTAACTTCTGCAATAATGGCTGGATATTTTTGTTGTAAAGAAAAAAGTAGTGTTTGTAATTCTTTAGACATTTGTTTTACTTGTTGAAGAAAACCTTCGGCCAAAACAACATCAAGCAAAGCATTAGCAACAGACATTGCCAAAGGGTTGCCTCCATAAGTTGTGCCATGAACTCCGTATGTCATACCAATAGAAGCATTTTTAGTAGCCAAGCAGGCACCTAGTGGAAAGCCACCACCAATACCTTTTGCTGTAGAAATTATATCGGGTTTAACTCCAAAATAATCAGAGGCAAATAAATAACCAGTTCTGCCCATGCCACACTGAACCTCATCGAAAATTAATAATATTTGATGTTCATCGCATAGTTTTTTTAATTGTTGTAAAAAAGATAAAGAAGCAACTCTAATACCCTCTTCACCTTGGATTGGTTCAATTAAAATAGCAGCGGTTTCACTAGAAATAGCATTTTTTACTGCTTCGATATTATTAAACTCTACATTGTCAAAGCCTGGTAGGGCAGGGGTGAAGCCTTCAAGATATTTTGGTTTAGAAGCGGCCGAAATGGTAGCAATAGTTCGACCATGAAAAGCTCCAGAAAAAGTAATGATACGATATCGAGGAGAATTTTTGACATAAAAATGCCTTCTTGCCATCTTAATGGCACATTCGATGCTTTCGGCTCCAGAATTACAAAAAAATACATAATCAGCAAAACCACTCGCATTAACTAATTTGTTGGCATAATCGTTTAGTTGATTAGTGTTGTAAATATTGGAAACATGCCAAAGTTTTTGAGCTTGTAAAGTAAGGGCAGAAACTAAATGAGGATGACAATGGCCTAAAGCATTAACTGCAATTCCTGCACCAAAATCAAGATAAGATTTACCTTGATGATTAAATAAATAAGAGCCAGCACCATGGCTAAAATTAAGATCAAATCTTTTATGAACTGGTAAAAGCTTACTAGATGTCATTTTAAAATATTAAAGAGTAAAAAATTATTTTGGGAATTTGGTATAATTTATTTTAATTTTTTGTGCAAAACCTACCATAATTATAGTTATTTTTAATGCAATATTCCCATGATTTGTGGCTTGCCATTGTTAATGTTAAGTTGTTGTAAAAAAGGTATTTTGTTAAGAAATTGCTTAAAAAAGTTATGTTCTTTTTTTGCTATTTCTATTTCTTTTGTTGGAATTTTAGTGATGTCAATTTTTTTGCTAAATAAAAATTTTGCCACCTCTTCTTTTCCGCCGATGCTATCTATTAGACCAGCTTTTAAAGCTTGCCTACCTGTAAAAACTCTGCCATCGCAAGCATTGTTAATGGTGATTTTTTTGCCTCTTCTTTGCTTGACTAAATCACAAAAAAATTGTTGAGAATCGGCGATTGAAGCATCGATAACACTATTGATTTGTGGATTAGACTTTTCAAATAGAGACGGGCTACCTTTAAGAGGGGAGGATTTATAATTATTAAAGGTAATACCCAGTTTATTAGCTAAATTAGTAATTTCATAAGATTGCATCAAAACACCTATTGAGCCCGTGATAGAGCCGTTATAAGCTACAATATAATCAGAAGCCAAGCTTGCCATATAAGCACCAGAGGCACCTACAGATTCAATTAAAATTACTAAAGGTTTTTTATTAGCGATAGATTTTAAATCGTTATAAAGTATTTCGCTACCAACTATACCGCCACCAGGACTGTTAATTACTGCTACAACAGCTCTTGTATTATTATTTAAAGATATTTCTCTTAAAACTTTACTACGGTAATCGTCTTCAAAAATTTCGCCTTCTATTTTAATAAAGGCAACATGATCGCCTTCGATGCCAACAGAGTTGCCATCGAAAAAGATTGATCTTGATAATAAAAAAACACAAAAAAAAGATAATAACCAAACAATATTTTTTAGTTTATGAGTTTTATTTTTTAGATAAATCAAGGCGACCAAGTTATTTTGCATCTAGCTGTTATCTTTTAAAGATTCTAAAACATTGCCTGCAATACTAGCGAGTGTAGAGCCACTTTTTTCTTCTGAATAGAAATGATTTTCTCTTTCTTGAGCTTCTAGTTCTTTAATTGAAAGCAACATTTTGCCAGTAATTTTATTAAATAAAGCAACTTTTGCCTCTATACGATCGCCAACTTCAAAGGTTTCTGTTCTTTGATTTTGTTTATTGTTTGAAATATCTAGCCTTTTGATAATTCCTTTTAAGCCAGAATCTAGCTCAACTTCTAAGAAATCTTTTTTAATAGCAAGAATCACTGCAGAAACTACAGATCCTTCGTTTATTTTAGAGATTTCTGATAAGAAATTAGGATTTTCAAGTTGACGAATACCAAGAGAAATTCTTTCTTTTTCGTGATTGCTACCTAAAACCATAACTTTAATTTTTTCACCAGATTTGTATTTTTTTTGCACTTCTTCGTTTATGCCAGTAGATGAAATATCAGAAGCATGCACTAAACCATCAACTCCGCTTTCAAAACCGATAAATAAACCGAATTCAGTAAAGTTTTTAACTATACCATCAACCACATCGCCGACTTTATTTTTTTCGGCAAATTGTTGCCAAGGATTTTGTTCGCATTGTTTCATACCAAGAGATATGCGATGATTTTGCGGATTAATATCGAGAACCATAACTTCAACTTCTTGACCCGCAGTGATGAATTTATTTGGATTATTAGAATTTTTTAACCAGCTCATTTCAGAAACATGTACCAAACCTTCGATACCTTGTTCGATTTCAACGAAAGCGCCATAATTAGTAAGATTAGTTACTTTACCTTTTAAAGTAGCTCCAACTGGGTATCTTTGCAAGATTGATTCCCAAGGATTCTGCTGTAATTGTTTCATACCAAGAGATACTCTCTTATTTGCCTCATCGTATTTGATTACTTGCACTTTTACTTCTTGACCAACTTTTAATAATTCGGAAGGATGCTTAATACGGCACCAAGAAATATCAGTAAGATGCAATAAACCATCGAAACTACCGAAGTCGATAAAGGCACCATAGTCGGTGATATTTTTAATGATACCATCAATGGCATCGCCAACTTTAATAGTAGAAAGAACTTTATCTTTTTCTAGGTTTCTTTGGCTTTCAAGAACTGCCCTGCGAGATACAACAATATTGCCACGAATTTCGTCTATTTTTAAAACTAATAATTTTTCAATTTTATTGATTAAAAAACTGTCGTCGGTAAGTAAAACTGTATCAACTTGGCTTCTTGGTAAAAAGCAGATAATACCATTAACATCAACAGCATAACCACCTTTTACTCTACCGATAATTTTACCTTCGATAATTGTTTTGTCTTCGAGGCAGTGTTTTAAAAAATTCCAGTTGTTTAATCTTCTAGCATTCTCACGGCTGATTATTAGTTCACCTTTTTTGTTTTCAAGCCTTTCTAATAATACATCAACTACATCGCCTTTTTCTATTTCGCCATCTCTTTTAAATTCGGCAATATCAATAAAACCAACCGATTTTGCCCCAATATCAACTGCTACAGTTTTTTCGTTAATTGCAACGATAACACCTTTAATAACTGTGCCTTCTTTTAATTGCTGAGAGTCGCTTTCATATTCATGAAATAATTTGATAAAATCTTCTTTTAAAAAAATTGGCTCAGCTTGGTTTTGATTGTTAATATTAGACATAAAATATAAGTAATTTTGAAAATTTTATATAAAACTTTCAGGTAAAATTGATTAATAAAATAATTATTCGATGAAGCTAAAAATGCAACACCAAAAAACTATGATGGGACTATTGCATCCCAAATTTGTTTTAATTTTTTGCTAGTTTTTAGAAGAAATTTTATCTATTTTTGCCCTCATATTAAACATATTAGGGCAAAAATAGCTGAAATTTATACAAAAAATGGCAAATAAAGTAAAACAAATTTGGGATGCAATAGTTCCATGATATAATTCTAAAACATTTTTTTATATTTGCAATTATTTTCTTGTAAAAAAATACAAAGCAAAATAATATTGGCCAGTGGAAATATTGCTGCAATAGTTCCACTAGTTAAAAGTTTTTGACTTTATTTATAGAAATGATATTAATTTATTATGCAACAAAGAATCGCAATTATTGCTGGCTATCGTTCTGCCATGGGTAAAGCTGGTGGGGTTTTTCAAAATTTATCTGCTCAGTATTTGGGCTCTTCGCTTGCTAAAGAAGTTTTAAATAAATCAAATTTGCCAAGCTACTTAATAGATGAGGTAATTATTGGTAATGTTTCTCAACCTGCTGATGCTGCCAATATTGCTAAGGTAATAGCTTCTCAAGCTGGTGTTTCAGAAAATGTTTCGGCTTTTACAGTACATCGCAATTGTGCTTCTGGGCTTGAAGCATTTACTTCGGCAAGTTATAGGTTAAGAAACCATGATGCACAACTTATTTTAGCTGGCGGAGTTGAGTCTATGAGTAATATTCCTCTTTTATATAATAAAAAATTTACTAAGTTTTTTACAAATCTTGCTAAAAATAAAACAACTTTTGCTAAGTTAAAAACTCTTAGTCAGTTTAGATTATCATTTTTACAGCCAATAATTGGTTTGGTTCAGGGTCTTACCGATCCTTTATCTGGGCTTATTATGGGTTGCACCGCTGAAAATTTAGCTCGAGATTTTGCCATCAGTAGAGCTGAACAAGATGAATTTGCTTTGCAATCTCATCAAAAAGCACAAAAAGCTATTGAAAATAATATTTTTAGCCAAGAAATAATCGATATTTTTAATCTTGATGCTAAAAACCCTCAACTTATTAGTCAAGATGAAGGTGTGAGATTTAATCAAACTTTAACCGATTTGGCAAAATTAAAGCCATATTTCGAAAAAAATACTGGCACAGTTACTGTTGGTAATTCTTCGCAAATAACTGATGGAGCTTGTTTTGCCTTGCTTGCCCTTGAAGATAAAGCTAAAGAATTGGTTGAGAAATATAATTGCCAAATATTGGGCTATATTACTGATTTTGCTTATGCTGGGCTTGATCCTAGCAGAATGGGTCTTGGACCAGTTTTTGCCACTAAAAAACTGTTTGATAAAACTGGTTTATCTTTGCAAGATATTGATTTATTCGAAATTAATGAGGCATTTTCGGCTCAAGTTTTGGCTTGTGTTAAAGCTTTTGCATCAAAGAGTTTTTGTCAAGAGCATTTTGGTTTAGATTGTGCTTTAGGAGAAATAAACCCTCAAACTTTAAATATCAATGGCGGAGCTATCGCTTTAGGACATCCTGTTGGTATGTCTGGAGCGAGAATTGTGGTGCATTTATTGCGCAGCTTAAAAAGACTAAATAAAAAAAGAGGTCTTGCTACTTTATGTATTGGTGGAGGGCAGGGCGGAGCTTGTATTGTTGAGGCAAATTAATGATGTTTTTCAATATTAAATTTTAGAAAAATCTAATACCATTACACTCCATAGTGTATTATGGAGTGTAATGGTATAATATGGGGTTGTTACATCCCAAATTATATCGGACTTTATTTGTAATTTTTTGTAAGAAAATTCCAGTTTTGATGATGCAAAAACACCATTATTTCAAGTTGTGCGAAGCTCAAGTAATAGCCCCTTAAAATTGACCTTTTATTGCTTTTTTTTAGATAGTTCGCGAAGAGAGTTGGTGATAAGTTGTTCTAGAGTGATATTTGGTTGATTTTGAATAAGATTATTTATTATATTTAAGCAATCTGTTTTGCGATAACCTAAATTTTCAAGAGCAGAAATAGCATCAGAAACATTTTGACTATTATTAAAATGTTGTTTTGTGTTTTGATTTTGATTTTCGGTAATATAATTTAGTTTATAAGGCGAATCTTTTAATTCGTTTGTGATTCTAGTGGCGAGTTTATTGCCAATTCCGCTAATGGTGGTGAATAATTTAGTATCAGAAGTAATTAGAGCCTGAGCTATTTCGTTAATTTCTAGGGCAGTTAATATTTTTTGAGCCATTTTTGCACCAACTCCCTGAACTTTATTAAGCTCAAGAAACCAAGACTTTTCGTCAAAAGAAAGAAAACCATAAAGCTCTATAGCATCATCTTTAACAATGGTAGAGATTAATAAATGAGTTATTTGTTGAGAAGAGTCTTGGTTTTGATTTTTTAAAAAGCTGGCAGTTTTTTGTGAAACGAATACAACATAACCAACACCAGAAACATTGATAATACAACTATCTTCGCTGATAAATTCTGCTATTCCAGAAAGTTTGCCTATCATTACTCTTTAACAACTAAAACTGCTCGACGATTTTTAGCTAAAATATCGTCAGAAGTGCCAAAAAATGCTGGCTTTTCTTTGCCATAAGAAATAACTTTCATTCTATCGTTAGATATACCTTTTTTAAGGAAATATTTTTTAACAGAATTAGCTCTTTTTTCGCCAAGAGCAATATTGTATTCTCTGGTTCCTCTTTCGTCGCAATGGCCTTCGATAATAACTTTAATGCTAGAATCGCTTTTTAACCAATCAACTTGGGTATCAAGGGCTGTTTTAGATTCTTGAGAAATTTCGGAAGAATCGTAGCCGAATAAAATTCTATCGGGAACTTCTATTTCTTGTTGTTCTTGCTCTGCCTGCTTGTTGATTTCGTTAGCTTGTTGCTCATCTTCAATTGGCTTAAAAGATTCTTGAGGAGCCTGCAAAGAAGGAGTGGTTAGCTCGTTTTCTTTTGGTTCTTCTTTTTTATCTTTTAATAACGGGCGATTTTTGATATTTTGACAAGCAAAAAGAGAGCTTAAAGCGAAAACAAGTATTGCAGATTTTACAAAATTATGAGACATATATTTTTGGATTTTATTTATAAAATTATTCATGGCTGATATCAATAATAACAAACAATCAAAACTAATGTCAACATTTTAAAATTGAAAATTTGTATTTTTTTAATCTCAATTTTTTTTAAGAAAAAATTAAAAAAAGTTGTTGCTTAAATAAAATTGGTGTTTTAAAATTATGCTAATGTTTTTTTATATATAAACATAAAAAGCTCTCTTGCCTGCGTGATGGAATTGGTAGACATAACGGACTTAAAATCCGTGGAGCCTTAACGCTCTTGCCGGTTCAAGTCCGGCCGCAGGTACCAATAAACAAACAAAAACCCTCAATAAAATGGCTAGAATAACAGTTGAAGATTGTGTTCAAAATATTCCAAATCGCTTTGAGCTATGCTTAATTGCTGGCAGTAGAGCTAAAAATATTTTATCTGGAGCCCCAACCACACTCGATAAAAAAGAAAAACCTGCAGTTATAGCTCTAAGAGAGATTGCTTATAACTTAATTGATGTAGAAGTTCAAAAAAATAACATTATCACATCTATTAAAAATAAAGGTGCACTAAATACTATCAACGAAGAAGGCTTAATTGTCGATGCCATTGCCGAAGAATCTGAGCCAAATTTAGAGCTAACTGAAAGTTCTTTCGTTTCTGAAAACATCGAAATAGAAGATTAAAACTATGCTAAATAAATCTCTTGCAGAAATCATAAGGGTTAACCATGCAGGAGAAATGGGGGCAAAAGTTATTTATCAAGGGCAAATTACTGCTTTTCGTTTAAAAAATCAGCTTCCACAAGTAAAACTCACCAAAGAAATGCTTAAACAAGAAGAGCAACATTTCGATTATTTTAATCAGCAAATGATAGTTAAACAAATAAGGCCAACCATTATGCAACCAATCTGGAAGGTTGGTGGTTTCGCTTTGGGTTTTGCTACGGCTTTTATTAGTGCAAAAGCAGCTATGGCTTGCACTGTTGCGGTAGAAGAAGTTATCGATAAACATTATCAGCAACAACTAAATTATTTACAAAGTTCAAGCAATAACTCAGAATTAACAAAAAAAATTTTCCAATTTCAACAAGAAGAGCTAGAGCATCGTGATTTAGCTTATAATAATCAAGCAAAGCAATTTTTAGCCTTTAAGCCTTTATATAAATTTATTTCGGCAACCACTAAAATTGCTATTGCCATTTCTAAAAAAATATGAAATCAAATTCTATTTCTCTTCACATCGAAAATAATGGTGTTGCTAATATTATTATTAATCTCGAAAACGAAAAGGTTAACAAACTAAATCAAAGCACACTTTCTGATCTAGAAAAAGCCATAAATGTGGTTGATGGTAATAAAGCGATTAGAGTTTTACTAATTAGTTCAGCAAAAGAAAATAATTTTATTGCTGGTGCCGATATAGCTGAAATAAAGCAACTTAATGAAAATTCTCAAACAATTGCTAAGCTTAATTTTGCTAATCAGTTATTTAGCAGAATTTCTAATTTAAAAATACCAACAGTTGCAGTAATAGAAGGCTCTTGTTTGGGCGGTGGTTTAGAGCTTGCTCTTGCTTGTAAATATCGAGTTGCTGTGATTTCTGAAAAAACTATTTTGGGTTTACCAGAGGTTAATTTAGGTATTATCCCAGGGTTTGGTGGCACACAACGATTACCTGCTTTGGTTGGCTTGATGCAGTCTTTTAAGTTAATTTTAACTGGCAAATCAATAGATGCTATGCAGGCTTTTAAAATTGGCTTGGTTGATGCTATCACTCATAAGCCTTTTTTAAATGCCAATCTCACTAAATTTGTAAGCGATATTTTAGAAAACACCAATAATAATAAAATTCTATCAGCCAGAAAAAATCTGGCAAAAAGTTTTTGTTGGTCAGAAAAACTACTGAAGTTTTTTATTTTTTATCAAGCAAGAAAAAATATTTTTAAGGCTACTAAAGGCAATTATCCTGCTCCTTTTTATGCCTTAGAAGTAATTAAAAGAACTTATAAAAAACCAATAAATAAGGGTTTATTAGTTGAGCAAGAGGCCTTTGTTGAATTGGCTCATAGCCCAATTGCCAAAAATTTAATCGAACTATTTTTTACTCAAGAAGAGGTAAAAAAACTTGCCAATAATAATTTTAAATTCCAGCCAAAAAAAGTAGCTTTGGTTGGAGCTGGTATAATGGGTGGTGGTATCGCTTGGTTATTTGCTAATAAAAATATCAATATTATTGTAAAAGATATCAGTAATCAAGCAATTGCTTTAGCTTATTCTGCGGTATTAAAAATTTTTAATCAATTAAAAGAAATAAAAAAAATCAATCAAACCAAACTCGAGCAAAAAATATTAAAAATCAGCCCAGCTACTGATTATACTGGTTTTGTTGGTGCTGAGCTTATTATTGAAGCTGTGGTTGAAAATACTCAAATTAAACAAAAAGTATTGCAAGAAATAGAATCTGCTTCAAATAGCGAAGCGATTATTGTTTCAAATACTTCTTCGCTTTCTATTAATGAGCTTTCATCTGTGCTTAATAATCCTGCACGATTTGCAGGTTTGCATTTTTTTAATCCAGTTAACAAAATGCCGTTGGTCGAAATCATTGCTGGTGAAAAAACCTCGCCAGAAACTATACAAAAACTTCTCGCTCTCTCCAAGCAACTCGGTAAAACTGCTGTGGTCGTTAAAGATGTGGCAGGCTTTTTAGTAAACCGTATTTTGCTTCGATATTTAAATGAAGCTATGTATTTATTGCAAGAAGATTTACCAATTTTAGCAATAGATAATATCATCGAAGAATTTGGTTTGCCAATGGGTCCCTTCACCTTGGCCGATACTGTTGGTATCGATATTGGTGCAAAAGTAGCCATTTCTTTAGAGCAGGCTTATGGCGAAAGAATGCAGGTTGCTTTATTGTTAAACTCTTTACAACAAGAAAAATTGCTTGGTAAAAAATCAAATGCTGGTTTTTATTTATATAATAATAATAAAAAAACTTCGGTCAACCCTAAAATAGCAGAAATTTTACAAAAAATCAAACCTCAACTTGCTAAATATGAGCAAAAACCAGATAAACAAGCTATAATTTCTCGCTGTATTTATAGTATGATAAACGAAGCCAGTAAATGTCTAGAAGAACAAGTTATCGCCAATGCCAAACAGCTTGATTTAGCCATGATTTACGGCACTGGCTTTCCTGCTTTTCGTGGTGGCTTGCTAAGATATGCCGATAGTGTTGGTATTGTAAAAATAGTTGAAACTTTGCAACAACTACAACAAATCTATGGAGCAAGATTTGCGGTAAGTGATTTATTGCTTTCTATGGCAAAAAATAATACTAAGTTTTACGATTAATGATTATTTTAGGCATCGATCCTGCTTTAAACAATACTGGTGTGGCGGTGTTGCAAATAATCAACAACTCGCCGAGTTTGTTGCATTTAAGCACTATCAAACAAAAAAATAACCAGCAAGAAACTCATAATCAAATCAATCATAAATTACTATTTTTGCATCAAGAATTACAAGATGTTTTACAAAAATTTCAGCCAAACGAAGTAGCAATCGAAGAAACTTTTGTTAATGTTAATCCTCTTTCTTCTTTAAAGCTAGGGCAAGCAAGAGGTGCAATTATTTTAAGTGTGGCAATTAATAATTTGCCTATTTCTCAATATACTCCAACCGCAGTAAAAAAAACCATCACTGGCAATGGCAAAGCCGATAAACTGCAAGTGCAAAAAATGCTTAATATTTTATTGCCAAAACATAATTTTCTTGATAACGATCAATCCGATGCTTTGGCAGTGGCATTTTGCCATTATCAGCATCAAAATTTTCCAAAATATGCTAAATTCTAGCCATTTTACCAAAAAAAAGATAGTTGTGGCAATGTCGGGCGGAGTTGATTCTTCTGTAGTGGCTTGTTTACTGCATAGTCAGGGACACGAAGTTATTGGTATTACCTTGCAACTTTACGATTATGGCGAAGCTTTAAAAAAGAAAAATGCTTGCTGTGCTGGTATTGATATTTACGATGCCAAGCAAGTGGCCGAAAAATTTGGTTTTCGACATTATGTTTTAAATTATCAAAATAATTTTTTGCAATCAGTAATTGATGATTTTGCCGATACTTACTTACAAGGCGAAACCCCAATTCCATGTGTAAAATGTAATCAATCGGTAAAATTCGCCGATTTACTGCAAGTTGCCAAACAACTAGGTGCCGACTGTATGGCAACTGGTCATTATGTGCAAAAAATAATTGTTAATAACAAAGCTCAACTTCATAAAGCTGTTGATGATGGCAAAGATCAGAGTTATTTTTTATTTGCCACTACTTACCCACAACTACAATTTTTAGAGTTTCCGTTAGGTGGGCAATCTAAAGAGCAAACTCGTCAGCAAGCAAAAGATTTTGGCTTAAATATTGCCAGCAAGCCAGATTCTCAAGATATTTGTTTTGTGCCAAACGGCGATTATGCTGCGGTGATTAAAAAATATCGCCCCAATAGTTTTGTGGCAGGTGATATTATTCATATTGCAACCAAGCAGGTTTTGGGTAGGCATGAAGGTATTATTAATTTTACCATTGGACAAAGAAGAGGTTTAAAAATAGCTTATGCCAACCCTCTTTATGTGGTTGCTCTTGATACTCAAAATAATCAGGTTTTGGTGGCTGAAGAAGAATTTTTGCAAAAACAACACTTTACTATTCGAGACACTAATTGGTTGATTGATGTTGTCGAAAATCAAATTTTGCAAGATGTTGAAGTGAAAATTCGCTCAAACGGTAATCAATATTTTGCTAAAATAACGGTTTTGCCACAAAATAAGGCAACGGTAAGTATAATTTCGGCTGTAAAAGCTATTACCCCAGGGCAAGCTTGTGTGATTTACCTACAAAATCAGGTATTGGGTGGCGGTTGGATTACTAAAGAAATTTGGTGATTATACCATTTCCACTCCATAACGCATTGTTTATGCTTCATCTTTTTATTTTAAAATTTAACTAAAAAACCTTTTGTATATTCTGATACATAAATAGTTTTTTACTTAAATTTTATCTACAAAAATATTTTGCCTAAATAATGTGTTATGGAGTGAAAATGGTATAAAACCGAAACAGCCCTATTTTTCGATATAAATTACCTGCACTAAAAAAAGTGGAATACTCGAGCTCTGCTTGCAAAAATATAAAACACCAGCAAAAGAAAAATCGGGGTAAAAATTAATACAAAATATATTTTAGTATTAGAGCTAATTAAAATATGTGAGCCAAAATTTTTAATTAGCAACTCTTTAATTTCGGCTTCGCTTTTGCCATTTTTAATTTCTTTCCTGATGAAATTTCGTAGCGAATAAGCAAAATCACTATCGGAGTTTTCAATTACTTGCCCCTTGCAGGTTAGGCATTTTACCTGTAAAAACAATTTTTGAGCCTGTTGTTCTTGTATAGGGTTGTTAAGCCTCTCTTCTGGGCTAAGTGCCAAAGCATAGTGACACACAAAAAAAGCCAGCAAAAATATTATCTTTTTCATAATACAAAAATTTTGTTGAAATATATGAAAACAATTTTACAATAAACTATTTTAAATCCTACTAAATATTTGGAGTTTTCACTTGTTAAATAAATTAAAATCATTAGTTGTTTCGGGCTTAGAATGTTTGCCAATTATCGAAGGTGGTAAAGGTGTTGGTATTACTAACGGTA
>Ga0214923_10005869_pt1 | contig 14031 bp, 6 predicted proteins | sample LL1510_MetaG_FD_177993 | JGI IMG/M metagenome (GOLD analysis project Ga0214923, IMG submission 177993) | Freshwater microbial communities from Lake Lanier, Atlanta, Georgia, United States - LL-1510 | ecosystem: Environmental > Aquatic > Freshwater > Lake | place: USA: Georgia | collected 2015-10-15 | reverse complement strand
TGAGCGGGGGATCCCGGACCGAACCGGTCGCGGTGACCCGGAGGCTCTAGTTCCGGGTCACCGCGCACCGCGGCGTGCGTGACCCGTTTGTCCCCCAAACCATCCATCAAAGACACCGACGCCTGGCGATACCTATTGCGACGTTGGCTGATGCCCAGCCAACGTGCGCCAAACCGCTCCACCGCGCTGGATCGAATTGGCCAACTGGTTTATGGACCAATCGCTCCGTGCGATGGTTTGGTGTTCGCAGATGGCGTCCGCCTATGTGTCACTCGCGGGTTTGGGAGCGGACGGGCCAGTCCCGTGGTAAGTGCTCAGGTGACTTGCTCCGCAGTCACGTAGGCGGGGACGCCCGAGGCTGCGCGGGCGAGGGTGACTGCAGCGGACGGTGGCGAAAGGTGTCCGGTCACGCGTACGGACACACCCGATGATTTGGCCTGGGTCTCGCTGACGTGGTGACGGGTGGCGGGATCAGGGGCGATGGGCATTGATGGCTCCGGTTGGCGAGGTGACGAGGGTGTCCGAATGCGGGCTCTGACGCATTGGCAGAGAAAGCCAACTCGACCTCGACACGTGGTCAGAAGAGATTGACACCATTCTGGGAATCGACTTAAGGCGTGGGAGCCTTGGGCGTCTCGCTGCTCCGTCGCCAGGGGACGAAATCGCCCAGTCCTGAATGCCAGTCACGATCCGAAGGAGATGTCGGGCGCCATGCAGTGACCGCTAGTGCGGAGGAACGGCGGGTAGGATCGGCCGTCGTGTCGCGCGGTAGACTGCTGTTAGGCACATGTGCTTATACCTTGCCACCGTGAAGGGATGCTGCGTGACACCCGGACTGGTTGATCCTGACAAGTGGGCCGCGTACCTCGGCACCGACTACCGGATTGGACGATCCAAGGGCGACCCCGTCCTCCGGATCGGAGAGCGTTCCACGCAGGTTCTCCAGTTGCTCGAGCGGTCGAACGTCCGTTGCGGAGCGTTCATTACCGGGTACAACCCGGCCGGGACTGCCCAGTCGCCTGCGAAGAACCTCCGGGCGCACCAGCGGCTCAAGGCCGAGATTGACCGCCGTGGACTCGCGTGTACCGAAGGATCGGGCGTTGGCGCCGACGGCCGCTGGCCCGCGGAGAAGAGCTACTTCGTCCTGGGTCTTTCAAGCGCTGGGGCAAGGGCGGTTGGACGCATGTTCGGCCAGGATGCCATCGTCTGGGTCGGTGTCACGGGCGTGCCACGGCTGGTGCTCCTGCGCTGAGGCCCGCCGATGACTTTGGATTGAAGTTGAAAGACCGTACGACGACCTGCGCAACGTATGGTGCGAAAGCGATAGTGGAGCAAGCGTCCTCATCTGGATGGCAACGTTTGGGGTCACCCCTGGAGAACGTGGCCAAAATGTATTCGTGTCCCGCATGAGGCCCAACTTCCCCAAACCACGGCCTGACATCTGTCCGCCACCGCTCAACTCGACGAACGCACCACTTGCCTTGCTTGCTGGTGGTCCTGAGCCACAAGAGGTCAGAACTGGCGCGGCCAGCCCTTTCAAGACCGTCTTTGCCACGCGAGTTCACGGGTCAACAACTTACCCGAGCGGAAACCCCGAACCGGTGTGGAACGACCGGGTCCGGGGACACGAGAGGCCCGCACCGCATTAACGCCGAGTGACACGCCGAACAAATGTGAACAGGAACTCGCCGTTGGATTGTCTGGTGACACGCACCTCGTCGCCGGGTTGGGCCCTATGATGTTCCATGAGCCATTCACCAAGCGCGCGGTTAGGGATTGACCGCAAGTTCTTTGGGACTTGACCCGAGGCCGTTCGTGCGCCGGCACTTCCGCTCAACCGCACCAAGAAGCGCATGCCATTGTCGGTGACCGCCTTGAACTCGAAACACCCAAAGTACTCAAAGCGCTGACGATTGACGTTCAGGTAGGCCTCGCCACGACGCTCCCGTCCACCCTCGTTGAGACTGTTTGACGTCAGCGTAAAGATTGCGGACGGCGCCAAGAGTCTGGATGAATTGAAGACTGATTGGTTCTGAACAAAAGGCTTTTCGGTCACGATCCTTCCTCGTCAAGAGAAAACACAACCACCCAGCTTCGACTGAGCGCGTCCCTCGGGTGTCCCAAAACGGACACAGCTTGGATGGCTATCGAGGCAGTGTCACAATCTCACTTATTCCTTGGATCAGCTTCGCACGCACCGGCCTGCCTGCCTGCTCACCAAAGTAATACGCGTGATACCTCGGCATCGCCTTGATCCGATCGGCATACGCTCGTACCTGTGCTGTGTCAGCAAACTGGCGCGCCATTAACCTGGCGTCATCTTCATTCACTCGGAGTACAAGGTAATTCGCTATCGCTGTGAATACGCTGTCGTTGAAATCCTTGGCTTCCTGCGACGCCAGGATCAATGAAATGCCGTATTTGCGGCACTCCTTGGCCATCGTGGGAATGAGTTTGAGCTTTGAGGCACGATGCGCCTCATCGAAAACAATCGCGTGGGTTATCCGGTCCGCCAAGCCGCGCTGGAACATGCCCTGATATAGGCTATAGAGAATGAATGTTGCAATCCCTCTCTGCAGGGCCTCGTTTTGTGACTTGTGGATCTGGATGACTACTGGCTGACGGGAATCTAGCAGCGATGACGCGTGATCAGCGCCTTCAAAAAATCCGTAAGCTGCCAGTTCACTAAGGCGAACATTGAGGCCCCGGTCAGGCCTCGGATCGGAAGTAAGCGTGTCGTAGAACGCGCTAAATGGTGGCGTTTCTCCCTGGACCCCCCTGGACCACCCCCGGTCGGTGTAGCTGGAGAGAATGGCGTCCCGAAGCTTGCCAAGCTGGATCTCACCGAGATCAGGGAATATGGCGCTGAAGATGTCGCGCAGGTTGCCGACGCTGTCGACGTGGGCGAATGGGCCCGACGACGACGGACGCATCGGGTTGAACCCGAGGCCATCGTATCCCACTAGGGTGACCGGGCGCGTGCTGATCTCCTTGAGCTTCTCGTCGATGTCCTCGTGATAAGAAAAGATGATCGGGGTGATGTCCTGGGCGATCAGTTGCTCGCAGATGTTGAGTAGCGCGGACGTCTTGCCCATGCCGGGCAAGCCAAGGATCATGAGATGGGGATTGGTCCTTATGTCCTGACGCCAGATGGCTGGGGTATCTCCATCGTCCCGATAGCCCAGTACAACCCCGTCCGGTGCCCGCGGGGGCGCCTTGGGGCCGGTCGTTCGGGGAGAGGTGACTGGGGTGGTGTCGACGACTACCGGTCCAGGAACATCCTTTGATGGTGGCGTCGCGGTGGTGGCGGGCTTGATCGTTGGCTCTGCATGATTTGCGTCTATGACCAAAGGCACGGCGGGGTTGGTGTTCGGCTTCGGCTCCGCACCACCGTGTCTGACGGGGGCTGTGGGTGCCACCGCCCGTGACGCCGCGTCACCGGATCTAGGGAGTGTGCCGTTACCGCCGTTCGAGGCGAGATCCTCGGCATGTTCCGCGACTGGTGGGAACGCCCCTGACAGCTCATGCGACGATCCACCAGCTTTTGTTGGGACAATTCCAACAGAGCTCTTCGAGGCAAAATCCTCGACATCGACATCGACATCGGCATCGGCATCAATGGAGGTGTGTTCCAAGACTGGCGGCGGTGCACCTGGCCGGTCAGGCAGTGTCGCCGGACCGAACAGCCACACGTCATGATCGCGCGAGGAATCAAGTCGGGCCGGATCGGCCGGTACATACTCCGGGCAGAACACGACACCCACCTGACCAATGCTTGTCGCGTCCGGCAGGCCCCCTTCGAGGAACGCGAGCTTGTCGATCTCGCGCCTCATGTATCTGGCCGCGGTCTCTCCGGTGCCGGTCTTGCCCAGCGAGTGACGTTGGCCCTTCTCCAGATAGAAGGTCAGAATCCGTGCAAGACGCATCCTGTTGATGGTGCGCTGGAGTGCTGAAACCGACTCACCGAACAGTTTGACCCAGCGCTGATGGGAACCACGGAGTTGCCCCTCGATTTCCGAGAGCGTCTGCGCCGCGCGCGCCGCACGCAACGTACGCCGGAACTTGACCTCCACAAACGTGAGTGCCAGGGAACCCTTTTGACCGGCGGTGACATGCAGGAAATCGGTGCGCATATTCGTCTCGTCAGTGACGAGCCCGTCCTCGGGAGCAGCTGCCGGGCCGAAGAGGTCGGTCACGTCGTCCAGTGGCACGAGGAACCCGGTCCTGAGGCTGAGACCTGACCACGGCGACGAGGTATCGGTTGCGCAGTGCCGTTGCACGGCGGCCAAGGCGACAAGCTCCTGGGCGACCGTCCCGCCTCTGGAGAGGCGCATCGTCAATCGTCCACTGATTGACTTGAGTGAGCGGACCAGGGCATTGGCGTTGCGCGGACTCTGGGTGATATTCATCGTTCCCAAGGCGTGTGTCAGCAGGCGCTGGAGCTCGTCCGTCCGCGTCGTGGACGTCATCAGCTGGACGGCGCCGAGGTCGCTCCGTTCTGGAACGCTGTCAATGACGTAGGTATCCTGCGGTCCCTTGAGCTGGTCGTCATTGGGACTGTCGAAGTACTCGATCCCGGCGTTACGGTCGACGGTGATGACCCAGTCACTCAGGCGGTGAACCGTGTCAAGGGTCGACTGTTCGGCAACGCTGATCCGGGTCACGAAGACCGGAACCGAGCCCCCGGGCCATCCGGCACGCCGGGTCACGGCGTCGAGGACCAGGCCGTGCATCGTCAGCAGTCGTCTGGTCAGGCCGTCGCTCACTGGATGCGGAGTCCCGGTGGGCTTAGGAGGGATGTGTCCGATCCATGTCGGCTCACCATCATTGGTGAATACCCGAATCGGCGAGGCCATCAACCCGTGCAGTTCGAGACGCCCGGCCGGCAGCGTTTCTGCCGCCCGAGGTTCGATGAGGGTGGAAAACGCATCGAACATGATTGCGATGTGGGCGTGGCGGTCGGGTTCGGGCGACTCGCGTCGTGCCCACGTCAGGCGTGGCACATCCTGGCCTCCGGGACGGCGGACCGACTCGAGCAGCCAACGGTCGGCCTCGGCGACGGAGCCGGCGCTTTTGCGATCGCGGGATGCCGTTAGCGACAGGTGACGACCGGTCAGGTCCGCCCGGTCACGCGCTGCCGGGTACAGGTCGAGGTCGAAGGTTACAGGTAAGTCTTCACTAGGGACGTCCTCGGCCGAACGCTCGATGGCTCCTCCGAGAGCGCGTGCCACGGTCATGCCGTCGCCGGCACGGAGGGCGTGGGTCCGGACTTGCGTATACGCTGGGTGTAGACCAAGGTACTTCCGGACCTGACCTCCAATTCCGGAAACGCCCGTCCCGCTGTCGGCGGCGCGATGGGTCTCGTTGCCCGTGAGTACCTGGCGTAGGATGGCGATCGATGCTTTTGGCTCCGGATCCCCTGCTGGAACGAGCGCGACCGCGTGGAACCCGAGCGTGTCGCCGAATATGAAGGTGGCGGTCTCACCTACTCCCGGCAGCATCGCGGGGTACTGGGAGCCACTGCATGCCGAGACAAGATCATCGAGGTGTTTCCGATCCACGCCCGTTTCAAAGTGCGCATGCCAGACAAGCATGTCGAACGATTGCTGCCACGCCACACGAAGCGGATGCGTAGGCAGGACGATAATGCCGATGGTGCGCCCGGAAAGTGAAACAACTTCAACGGTTTGCACTAAGGTAACGTCGGGAGTCGAGTTCCTGAATGCGCCGGCAGCCGCTTCGACATAATTCTTTACCGCGGGTGTGTTGTCGTGATGGTAGAGGGCGCCGACCGGACCTCCAGGCCGGTTGACCCACTCGGCGAAAATCCGGGATGCGCGCTCAAAGGCACGGTCATTGCACTCGATCGGGATGAACTCGGCGTTAGCGATCCCATTCACGGGTGATCCATCGGCGCGCACGGTCACGCGCCAACGCCCAGGGACGCCCGCCTTGGACACGGCCCACGCCTTCGCAAGCTCAATAAAGGCCCGCGGGGCCGCGACCCGTGCCCCTCGGTGGTTATGTCTCAGCGTGACGAACCCTCGTTTGTCAGCCCCAAACACTGGCTGTTCCGCGATCATCCCGCTCTCCGCGAGACTGGCGAACATCTCACGACCGACCTCGTTGAGACTGACCGCCGCCAGCGCCATGGTCGGATGGACGCGCCCGGCTGCCTGGCTCGGCTCATCATCAGATGCATCAACATCGCCGAATCTGAGGACGAAGAGAGGGCTCTCAACGTGGATGCCAAGTCCGGAGGCGCCGTCCTGGGAGTCGGGCAGGTCGTTCGCGGATGCGCCGATGACCGACACCACGACATGTGCGCCAATCACTTCAGCATCATCAATGTCGTCGAAATCCGCGCGCGTGAACGAGACACCTTGGTACGCCCTGGAAACGTGTGTCACTTCGCGCGACGCTAGCACGTCATCGTTGGCACGGACCTCTACCCGGTATCGCGCCGTGCCCGCCGGGAGATCCGCGGGATCGGTCGTCCAGCGAACTCCGAGCTTCGTGGCAGATCGTCCGCGTACGTCCTCAAGGGGGAGAACAAGCTCCAGAACGCCGTCGGCCAGACGCAAGCCACTCCATGCATATGTCGCGTTCCGCGCCCGGATCCATGGAGACAACCGGATCCGGCCCACCAATGGCACTTCTGAGAAGATGCGAGGGCGGATGGAGCCGAGCCAGAGTGCCGGCTCCGATTTCAGAGCGAGAAAGGCGTTTACTGAAGGCATTCCCGCGTGGGATCGAATGAAAGCGACTAGGTCGCGGGCGAGGTGCGCTTGCTCCTCGGGCATGCGTAGAGCTGCCACAAGTGCTTCTGCACCCCGCCTCGCGCTTTGAAAGTCAATGATTCGCCGAGCCATCTGCTCGGAGCCGTCGAGGTCTGGTCTGGTCGGCAGTGACCCTGGTGCGTGGACGATCGGCCAGAGACCGATGTCCGCAAGTAGTTCGCCCATTCTCTCGGGATTGGTTGCAACCGCACATTCGAATGAGAAATCCTGCCACGTCCAACGGGGTCGAAGTCGCGGGGCGCGGCGCCGGGACATATCCAGAGCGTCATCAACGGCTGCCCAAAGTGCAGCATCCGATAACGAACGTCGCACCGCCTTCGATGCTCGCTCTACCAGTTGACGTTGCGTGAACTCGCGGCCAGCGTTGTAGATGCCATCCATCCCCGGCCCGGCAACTTCGGGGTCCACTAGGAGAAGGAGGTTGCCAGAGTGCGCGCCAAGACCCTCGCGCGCTGCCACTGCACGATCGCCGGTGACGAAGCGGTTGTCCGGTTCAAGCGTGCCAACTACGGCCCGAATTTCCCACCCTTCAATGGCGAAGTTCGAGGTGTCAGATGCGAGGGACCGGACCAGCGCCGGTGGCAATTCACGCGTGAACGCGAGTGTGGCCCTGTTCCGCCGTGTGAGCAATTCTGCGAAGGCGTCTCGGAGCGCGGTCGTCGACAGGCTGTTCATCGCGAGTTGCCCCTTCTTCTAGTACCGCTCTCGCAGTGATTTCATTGTCTCGGCGTCGTTGACCGTCACCAGCAGGCCTAGGTCGCGCAGCCTGGATTCAAAAAGCTCCTTGTTCCGTCTGAGGAGGTCGGACGGCACGGAGGTCCCGGGCGGGGCTTGGTCGATCCACAATCCGTGGCGGGTGCGAAGGCGGTCAAGAAAATCCTTGAGTGACAGGTGGCGCAGACGGTCACCGCGGTCCATGACCAGGTGGCGGTGCACGAGATAGTCGATCATCGGGGTGTGGAGCACGACGGATCGCACATAGCCCGCACGCCCTGTCCTTCGACGAGCCGCAAGCCCGGTGGGACGCGCCGCACCCAGCGAACTGTCGAGGGTTTTCACATAGTGTTTCTGCTGATTGTCGGATCCCATCAGTTCGCAGAGTGCCTCCGCTAGGCGTGTGACCGGGTGTGTCTGGGCGTCATCAAGGGCAGCAGCGATCTGCACGTGCTCGGGATCCGGATCGTCACCGTCGGGATTACGCAGTTGTTCAGCCAGGCGTCGACAGTCTCGGCCAATGTCCCGCTTGAGGCTGTCTGAATTGGCACCCTCGCCGCGGTACACCTCGGCAAGTGTCTCGAGGAGCTTGGTTGGGTCAGGGACGCGATGGGGGATGAGTGTCGGATAAAGACGTTCATCGTGCAGATAGTGGTAGATGATCCTGAAAATCATCATGACCACCGGGAGACGCTCGAACCGTCGGTACGTTTCCGCCATCGTGTCCTCGGCTTCATGCCGGAGCTGACGATCGCGTCCTTCGGAGCAATCCACAAAGAGCGGCCATGGGGTTCCGAAAACGCTTTCGGGGACCGGCTGGCCAGACCGCTCGAGGTGGAAAAGGGACTGCGCTGAACGCAAGACCATCTGAGTCATGCCAACAGAGAAGGCGCACTCCAGCATCTGGGTGAAGGTCTGGCGTGGTACCCGGTTGCCGAAACGCCGCACGAACGCGGTCACATCCTCGCGGAAACCGCGGGCAGACTGGATATTTGCCGGTCGTCGATTTGGAATGTTCCCTCCACGCGGTCCGCCGGATGCTGGCATCGGTGCTTGCCCCGTGGCCAATGCCATTCGCGCCATGAGAAGTTCGCCCATTCCCAAGCTACCGGCCAATGTCTCATCAAGATAGTCCGCAGTCAAAAGAGCGGTATTGGAACTTCTGGACCGGACAGCAGTACCCAACACGGTAAGCAAGGGGTTTGATCCGGGCGGTTCGATGCCAGGCGGTACGCCGATGGGGAACCGCCCGGTACTGCTTGGCCCAGCAAACTCGCTGTTGGGCTGATCGGCGAGTACCGAAGTGATCAACTCGGGGACGCCCCTGAGATGTGAAACGCTGGCCGGCAGATCAATCCATGAGGCCAGGAAGTGGGTCGGGTAGACCCGTGCCACCTTCACTCCCTGTCCCTCGCTGAGGTTGGTGTTCTCTAGGCACCAGGTCAGAAGCATGTCCCCGAGGATGGCTTGGCCAACTTCGTCGTCGAACCCGAGCAGGTTTGAGTGTTGCTGCGCCAAAACCCCTGCTACCGACGAGATCGTCGTTACCCTTTGCTTTCCATCGGATCCTGAAAATGTATGTGCGAACTTTCCGGCGCCACGGCGTTGCCCGTAACGGGCCATATACATGATGGCGGGTAGCACCCCGGAAAGTTCAAAGTCCTGAGGCGTCATCGGCAGTGCTGGTTCGAAGAGGGTCGACCACAGCAAGTGGGTGCGCGCTGGTGTCAGGGTGTTTTCCACAAGTTGTCGATTAGTTCGCATCTGATGGCCCCTTTGAGGCGATGGACCGAACGATGACCTGCCGTCCGCCTATGTCCTCAATTCGCAGGAGGAAGACATCATCGGGCGCCGACGGGTGCCAGCCAAGAACCTCGCGTGATCCTTCCTGGGCCAGTCGTTCGGAAAAGACCCCGAGGTTGGCAAACACCCCTGCCTGGAGGGTCCCGGTCAACTGCTTTCCCTCGCGCGCCTGAAGCAGCACATCGAACAACGCTAGGTCGATTAGCAGTTCGGTCACTGCAGTCTCACCATCCGACTGATAGACAAGCGCGATACAAGTGTGCAGTTGATCAAATAGGCTTTCGGCGGGGTCGGTCGCTTGCACCTTGATTCGAAACCGGTCAAGGGGCTTTGTCGTCCAAAGGATCGTTTCAGTCGGTGTACGCGGGCTAATGCGAATTGGCACCTCACCCCGGTCATCCGCGAATGCGAATGCGCGAGTCGGAAGGTCTTCAAGCCGGGCAATGCCACCGCAAAGCTCTGCAACAAGGATTGCCCGGTCCGCATCGTCCATCGCGACAACTTGCCGGAACCGGGCTTGGTTCCGTCCGCCAACCAGCATGACGGTTGGAGACCCATCTGCATCGGCGTCGTAGAACCACGCACGACGGCGTTCTTCACGCAGCACCGGAGGATCCACGACACCGGACATTGCATCTGCGAGGAGGATTCGTTCGACAAGTCCCCGGTCGGTCTCCGGTTCGGTCCCATTAGCCGGATCGAGCATGGCGAGCTCAGCTAGAAGGGGGAGCGACGCCTGTCGTCCGTCGGAAGTCGCATCGAACGCACGATGCCAGAACGGCTCGGGTGACGCTCGCTCGTCGGCGTGGACCTCTTCGCACGACTTCATGCCGAAGAAGATGTAGGAGAGAGTGCCTCGGAGCTCGCGCGAAGTGATGTGCACGGTTCCGCGCTGATGGCACGTCTGCAGCGCGATACCAAGCCGTTCGCGGATGAGGCTGCGCTTACCTCCCTCGGTGAGTTCGTGTGCCGAGATCCGTGCGGTGCACCTGTCCTGGGCGCTGCACGTCCGACACACGTTCCATGCATCCGGGTCGCCCACCCCGGCGAACCGGTCGATGAGGTCGTCGAGGAACGCCATCGACGTCTCGCCGGTATACGCGTTGATCCCACCTACAAGTGACCGTGTGTTCAGGTCGATCAACCGGATGCGCGGGTCGGGTTCGGTCCTATCTTCGTCGTTCACCGCCCAGCTGCCCATGGCCTGGCGCAATTGACGTGTCAGCCATGTCTCGCCCAGGTCGGAGTCCTCGACCCGTTCGACCCATTCGAGCAGCTTGCCGCTGTTGACCGCGACCAGATGGATGCGTTCGTGCGAGTACCCCTCTTCATGGAATGGCGCGAAGATCTCGTCGAGCATGTCGTCGGCGCTATGGTCGCCAAGTGCAGCCGAGCCATCGAAGTTGATCAGCACCGGCACGCCGCTAGTTGCAAGGCCTTGCCAAACGCGATCCGAAGCGGGCGGGGGGCGGTCGGCTCCTAGTCCCACGGCAAGTTGCTGAAGGAAGGCAGTCTTGCCGTCACCGGCATTGCCGAAGAGGAGGACGAGACTTACCTCATTCGCCTGTACGAGCCTGAGCACGGTGTCGTCGAGAGTAGTCCGGACATATGTCCCTAGAGCGAACTCGGAGTCGAGACCACGTGCCTCGTCGTTCCCATGGCGCGATCCAGGGTAGGTGGACAGCAGCTTGAGCAGTCGCGGGTTTACCTTCGGGGTCAGCACCTCCGTTGGCATGACCACTTCTGTGCCCAAGCTCTCGTCACCACCGCCCACTCCGGTGTCGGACGGGACCAGCGCGTCGGCAATCGCGTCTGCAGCAACGAATGCATCGAGGAAGCGATGGGAGGGTTCGGTCGCAGTCGCGCGGTCCAGTATCTTCTTGAGCTCGCTGAATCCCCGCATTGAGTCCCACGGGTCAGAAGGCTGCCATCCCAGTCCCCTCTGGAAGTCGATCGTTCCGCCATGCTCAAAAGGAGCCCGGTCCGTCAGGATGTTGTAGATCGCCGCGCCCAAGGCGAAAAGGTCGTCACTGAAGCTGATCGGACCGCCTGACTTCACCTCGGGGCTCGCATACGCCGGGTTCCAAAGGCGGGGGTGGGCGCCGGCCTCAATGACCGTGTCGAAGTCGGTCAGTTGTACGTCGAGCAGTCCATCGCCACGGGCCATGATGTTCTGGGGGCTTACATCCCCGTGGACAAGGTTGACCCGATGCAATGTTTGAAGGCCAAGGCAGACCTGCCGCATCCAGTCAAGAAGGATCGTGGCGACGGTCCCGTCTGTGACATCGGAAGCGCGATCCTCGAGCGCGATCTCCATCACGCCGATGTAGTTATCGAGGGATATCCCGTCGATCCACTCGATCAGGCACATCACGGCAGACCGAGACCACGTACCGGCGACCTCGTGGATGGTCGCGATGTGCTGCGAAGCCGCGGTGTGCTGCTTTGCAAGACGGTAGGCTCGCGTCGTGACCTCGGATATCGCTTCCTCGTTGATCGTCTTGGCGACGTAGGTGCCAAAGTGATCGCCGTGACTCGGGTCAACTTCCACGACCTTGAAGGTCATCCCGATGCCACCCCCGCCAAGGCGTTCGATGACGCGGTAGTTCGAATCACCCAGCGTCACGATGTGGGCTTCGTCCCAGAGTTCCGGCATCAGTGGCTCGACGGTTCCGGCTGCGGCCTCCTGGCGCGCAATCGCCTCCAGGCTTGCGACCAGTTCCGACAGTGGTTCGCGCTCAGCAGCGCTTTGCGCGATTCCCTGCTGGAGGACCTCGAACGCCGCGCCGGCCTGGATCAGCCCGTCGACCGTGATGCCGGGCATCGTCTCTTCGAGTAGGTCCGGGTCAAGAACCGGCGCAAGGGTTGCGCAAATGGAGTACGTATCCGATTCCGGACTGGCGAGGCCGAGGCCGGCACGCTGGATCTCCGGCGCGACGAACGGGCGGTTGCTTCCCCAGTTCGGGAGATCGCCAGTACCAGCGCTGATGGTCTGGCCAATGTCGATGCGTGAGACCCCGAAACCGGTCAGCATCGGCTCATTGGTGCTCAAGACCCGCAGCGTTTCCGGGTTGATCCTCCGGTGGATGATCGGCATCACGCCTGCACGGGTCGGGTTGTGGAGTTCACCCACCGCCTTCATCGCGGCGATCGCGAAAGCGATGCGATCCGCCACGTTCCAGTCAGGGTCGTCCTGCCGCTGGAGGACAGGTCTTGCCAATGTGTCGATCAGGGTGAAGTAGGCGATCTCTCCGGGGTACTCGGGATGGTCGGTGAACGAGTCGTAGATGCGCGGTACGAAGTCGAGGTGCTGCACCCGCTGCATCGCCTCGAAATCTCGCCTCGCGAGGCTCGCCGTGTCGGTGCCGGCACGCTGGAAACCGGGAGGGCGCACCGACAGGTCGTACAGGTGCACGACCAAGCTGTCCTGCCGTCGCCGATGGCTTCCACGCCAGACCCGGTGGAACGGTGCCTCGCTGTCGTCGATGACCCGCTTGTCGGCATCGGTCTCGAAATCGATCTCACCAACGCTGCTGAAGCTTCCCGTCCTTCGCCGGTGCGACGCAGGCGCCAACGCTCGTTCTGCGAGATCGAGTTGATCCGGTCCCAGAACCGACGCACCGTCGACGTTGAGAAGGGTCCTCCAGTCCGCAAGGCCGCACGCCTGCACGCCGCTGAACGGGGCCCCGCCAGCCGGCAGCCTCAGCGGTTCGGCGGTCAACAGGATCCTTGCGGTAACGAAGGCATTCACACCCACGCTTTCCAGCGTGCCCTTGACCCGTTTGGCCTTGTCGTTGGTGAGAATCGCGAACCTATTGACCGTGTCCGGGTTTCGGTCGAGGTAGAGGTGCTCCCATGGCTTGACCTCGATGACGAAGGCGCCTGGGGGGCCGATGACCACCATGTCAATCTCGTCAGGTCGGCGTCGCGGGTCATAGACGTGATTGAGGTTCGTGAAGATCAGCCAATCGTCTTCACCGTTGGACGGAAGCGGTCTCGCGATGCTGGTTCCCGCACCGCGTACACCAACCGCAGCACCTCGCGGTGACAGTCGATCAAGCGCGTTTTTCAGGCGCTCGAAAGCTTTCCGCTCGCCTTCGGTTATGAACTCTCCGCACGAAACGTGACGCACCGCCATTCCGAAATCCTCACGTGCCAGAAAGAATGTCTGAAGAACTGGATCATCGATTGGTTGCCTTGATGGCCGCTCTATCGCGGTTCAGAAGCTGGACTGCCTGCACATCATATCGAGGTGTTTTGTTCGGACAAGTGCCACGTCGGTGTTTGGTAAAGGTTGCACCCTCGCGTTCCTGGATGATTGCCATCTCGATGACGGTGCCTGCCCGCCCTGCCGTATCTACCTTGGGTATGCATCAGCCGAGGACGGGAAAAAGGTCGCAAAACAACTGGCCTACACCCGGTCTCCCCGGAGGGCCTCCCCGACCCAAGGGGGGAAACCTGCCTGACCCGTTGTCTCATGTGGGTTGCGGTCAAGGGCCCACCCGGCGATTGGGCAGCCGTTAAAGGCCAGCGGACACGTGCTTCCAACCTGACCGGCCTTTACCCCCCATGCCTCGCGCGGGCATCGCCCGGGGGTATCCCGAGTGGCGACGCGTACCGTGACGGGTCCCAACCCGCCCGGGACAACGCATCCCACGCCGCCATCACCAGTCGTGCCGTCCGGAACTCGCCGTACTGGCGCGTCTCGCGGTCC
>Ga0214923_10005868_pt1 | contig 14033 bp, 8 predicted proteins | sample LL1510_MetaG_FD_177993 | JGI IMG/M metagenome (GOLD analysis project Ga0214923, IMG submission 177993) | Freshwater microbial communities from Lake Lanier, Atlanta, Georgia, United States - LL-1510 | ecosystem: Environmental > Aquatic > Freshwater > Lake | place: USA: Georgia | collected 2015-10-15 | reverse complement strand
TTCACACTGGGATTTTGAGTTTTATCTATTGAATCTAATCCTAATTCAAAAATTTCCAAGGCATCGTCATACTTTCCTATCTCGTATAATGCCCTACCATATTGGACTATATGATTTATTTTTTCATTTGGAAATCTCTCAAAAAATTTAGTATAACTTTCTACCGCTCCTTTGTAATCTTTCAAGTCCCATTGTTGAATTTTTATTACCATTCTAAAAACCCATGGTTCAGGAGTTATCTTAGATAATGTTATAAAATATTGTAGTGCTTGATCATAGTTTTTAGATCCTATCTCTGTATCTCCCATGTATCTCAAAGCATGTTTATTATATGGATTTAATGCAAAGGCTTTCTTGAAAAGTGGATCAGCTTTCTCTTTATTACCTTGCTCCCAATAAAGAGAATATGCTTGTAATGAAAGTTCGTGAGATTTTTTTAAGTTATCTTCGCTTATTTTTGATATCACCGATTTATTAAATTCATAATCTTCTCTTCTGAAACTATCTGGAAAACGATATAACCAACCTAAATTTCGCCAATCAGCCGGCCCTTCTTTTAAGATTCTATCATTCAAAATTTTGGGTAAGGTATTTTTAAAATGCCATCTGAAGTAGCTTAACTGACCATCGCCTTTCCAATTTGGGAAGTTTTTTCTATTTTGATTTTCAAATCCATGTGTTGGTGTGATACCACTAAGAGATTCAATATTATGAAAAAATTCATGCGAAGTGCTGATTGCCAAACTTTCATCACTCCAATTTGTTGGAAAAGACAGATAGCCTCTATTTTGACTATACATTTGATAATTTATATACGGGTAGGAGAAACCTCCTCCATTGGCTGTTGTTGATATTCCTGCTCCATTCCAGTATATAGCGAAAGTATCATATTTATTTCTATTTTGAAAAAAATAATCTGCTATTGGTGGATAAATAGTTTCAAAAATAGGTTCCCTAGTATCTAAACCTCCAAAGGAACTTACTTTAATATCATAAAGTGTACTATCTAAAAATTTATTATCAAAATTTACACTGTATTTACCTCCACTCATAGATTCTACAAATTCTTTTAGTACTTTTTGATATAGAATTGCAATTTGAATCTCTTCTTCTGTGATACTAGATTTTCCTTGAAGATTATTCCCATTTAAAGCCTTAAATTTAACATCAGTATTTTTTATGAACAAAGATAGAATTTTATTTTCATAGATAGGTTTTATATTACCTAATTTGATTTTTTCCTCAATAATTTCCCTCTGTATGGGAATTTCTAATTTAATAAACCAATTTAATATTATTGAATTTCTAGTTGAATATTCTTCTGATTGTTTATAGAAAAAGATAGCATCATTATATTTTTTATTTCCTATTGAAATATGTGCTAAATTTATATATGAACTAACTATAGAATCGCATAAAAAATAATGATTGGGTTCTATATCCAAATCAAAACCTTTTTTAGAAATAACTATGGATTCTTCAAACCTTCTTAATTTCTTTAGAAGTGTAGATAAATAACCATATGAATCGATTTTGTCCTTTGGATTATTTGATATACCAATAGCCATCTGCATAAATTCTTCGGCTGTATCAAAATCATTAAGCATCATTAAGGAGTATCCATATTCTCTCAATGTCCATGGTTTCGTGTCACCTCCTTGTTTTAGGGCTCTTTCAAAGTGAAAAATAGCTTGTTTGAAATCTTTTAATTTCCATGCATAAGTATATCCTATTTTTGTGGCAAAATATCCATGCAATGAATTGAGTTTTTCTGCCTTTTCAAGCTCTAAAATAGCCTCTGTGAAATTATTTTCTAAGAGTAAGGTATCTGCTTTTTTATTATAGAAAAAAGCATCAGTATTTTCTTGGGTTTTTAATGGTAGGCTTAAAGTTATAATAAAAAGAATATAAAAGTATTTTTTTAAATGCATTTTTATACCTAATGTAAAACAATTTCGATTATTATCTTTATATAATTTTTATTTTAAAAAAAAAGTAAATGAGGAATTAATAATAAAAAAATATACAAAAAATCAACTCTCAAATTTATTAAGAATGTTGTATAATAAAATAGAACTGGTAAGTTTGATTATAAACAAATGAATAGCTTATAATTTAACATTTTCAATACTAAATTCATTTTCTGATTGTCTTTTATCTGTCGATATTAATAATAAAAAACCATGAAATTATTGAAAAAAATAATAAAAAGTTCAATATATTGTTTAATCTTTTCAATTTTCATTTATTGCAATCAATCAGAAAAAAACTTAATTCAAAATGGAGTTTTAGACCTATCTGCTAAAGATCCCAAATCATTGAATATTGAACTCTCAGGAGATTGGGACTTTTATTGGGGAAAGTTTTTAATTACTCCCACCGAAGAGGATTCTAAACAAAAAATAAAAGTACCACACAATTGGCGTTCAAGTAACTTAACAAATCCAAACTCAGCCCTAGGGAAGGGGACGTATCATTTAAAAATAATTTTACCTGAAAGTTCTAAGGATATTTACTTAAGGATAAAAGCACCCAAATATTCATATAATCTCTTTGTTAATAATGAGAAAATGATTGTATCTGGAAATCCTTCTGATTCAATTAATGACTTCAAGTTTTCTTTTAAAACTTATTTAATTGCACTCCCACCTGAAAAGGAAGTTGATCTGGTATTGCAAGTATCTAATCAAATTAATAGTCGCTCAGGTGGAATTATAAAAAATATATATTTAGGTAATAGAGATAATATATTTTCAGATTGGTTTTCAAATATTTATGTAATTTTACTTTTTACTGGAGTACAGATTTTTATTTTTGTATTTCAATTTTCAATTTATATATTAAATCCTAAAAAAGAAAAATCATCTATTTTCTTTTCAATTTCTTCTTTATTTCTAGCAATCTGGGCATTATTTTTTGATGAGAGCTTGGTAAACTTAATCATCCCTAATATGGATGATTTTTATTCTATAAAAATCTATTTTATATCACATATCTCATTTGTGGTACTATACTTATACTATTTCTATTTTTTATATCCAGAAGAATTTTCAATATATGTAAATAAACTTTTCCTATATTTATACTTTTTAATTTCATTTTTTATATTAATTGATTTTAATTCTTCATACATATATTATATAAATTTAGCTACATTATTTTACTCTCTTCTCGCATTGATAGTTGTATCTTACTATTGTAAAAACATTTATATTCGAAAACCAGAGGGTTGGAATTTGTTTTTAGGAAGTTTTATACCTTTATTTATGTTAGCATTATTTGATATTATATTTGTTGTATTTGAATTAGGGGATATTTCAATATCTATTTTTGGCTTATTCTTATTTAGTTTAATTCATATTATTTTGGTTAATGTAAAAATAAATAAAAATATTCAATGGGCAGAAATCAGAACCGAAGTGTTACAGACTAAAGTAGAATTAAGCTCTCTAGAATTAAAATATCAAAAAGATTCAGCTGAGCAATCTCAGAAAGAGCTACAAGCAACTTTAGCACAATTGATTCAGGCTGAAAAGATGGCCACTCTTGGTGCCTTGGTTGCAGGAGTAGCACATGAAATAAACACACCTTTGAGTGCTATAAAAGCTGGATCTGAAAATATAAGTGAAGTTATAGAGGACTTACAATTAAATCTTAATCCTGATAAGAATAAATTCAATGATTCAGATTGGAAATTAATTTCAAATATATTAAAAGATTGTGGTAAGGATAATAAATCACTTTCGACCAAAGAGTTACGTTCAATTAAGAAAAAACTAATTCAAAAGCTAGAAGAAATAAATATTATAAATTCAGATGAATATGCGGATACTTTTATTTTTCTAGGATTATATGAAAATATCGAAAATTACCTATTTATTTTCAAGAATGAAAATTATCCCGTACTACTAAAATTTATTTCTTCATTATATGGTATTAAAAATAAATCACAAGTAATACAAAATTCTAGTAGTCGTGTAACAAAAATAGTAAAATCATTGAAAACTTTTACTCATTTTGATCAATCAGATAAAAAGTCTCTAGCTGATATTAGGGATGGTATGGAAACAGTACTAACTATTTATCATAATTCAACAAAGCATGGAATTGAGATTATAAAAAATTATGATGAAGTACCTATGATATATTGTTTTGCTGATGAATTAAATCAAGTATGGACTAATTTAATACATAATTCAATTCAAGCGATGAATGGTGTAGGTAAAATCATTATAGATTTAAAATTAATTGAGAATAACTTTATCTTGGTATCAATAGAGGATAATGGACCAGGTATACCGGCTAATGTTAAAGATAAAATTTTTGAACCATTTTTTACTACTAAACCTAGGGGTGAGGGAAGTGGCCTAGGGTTACATATAATAAAAAAAATATTAGAAAAACACAATGCAGAAATCCAACTTGAGACAGAGCCCGGAAAAACAAAATTTATAGTTAAGATTCCAATTATTAAAGAGGAAATATTATGAGTAAATTAGCAATTTTATGTATAGATGATGAAAAAATAGTATTAGATAGTTTAAGAGATCAGCTTAAAAATAATCTTAAAGATTCGGTAATATTAGAATTTGCAGAAAGTGCAAGTGAAGGATTAGAAATTTTAAATGAGTTTAAGGAAGATGGAATTGTAGTGAAAGTAATTATTTCTGATTGGAATATGCCTGGTATGACGGGAGATGAGTTCTTCTTTAATATTGCAGGTGACTTCCCTGATTCAAAAAAAATACTTCTTTCAGGGGAACCAGATCCAAATGTAATACATAAAGCTAAATCTAAAGAATTTATATCTATACTTATTCAAAAGCCTTGGGATTCAAAATTTTTAATCGGAGTAGTAAAAGATTATTTAAGTGAATAAACATTTGGTTTATTTTTATATGATTTGATTATGTTCCAATAATAATATTATGTCAATTAAATTTAATTTTCTCCTATTTTCTACTGTATAAAAAAATCTTTGCTTTAAACAAAATTTTATAAAAAATTCACTCGTACCAATTTAATTTCTTGTTTTTTAGTTTGAAGAAAGAATTTCAAACTTTATATTTCGATAATAGTAAAAGTTAGTTATTATTTTTGAAAAGACCTGGAGAATTTATGAAAAAATTCCTTATATTAATTATGTGTTTAATATATACAACGAACTTATTTTCTGAGGATATATTTAAAGACGTACTACCAGGTCAGTATATTTTTTATCATGATAAAAGGGGAAATAATAATAGAATAACAGGTTTATTAAAATATTATGATGGCTCAATAATATGTAGAACGTATGACTTAGACAATAGAAGAGAAACTCTTGTTCAATTAGATTTTACAATAAATAATAATGAAAATGATATAAAACCAGTTAATACATTTCATGGAGATTTAATGAATGACTACCAATATGTCATGGTAGATCTTATGAATATTTGGAGTCAGTATGAAACTGTTAAAGATGGATTAAACTATCAAGAAGTTAATAAAGAAGATGCCTGGCCTGAACTAAAATATACTCTCGAACATAAGTTTGTAAAATGGATACCTTTTCTTAAGTTTTATTCTACACGTATGACGGACTCCATTGATCCTACCTATAAACTAATTTTAATCGGAAAGATGCAGGATCCTAAAGATCCCATTTTTATGAACTTTCTTAGTATTCCTAAATCAAAACCCTTTCCTTCTTATAAGCTAGTAGCTAGAAGAAAAAATATAATTAAGATGGAAGGGGCTTCTATTCAATTAGATGATAATTGGAACTTTGTTGAACCTTCCCCAGAATATAATACCTATCATGATACATACTGGATTAAAATTAAATCACAGAGAGATGCTCAGATTGGAGTAGAGACAATTTCATTTTTAGATAAATTTATTACAAAGGATATTGAGCATAGTCCATATCAAATAGCCAGTTTAATTATTTCAGCTAGTTTAATGGTGGAACCTACCTCAGTTGTATTTCAAAATTTACCAGATGAATCACTAAAAGTCTCTTTTGTAGTACTTAGTCCTAATGAATTATATGCAACTCAGTGTGTTTATAAGATTTATAAAGTAAATAAAAATGATTATAAAATAATAAATTTTTCTACTTTCAAGTCTCTATATGAGGATAATACTAAATATTTTAATGAGATTCTAGATAATATAAAAATTTAATTTATTAAATTTTCAAAGAATTTAGAACTTAATAGAACTATTTATAATTTCTGCTATTATGATATTTTATAATAACTGAGAGTACGCAAGACATAACTTTTCTTTGAGACTTGTTTTAAAAATTTTACGTTTATATTAAAAATATAATATTAAATACTTAAAAAAGTATACTTATGTATAGTCTTTTAAATTGATTATCTATCAAAATTTATTATTTATATATATTATAGATAATCTTTTTTTTATTGACATTTTATGCTAATAGAGTTAAATTAATACGCTACATTAAGTTGCTGGAGGCTGTCTTGGACTATATTCTCGAATTATTTCGCAATGATCCAAAACTATTAGAAAAAATATCCATTCCTATCACATGTGCTTTTGTTGGATGGTCAACAAATTGGGTTGCTGTGGAAATGATCTTTAAACCTAGAAATTTCTGGGGAATTTGGAAGCTGGGTTGGCAGGGAATCATTCCTCACCATGCTGTTAAAATGACAGGAATGATCACAGAGATTTTGACCCAAAAACTCATGACTCCCCAGGAGCTTTACAGAAGGGTAGATCCGAATATCATAAATAAAGAGATACATGATTTAATAGCGCTAACATCTTCCGAAATAGTGCGTGATATTATTGAGGGAGAAAACCCCCAGTTATGGAACCTAATGCCGGACATGGTGAAAAAATCCATAGAAAATGAGATCAGTAATGAAATTCCCAAGCAAATGGTAAATGTTTATCATGCATACGGTTCTGATTTAGATTCAGTGTTGGAGTTTGATGTTGTGGTAACAGAAGCCCTCTGTGGAAAAAATGTGGGTGTTCTCATCGAGCTATTTAAAAGATGTGGAGGACCCGAGTTTCGATTCATCATTGTTTCTGGAATTTATTTTGGTTTTATTATTGGGTTGGTTCAGTTGGCTTTCCTCTCTATTTTCGGTCAATGGTGGACTTTCCCAATTATGGGTGTGGTTGTAGGGTATCTCACCAACTGGATTGCCCTTCAAATGATTTTTAGACCACTCGAGGAAAAGAATTTCTATTTATTTAAATACCAAGGTTTATTTTTGCGAAGACAAAATGATGTATCTCGTGAATGGGCTAACGTAGTTGCCACAAAAGTTTTGAATACAGAAAATATGATGCGCTTGATTTTCAAAGGAAAAGCAGGGGATCTACTTGTTAAATTAGTCATGGATTCTGCTAACAAGGGAGTTGAAAAAATGATGCAAACAAGAGCACCCATTGCTCCCATTATCATTGGAACCGAAAGAACTCAAAAAATCAAAGAAGTCATAGCTGAAAAAATTGTAAGCATGCTTCCTATGGTTGCAGATAGGGTTCAGGATTATATCACACAAACTCTCAAAATAGAAGAAACAGTTTATTCTCGCTTGATCCAACTTCCAAAAGATAAATTTGAAGAACTCTTACATGCGGTTTTCAAAGAAGATGAAATGACCTTGATTCTTTTAGGAGCTTTACTCGGGGGCTTGGTCGGTCTTGCTCAGGCCTTACTTGTAATTCCACCCGATGCACTTCCAAATTTTTTGAGGTAAAATGAATCCATTAGAAACAATTTCACCAGATGAAGAAAAACTATCCAATGATCTTTTGAGGATATTAACCCTTATGTTGCGGAAGGAATATCCCAAAGGAAAAACAGTTTTAAGAGATGCCCATCCTAAATCACACGGATTGGTAAAGGCAGAATTTGTAGTACCAGAACTACCCACTGATCTAAAGGTAGGTTTGTTTTCAAAGCCTGGAACATACAAATCTTACTTAAGATTTTCCAATGGGGCCAAACCCCAAGCAGATAAAATAGGGGATATAAGAGGAGTTGGCATTAAAATATTTGGAGTAGAAGGGGAGCATTGTCTCGAAGGTGAAAAGAGTACACAAGATTTTCTTTTGATAAATAATCCCGTACTACCAGCAGGAAATCCAAAAGATTATTTTGATCTCTTTACATCTTCGATGAGTGGGAATCCATTGAAGTACTTTTTTAGTTGGAATCCTTTTGAATGGAAACTTGGAGACCTGTTAATTCTGCATGACATCAGAAGCCAAAAAGTTCCTTCTCCTCTTTCTTTAAAATACTATAGTACTACACCCTATGCTTGGAAGGAAGGAGCCGTTAAATATGCAATTTTTCCAACAGGTGATTTCACTAAGGAAGTTCAGCATGATTCCTCTGAAAATTATTTACGGGAGCAAATGAAGAGGGAATTATCTGAAAAATCTGCATCCTTTGATTTTTATATTCAAAAGGGTGATTTAAAGGTTCATCCCATTGAAAATGCGTCTGCTCATTGGGATGAGGGAAGAGCACCTTTTCAAAAAGTGGCTACCATTCTCATCCCTAAACAAAATTTTGACACTCCTGAAGAGAATACCCTTGCAGAAAACTTATCTTTTGATCCCTGGCATTCTTTGGTAGATCACACTCCTATTGGAGGAATCAATAGGATGAGAAAAGTTGTTTACTATGGTATAACAAAGTATAGACATGAGAAAAATGGAGTAGGAATAGAAGAGCCCTCTCCCTGGGAAACAATTAGTTAGTCGTTTTCAAAAAAAAATGGGCAAAAAAAAACCCAACCTTAAAAAGTTGGGTTTTTTTATTCCTATTGGTAAGTAATGTTTAGTTTGCGGCTGGAGTTGCTTTGATAGTTGTTTTTGGAGCTTGTATGTCGTAATAGAAAGTAAGCTTTCTTACTTCAGATTCATTTCCTACGTTGTCTATTGACTTTGCTTCAATGGTATGTTCTCCGGAAGTTTCAAAATAAATATCTTCTACGTAGGCGGTATATTCAGTATCACCATCTTTTTTATAAAGAACCTTTGCAATACCACTTTCTGCATCTCTTGCTGTAAGTTTGAATTTAGTGCCTCTCCTAGCAAAAAGTCTTTCTCCTACCTTAACAAAGGGGAGTGACTCTACTATTTCAACAGTTGGTTTTACATCATCTACATTTACTGCATAACTAACTTCAACACCGGTATTGTTTGCATTATCAACACCGAAATAGCTAATAGAGTGAAAGCCACCTTTTTCAAGTTTAACAGGACCTGTGTACTTGAGTTTGTCACCATTGTCTACTGAGTACATTATATCTCTCACACCAGAGGAGAAATCTTCAGCGGTAATTGCGTAAGAGTTTTTAGTGGAAGCGTATCCAGATCCTTTTTCCATATAGAGATTTTCAGAAGGTCTAAGAGTACAAACGGGGGCAGTGTTATCCACTACTAGAAAAATTAAAGATGGATTTTCTTTGTTACCCACACGATCCACAGATCGATAAGCGATAGTGGTGGATCCTTCTTTTGAAAGTTGAATGGGTCCAGTGTATCTTATGTACTCAGAATCATTGATTTTGTACTCAACATAATCCACAGTACTGAGGTCATCCGATGGAATTAACTCAAATATTGTTTTAAAATTCACATACAATGCTGGTTTAGACGATGATTCTTCGGAACCCGGTTTTTCAGGAATATCAGAACTTGTTGATGTTCCTTCAGACCCTCCCGTAGTTCCTCCACTTTCGGTGTTTCCAACGTTAATGGAACGGGGAGGCTCTTCTTTTTTAGCAGGTACAATAGTATCTTTAATATTATTGGAAGTATCAATTACTTCTGTTGCTTTCTCAAGGGTTTTACTGCTTGGTATGGGCTTTTTGCTGGGTTGCTGGGCGGCCAAAGCAAAAGCAGAAAAAAAAGCGAACATTATTATGCTTCTTTTCAGCACTGTCATTCTTTACTCCTAAACTTACGGTTTTACAATGGGATTATTATTGCCAGTCTAAAAGATTATACCGAGAATGTCAAGGAATGAGATTTATTGTACGAATGTTTTTCCTCAATTCTCAAAAAAAAACATTCAAATATAAAGGAACTAACCTTTATCTCTTGAATCTTAATCCCTATCTTGATTTCATAAAATCTAATAGTCTGAAAATTTATCCTTTTCTAGTGAATACGGGTTAGTTTATAAATTTTTAGTAATTTTTCAAATATAAAGAAGAAAGAAACTGGAGATAACCCTTGCATAAATCAAAAAAAACGCGATCGCCAATTGTTTTCCTACTTCTTTTTAACTTCTCTTTATACCCTCGACCAATTGATATCAATTTAGAACGAAAAGTTCTACAAAATTTTGAGGATGAGTATAAAATTGAAAAAATTATTTCCAAGGGGAATCTAGAGGTATTTCCAGAGGTCAGTGTATCGGGCTTGCTAACCTCTCCTGAGTTACTCTCAGAAAAAAGCCTATTGATACGTTATACTGAAGAGTCAAGGTTTCAGCCCATGGAGTATATATTTAATAATCCAATACCGTTGCAGGATTTTGTAACCAGACTTGAGTTCCATGTTTATTCTAGTTCAAATGCAGGAGAAATCTATTTTTTTATACAGGACAGTTTTCAGGATACACATAAAATACTTCTTACCAGGATTAATTTTTCAGGCTGGAAAAAGATTGATGTTTCTCTCTTGAAAATAAACCAAAATGATTTACTCTTTAATGAAAACAGAAAAATAAAATTTTTAGGGTTTCTCTTTATTCCTCCCTTAAAGTCTGAATCGGGTAGAGAATTTTTGATCGCTATTGATGATATAGTCTCCTACAGTCTTCCCAAGTATAAATCTATTCCTTAAAATATTGTTCTAAAATATTTGATTTTATCTCGCAAAGAAAAACAAATGTCTTTATGTCCTCTACTCTAAATAAAGATTTTCCCAGAAAGTATATTTCCCCTGATTTCTCTCCCAAAGACAAGGATGGATTGATTGCTGTCTATGATAAGTTGCTGTCTTATCCAGTTTCCTCAGAAAAAGAATTTATAGAATTTATAGAATTTTGGTCAGAATTTGCATGTGTTGTAGATGAAGCAGGTTCCATTGCCTACGTAAAAATGACCTGCGATACCAAGAGTAAAGAAGCGGATGATGAATATTTACATCTTGTTCAAAATATTTTTCCAATCTGTCATGAATATGAAGATAAAGTGAAAAAGAAATTCTTGGGCTCGGAATTTCTCAACAAAATTGACCAATCATATTTTGGATTATTTATCAAACAAACCAAATCAGAAGATGAAATTTATAGAAAAGAAAACATAGATTTGTTCACAAAAGATTCTGTACTCTGCCAAAATTATCAAAAAATTACAGGAGCTTGGATGGTTGATTATGATGGCAAAAGGCAGACAACCCAACAAATCATGGTTTATCAAGAAAATCCAGATAGATCTATACGCGAATCTGCCTATAGGGCTAGGGTTGCCGTACACATGGAAGATGTTTCAAAACTAGAAGATTTGTATGACGAAATGCTAGTTGTAAGAAAACAAATTGCCATCAATGCAGGATTTAAGAATTACCGGGATTACAAGTTTGTTGCCAATGCAAGATTTGATTATACCCCAGAAGATTGCTTGCGATTTCATTCAGCAATTGAAGAATCCTTAGTTCCCCTCTTGACTGAATGGAACAAAGAAAAATGTAAGAAATTAAATATATCTTCTCTGCGACCCTGGGATTTGTACGTCGATCCCGATTCCAAGGGAATGATTAAAGCATTTGATACGGAAGAAGAGTTTTGTGATAAAGTGCAAAAAATCTTTGAGGATGTTCACCCTAAAACTGGTGAATACTTCCGTTTTATGAGAGAAAATAAGCTCTTGGATTTATCTAGCAGGGAAGGGAAGGCTCCTGGTGGTTATATGACAGAATTATCAGAAAGACGTGTTCCCTTTATATTTATGAATGCTGTTGGAACTAAGCGGGATGTTGATACACTACTTCATGAAGGTGGACATTCGATCCATGCCTTTCAGGCAAGAGAGCAGGTCTTAAAAGGATATCGTTCTTCGCCCCTAGAATTTGCAGAAGTTGCCTCTATGTCTATGGAGTTATTGGGAAGACCATTTTTTAAGTATGTATATAAACCAGAAGATATTGAGAGAGTTAAAAAAGAACAGTTAGTGAAAATTGTAGAGTTTTTTCCTTTTATGTCTATGATTGATTCTTTTCAGCACTGGGTTTATACAACTGAAGATAACGGTAGAGAAGCGCGTGGGAAAAAATGGCAGGAATTAAATAGAAGATTTCAACCCTACCTGGATATGAGTGGAATGGATGAAATAGAAAAGACTAGATGGCAATATCCTCATGTTTATACCGTTCCCTTTTATTATATTGAATATGGTATTGCACAGGTAGGCGCCCTACAGGTTTGGAAGAATAGTTTAAAAAACCCAAAGAAAGCTGTGGATGACTATCTTTCAGGTCTGGCATTGGGTGGATCTAAGCCTTTACCAGACTTATTTAAAGCGGCAAATATTAGTTTTGCAATGGACAAAAATACGTTAAGCGAATTAGTTTCAATTATCAAAGAACAGGTAGTTTGATTTGAATAGTTTTTTAACTGTTCAAAAGATAATAATTTTTATGAAATTTGCTACAAGAATTAACTTTCCTCGGGTTACCCTGAAGAAAGTTCGTACTACTATATTATTTTTAATTTTATTCTCAAGTGTAATTTCTGCGGGCTCTCTTGAAACTAATTGGGAGCATCTAAATAATTATTCTGTTCTACATATGAATGGAAATAAAATTTTTGATTCTCGCGAAAATCTCAAACAATTTCCCCCAAACTTAAATCAGGATCAAATTATTGATTTTAGTTTATTGGTAGGGGAATATTACTTATTAAAAAATGATAAAGATTCTTACTTTAATTTAATTAATTTAATTAACAGTAACACGTACGACTATGCTTTCTTAAGTGAGCTCTTGCATTATTTTTGGAGGCTCGAAAAAGTTGATGCAGGTGAGGCTGATTCTAGACTAGAAGAATATGTCAAAAAAGAACCCGTCAGTTATATATATACCTTGGCGAATGCATTTTATCAGTTTAATAAAAAAAAAGGATTACCTAAATTAGATTTTAATGAATTAAAAAACTTAACATGCTCCCGAACTAAGCCTTATTTTTCATTATGTAGAATAACTAAATTAAGAGTAGGATTAGAAGCAGTAGGATATGATGGAGTTAATGTAACAAAAGAGTATCAATATATTGACCGTTCTATTGCCCCATTTTTAGAAGAAAATGAATTGGCATACATACCTTTTTTAGATCAGATTATTCCTGATTTAGCCCCTAAATTAGCGTACATGGGATTTGCGGGAGAGGCAATCCATTTTCAGAAAATAATTCTTCAATCTGAGAAAATATCAGGAAAATTTGATGTTACAGCCTATGAAAGGTTAGCATTTTATCAAATGATTATTGATGATCTCGATGGAGCGGAGGATACACTTTACTCTTCTTTAAAAAGTTTGCGAACCTTAAGTATCATAAGAAATGGAATTCTCTTGAAGTTAGGATCAATTGCGTATCTCAGAAAAGATTATGAACAATCTTTGATTTATTTTACAGGAATCAATATGAAATATTGGGGCAGAACTCTCCGCCACCCAATACTTGATGAGTCTATTTCTCCGAATGGAGCAAGAGAACTAATTGCTATAGTGATTTCAAAGGCAAAAAATCCGGGATTAGCTGTGGAAGCCTTGAATAAATTGAGTACTGCTAAGCCTGATGAAGAAGAATTATTTATTCGTCTTCGTATTGCACATATCATGTTTAAGACAAGACCTACTTTAACAGAAAAAATTACAGATGATATAATATACACAGCTCAGAGTAAGGGCTGGAAAAGGTTAGAATATGCGGCTACCCTTTTAAATGGATATGCTAATATAGTAAATAAAAAACACAGAAAATCCGTAATACAATTTACAAAAAGTTATGGAATACTAGGAAATATTGATCCCAATTATTC
>Ga0214923_10005867_pt1 | contig 14033 bp, 7 predicted proteins | sample LL1510_MetaG_FD_177993 | JGI IMG/M metagenome (GOLD analysis project Ga0214923, IMG submission 177993) | Freshwater microbial communities from Lake Lanier, Atlanta, Georgia, United States - LL-1510 | ecosystem: Environmental > Aquatic > Freshwater > Lake | place: USA: Georgia | collected 2015-10-15 | reverse complement strand
CCCCTATAGAGCCCTCGATTTGCCGAGCGGCGAGGTCCGCAAGATTTCGCTTGATTCCGCAATTTCACGCAGGCGTTAGCGATCGTCACAAGAAAAAACCCCCAACTCAGCTGAGTTGGAGGTTTGTGAATGGTGGCGGATGGTTGTCGGGCGCAAAGATTGCCCCGGGGAGCTAAATGGTAACAGCGAGGGCTCCTGAGGGGGTATGGCCTACAGCCGACCGAGTTGAGTCGATCGGCAGTTTAGTTCCATGGTGCCGCAGATTCGAGAACGGCATCGATAACGTCGGCGACGCTGGCAGCGGCGCGGCCCTCCAGCACTACACCCATCTCCATCGAATGCTCAAGGGAGGCTGCCGTCACGTTCGATGAACCTAAATAGGCCGCGCTGCGGTCGCATAACACCGCTTTCGCATGAAAGGTTTCTCGACCGCCTTGCATGCGCGGAATCGAATAGTTAAAGACGCGGATGCCCTGCGCCTTAAGCCATGGCGAGAGTGCGTCAAATCCGAACGGATAGTCCTTCCGCGTCTTGTCTTCCAGGCTGCGAAGAATCAGGATGCGCTCCACCCCGTGTGACACGTAAGACAAGAGCTCCTGCAACCAGGCAGCCCCGGTGCTGTCAAAGAAAGGCGTCATGACCACCACGCGTCGCAGTGCCGACCGAACCATGCCGTGGAATGCGTGCTCCGTGGGCTCTAGGTCCGTGGTTCGCCAACCTAGCGCCGACAGCTTCTGTTCCAGTACGCTTGGGCGCGGCGGCTTGGTGAGAACGACCTGCGCCACGGTTGCATCCCGATGGACGAGCGACCGATAGTGCTCAACGGCGTGAAGTGCGAACGCCAGGCGCTGAAAGCGCATGTGCGCCCCGCTTCTGGGCTTGAACCCAGCTGGCGTCGCTTCGACCAACCCCAACCCCACTGACCGCTCCAGCAGGTCCCTGGTCGATCCCTCTTCGGTCACGCCAAACTGGGCCGCATCGACAAGCGAACGGGCAGACTGCACGGTGTCGGCGGGAAGGTATGCCCAGGCCTCCAGCAACGCCGCAGCGAGACCGGCCTTGTCGGCTAGACCCGCCAGTACGGCACCCTCGAACGCGGTCAGCTTCTGGGCGGACATGGCTGACTTACGGCTTGACCATGTCGAGGTAGCCGTCAATCGGCGCGCTGCGCTTGTCGAGGCGAGGCCTGCCGCCGATGGAGCGCAGGACCGACCGGGACAACAGCTTGTTGCCGGCGATGCACGATGTCTCCGGCATCATCACGCAGTCAGGACAAGCGCCGCCGCGTTCGGTGCACAACGAGCCCGTCCCGCACTGCGTCGCCTTGGAGCCCAACATCGCTGTCAGCATCGCCGTGCCTGCGTTGCGCCAAAGCGCCGAGAGGTTGCCCAGGTCCATGGTCGTGCCGTTGCGGTACACCACGAACGCCAGGTCAGCCGGGAAGATGTACTCGCCCAACGAGCCCAGGTCCAGGCCGGAATACTCCGATACGTGCTTCATCAGTAGGTGCGAATAGCTGTGGAGCAGGGTGTACAGATAGAAGTAAACCGGCGGCGTCGCGGTCTCAGGCAGGTTGTCCAGGAAAGGACTCATCGACCGGGCCGCGCCCAGCAGACCAGCGCCAATCCGCTCGCCAGGATTTAACGTGAACATGTCCGGGCATTTCAAGCTGCGCAGCCATTCGAGAACGCGTTCTTCCTTGAGGCGCACATAGATGGCCTCATTGCCCTGCTGCACCACGTAGACGGGATACCGAGTGCTGTCGTTTTGCCTCACCGGCGGGAACAGGTTGAGGCGAACCGGCATGTCCATGCCCCGCTTCTCACGCAGGATGGGCGTCGACTCCATCCGCGAGTAGCCGAAGCTGAAGCGGCACAGGTCGAACTCGCGAATAAGCCCCATGTCCTGCAGGCCGAGCTTGTCGAGTAAGGCGCACGTGGCGCGTTGCACCTGGTCCGTCTTGTCCTTGTCTTCTGGCGCCAGGTCTTCGTCCAGCCGCGTGAAAGACACAAACGGCTTCTTCCCGTTGGTGCGGGTCTCCACGTCCAGGCGCGTGCTCTTGAGGGCCGCGTGTTCGACGGCCAGGCGAAAGGGGTCGAACTTGGACGCGAACGTTGACTGCCTGTTCTGAAGGTTCGAGACGACTGCCACCGGAAGGTCGACCTTGGGCAGCAGAATCTGTCTTTGGCGGAGATCATCAAGGATGCGCTGTCGGTTGTTGTAGGCCAGGTCCAGCAACCCCTTCATTGCAGTACGCGCAGGTTCTGGAAAGGCCTCCAGCTGCGGTTCAACCGCTCGGATTTGCCCTACGGCGGCCAGGTAGTCCGCCAGGTCATTGGCACATTCCTGCTTGCCCTCGCAGGCCTTCTGTACGTCCTCGTCAGTAATGGGCTGCGCGGCAAAGCCATACTGCTTCGCGACGAAGTCCTTGAGCTCTGCCTCCCGCCCCGGCCGGAGTCGGGTCAGCAACTGCTGGCTGCCGTCCTTGAAGTCGATGAACAGGTCCGACTTGACGTAATACGCGCCGGACGCGCGATAGGGTGTCGCCTGCATCCGCACCTCGGTCAGCCGGTCAGGGCCCATCGCCGGTCCGAGAATGCGCAAGGTATCGCGGTCGTTCTGCAGCCACTTGGGTGACAGCGGCTTATCGCACGCGGCGCACTCGAAGAACCAATCGCCAATGGCAGCGGAACGCCGATTCAATTTGAACAGGTGGCTCCCACACACGCAATTGTCGCGGCGCCTGACGACTTTGGCATCACGGTCACTCCAATGCCATTGGCCCGGAAAGGCCGCCTCCCAGTGGCCGGACCAGTGCACGAAGATGACATCCAGCTGCTCCCAGTCGCACTGACCCTTCTTCTTGGGGTTGGGGCAGTGCTCGGGCGTCAGGTTCCCCAGGTCATTGTCCAGCTGGGCTAGGGTCTCATAGTCCTGGAACATCCCGCAGGCACGGCACACGAACGTCAGCGGTGCCGGGGTGTATTCCATATGCGAGGGCCGACACAGATAGAAGCGGTCCTGCCCCGGCAGTTGAAACTCCGTCCTCGTCGGGTCAAGCAAGGCCTGGTCGACGCATTGCGCGTGCAGGATGCGTGGTTTTGTCGGGTTGCCATCCCGCGCAGAAGAGGCGGCGTTGAACCAGGCCCGCCCCAGTTCGTTCATTCGCTCGAACACCAGGTCCATGGTTGATTCCGACAGCTGGATGGGCTCGCCGGCCGACGACCGCGCGATGCATGCACCCATCCCGCCCTCGAAGGTGAAGAAGCTCTCCGGTGCGTAGGCCGTCGCAAGCTGGTTGCGAGAGCGGTTCATCGTTTTGGCTTTGGCCACCTTGTTTCTCCTTCAGCTCCGCGATTCCGTAGCGTTATCCGTCGAATCGATGTCGGCACCGGAGCCCCGTCGAATGAAAGTCATCGCGCGCGCCGTCATTCCGTCAGCTACGCGCTTGTAGGACGCGTCGGTACCGGACTCGTGGATAACGCCAGGTTGGTCAACGTCGCGCAGCGATGTCATCGGTCGCAGCAGGCTGTTGCGCGCCGCGAAGAACTGGACCAAGCGAGTGCCGTTGACGAGGCGGTCGACGCCTAGGTCCTGCTGGTAGTGGGTGAGCTGCCCCTTGAGCAGCGAGCGGTAGTAGCTCTTCCCTTCCGGTGAAGGAGAGAAGGACAGACCGAGCGCCTTCTCCATGAAGGCCTCGGTGGTCTTCATGTTGGCCGGCACTGCCAGGAAGTCGCGCACATCGGGTGCCATCGCAAACGTCGGGCTATTGCGCTTCTTGTCGTCGTCTGCCGTGCATAGGCGCTCGATGGCGTTCATGCCGCACACGTACTCCTGAAAGAAGCTCGGCATCACCCGCACGAGGGCTTTCTCGGCCCACCGGTCAACCGCGGCTGGCAAAATCATCCGCTCAAGGAATCGGTGGAAGATGTCGTGAATCTCCAGCACGAACCGGTCTCGATACCGCTGCGGCACCGGGACCAGCAGTGAGAAGCCCACGTGTGTACGACCCACGCGCGAAGATGCCTGGATGTACTCCGCAATGTCTGACGGGATGCCCGCGAAGAACATCGCGTTGAACTCTTCCACGTCGACGCCGTGCGAGATGGCAGAGGTTGCGATGACCGACCGAAGGGTGTCATTCAGCTCCGGGAATGGCTTGTTGACACCAACGCGTGTCTCGGCACGCCGGACGATGTCCTGGATGTCAGCGGCGGACACCGCGCCTGAGATGAGCTGCGAACTAAGGGTCTGGCTAGCGTAACCCTCAGCGTGGTGAAGCTTCTCGAACTGGACCTTCTCGGTATCGATGACCTGGTCACCACCCTTCTTGTTAGTGACATAGGTGAGGATGATGCGGTGCAGGTCCACCAACGTGAGCAGCGCCGCGGCGTCCGCACCAGCAAGCAGGCGAACAAATTGTGCCTGCAGAGGCCCTGGCGACACCCACCGAATCAGCTCAGCGCGCGCAGCGTCCTCCTTGGTCCGGTCCTCGCTGCGCAGGCGCTCGTACAGCCCGGTGAGCATCACGTGGTAGTGCCCGAGCACCGAGGCCATCGCCACGGTGTGGCGGTGCCCGTTAGTCAGGACTGAGGCGTAGACGCGCGCCCAGTGGCTACGCAGCTCTACGTCACCGATGGGGATGGTCGCGCGTTCGGCGTCGTCTGGCGTGGCATCAGGCTGAAGAGACGTCGCGTAGAACGAGTCGTACAGGGTCGGTCCCTGGTAGGGGAACTGAACCGTGTTGTCTCGTTGGTAGAGGTTGCGCATCTGCCGTTGCGGCTCGCTGACCGTGGCAGAGGCGGCAATAACCTTGATTTTTCGACGCACCGTCGAATCGGGCTCATACGACAGGTGCCCGTTCAGCAACGGCGCAAGCTGGTCAAGGGCGGCCTCCAAAGCAGACTCAAATAGTCCGGAAAACGTCCCCAGGGATTCGTCGAGCAGATGCGCCTCGTCCTGAATCAGCAGGGAGGGGAAGGGGTCAAAGAATCTTTTTTCTCCGGACGCGAAGGACGGGAACAATGCACGCGTGCCGGCGCCCGGGTGGCCAACCCAGTCGTTGGTCTTCATCGGCACATACAAACGCTCACTGCCGGTCTCGACCAGCGGCGCCAATCCGAACATGCCGAAGAACTTGCGGATAGTGCCTTGCGACTGGCCGATGGCGGCGAGCTTATCGACCGTGCCCAGAAGGACGGACGGGGCCAGGTCGTATATGTCTTCGTCGACGATGTAGAAGGGCAACGGCGTCGGCTTGCCGAAGCGAGCGTTCCAGGAGCACTTCTCCTTCGGCGCAGTGCAGTAGTGCCCCATCGCGTTCGCGCCGGTGCCCGAGTGTCGGCGCAGCGCTAGCAGGCTGCCATCCACATTGCTACAGAACGGGCACTTCGACAGCTTCAGCCAGCGCTCGCGGGCGCCCTTGTAGGGTTGAACGTCCCTGTGCTTGGCCTCTGCGTGGGGGGTGACTTCGTCGTCTGCTGGTACCTCGCTATAGCCGTCCTCGGAATGCCAGTTTGGTGTGTTGCTGCCGCCCACCCAGAATCCGAGCGAGAACGGCTCACCGGGATGCCCGCGTGAGTGCCGAACCTCTTCGGCGGCGCCCATCGTCGCGAAGGTGCGGCGCGCTTGCTGCAACGTAAGAAGGCGGAGCGGATAGCGCATCAGCGCCGACACGCCCCGTTGCTTGCCCCTGAGGCGGTCGAGGAAGAGCACGAATGCGAGCAGGCCCAGAAAGGCTTCGGACTTGCCACCACCGGTCGAGAAGTACAGCAGCGTTACGGCATTGGCGTGCTGGGCAACGTCGGCTGTGTAGAAGTCGTGAAACTCGGGGATACGCGTCGCGAAAGCCGGAACAGACGCAAGAATGAAGGCGAGCTGGAACAGCCTCCACTCGTCATAGCCCTTCTGCTTGGCAACCTTGGCCATGGCCGTGTTCATCGACACCCAGGCCTCGAACGGGATGCCGAGCGGCGACTTCTGGACGCCAGGCCCGCTCCAATTCGTGCGCGACTTTTCAAGGATGTCCAATCCGCACCGGATGGCGGCCAGCTCACGGCGCCAGGCTGCGAGGTCTAAGTGCAGCTTCTCCTTCTCAGCCGCCAGTTGCGCGGCGGCATTCGGCCCGTCGAGACCCTGGTCCACCGGATACTTTTCGACCTTGGTCAGCCAAGCCTCGTAGGTCGTGATGAGAGGCTTCAGGCCAGTCAGGCAGTCCGGTTGAGACAGCCTTTCGATGTTGCGCTCAACGGCACTATCGGTGGGAATGATTCGGGGCAGCACGTAACGCGGCGCCCACGTCGTGGTCAGCCGGTGCAGCGCGCCGTCGACGGTCAGGGTGATGCCGCCGTTGAACCCCAGCGCTGGGTACTTGAGGTACTGGTTGTACTGGTAGGACGGCTTGACTCGGTCCAAGCGGAGGAATTGGTGGTCAGCCGCCGGAACTGCGACGGTCACCGAGACCTGGAAGAGCGAAGGTTCCAGCTCTTTGAAGTTGGTCTTGGTCAGCGGAGCGGTCCAGTTCTCCAGAGCCACGTGGACCGTCATACGCGTTGTATCGACTGGGTCGGGCATTGCTTGAACGACCCAGCGCAGATCAATCTGCGGAACGATGACCTCCAAAGCCGACGCGCGCACCCGTTCCAGGAAGCCCTTCCAATTACGCACGTCGGATGGCCGGACTCGTGCGCGGCGGTATCCCCACAGCTTCCCGCCTCTTTCCAGGTCCGAGCTGGCCGCCCAGTCCGCAAGCTGCTTGGCTACGGCCTCGTTCAGGGCATCGGTTGCCTTCTTGGCATCCGCCTCGGCAGTGGCCGGCGTGAATTCGAAGGATGGCAGGGTGAGCTCGAGCCTGAGCCACTTCGGCGGGGGAGGAATATCGTCCGCTAAGCCGTCCGGGGTGGACAGGCCGACGGCAACCTCCTGAGTGGGCCGGACCTCGGCGTCCTCGCCGGTCTCGCCACTTTCAGATTCTGCGCCCTCAACCTCGACGTCTCCCTCAGCCGGCGTGCGGTCCAGCCGGTTGTCGAACGGCAAGCCCATCGACTCGTACACAGCCTTGCGTGCGTCATAGCTCTTCGCTGCCCACTCCGAATGCGTCTTGCCGCCCGGCAGCTCAGTGACAAGCTTTCCCAGCGCATTCTTGACCCTGCTACGAATGTCGGCACGGGCCTCTCGCGTCAAGGGGAACGTGGCTTCCAGCCGACCTCCAGGCTTCACCTCGTCCTCAGTCGGCAGAATGCGGACGTACACGGCACCCGTCAGCGAAACGCCCAACTTAGTGCCCTTGGCTGCCGTACGAATCTGAAAGTCCATGCCGTGCGCGCTGATGCGGATGGGATCCGCCTCCTCGTCGCCGCCGCGCTCTTCGGCCGGCATCGGCACGATGAACTCCGACATTAACACCGTACTTGGCTTTGCCCCATAGATGACCTTGTAGAAGTCACCGCGGCCAGCCAGCCGCGCTGAAAGCCCATTGAGCAGGCTGTCGACTACGGCCTCCTTGTAGGCCGGATGAATGTCGCGGGGGTTCTTACTGAGGATGGGCACTTGCCTCTCCCTTCTTTCTTGTGGCCAGGAGCGCCGGCGGTGGCACGACGTGTTCGACGCGATAGACGCAGCGCAACGCCTCCTGCTGCAACTGTCTGATGACGTCCTCGGGTACCTTGCGATACGTTGCCGCGCTCTCAGGCTGGAAAAGAATTTCGGCGTACCGGGCGACCAGCTCCCTCCCCAGGTATTGGTTCAGACGCCGCGCATTGCGAACGAAGCCCCAGTGCTGCTCGGCCGCCTCGTCGGTGATACCCAAGGCCTTGCAGAAGACCTTGAAGTACTTGGAATCCTTGGCGGCGTGGGGCCGCGTATCGTCCTTCGCCTGCAGTGCCAGCCAGTAATACACGCGAGCAGGTCGGCAGTCCGCAGCCTTGGGGTCCAACTCAACCATCTTGGCGTGAATCTCGCGCGCCAGAGCGGAGCGCTTCGTGGACCTGAACATCAAGGCGCAGCGCCGCTGCACGTCGTCGTGGTACAGCTTGAGCAGCATACGGACAGGATCCACTACGGAGCTGACGCCTTCACCGTTCAGCTGCAGGGACGACTCCAGCTTGGCGCGGAGCTCGTCGCTCATGTCGAAGATAAAGTCACCCGGCTGAATGGCGCTCGCGGCCGCGCGACGGAACGGAGGGTCTTCATCAGGCACGTGGCGGTAGACCCAGCCCGAGGCATACGCCCGTACGCCCCCTTCCAGTTCGAACTTGTAGTAAGCCTGCTCGCCGCTCTGGCCGTTCTGGCCGTTGTCTTCAAATTTGAAGGTGAGAGGCATCTCCCGCAGCTTGCTGATGACCAGCGGATTCGGTACCTCTGCGAGGCGTCGCTCGAGTTCCTGCGCCAACAGGCCGATTCGACCCCGGTAGGGCTTGAACGCGTCCACCTCCTTCATGCTTGTGAGCGTCATGAGGGTGGATTCGGCCTGGCGATAGGCAGCCAAAATCGCTGTGCCATGCGGCACTTCCGGATGCGTAACCAGAATGCGCAGCACGTCGGGATTGATGCCAACGAATACGAAGTGCCTACCCGTGCGGTCGTCGGAGAGCGTCTTTCCGACGGCGGACAACGTGTGCCACTCGATGCGCTCTTCTGCCGCGGCCCAGTCCGCACCCAGCTTCCGCTTCAAGAAGCGATGCACCAGCAGCACGTATCGGTTGCTTGGCAGCACCAGCGAGATTCCCTGTCGGCCGTCCACTGCATGTTTGCGGACTTCAGCCAGGACGCGTGATGCCATAGGCGTGGCATCGTTCCAGTCGTCGACAAGTTTTTCCGCTCGGACAATGGCCCGTTCAACGGCATCGCGCACCGGGTTCAACGCGCCGGAGTCCAGTGCCGCAGCGAGCTTGAGCTTCACGGGTGTCCAGGCGTTCTGCTGGCTGCCGTAGTCGCCTTCGCCGGCTTCCGCTGACGCCGCGGTGAGGTCGACATATCCGGCCGGCATGTTGGACAGGCGCAGGACGTACATGCAAGCCTCAAGCAGCGCCTGGTAGACGGGACTCTCCTCGTTGCCAGCGGCAGAGGTGAGGCGTTGGAACGACAGCGCAAGCTGCGACGCGTCTCGGTCGACGATGCTCACGCTGAAGTTGGAATTGCTGCGTTGGGCGGGATGCCAGTCGGCAGGAACGGGTTTCGCGGAGAGCAGGACCTCTTCGGCCTCCGCAGCCCAGACCTTTGTCGTGAACGTGAACTTGGAGTCGCGAAGTTGCGCCCGCAGGATGAAGAACGTCTTCGGGTCGTCGGCGACAATGACCACCCCGGTGTCAGAAAACCCGTTCTCTCGTGCGAATACAAGGAAGTCGGGGATTCGCTTGACGGCGGCGTAGCTCGTGCGCGTCGCAGCATCGGTCGCGTCAAGCAGCAGCACTTCCGGACGCCCTGAGGCCTTCAAGGCCGGGGCGGCCAGGGCCGTCCGCCACGATTCTTTCTTTGTCGTGTGGTGCAGCACCATCAGGGCACCTGGCGCCTTGTCGGGGATGTCCCACTCGAGGCTCACCCGCTGTCGCAAGTCGCGGCGATGTGCCAGGCGCTCGACCTTTGCCAGGGTACGTTCGAGAGGATTGGTAACTGTCGTGGCCCAAGCGCGCCTGGTAGGGTCGAAGACAAAGGTCGGAACGAGCTCCGCAAAAGAGGGGTTCGGTGCGCCGGGCGTGTGCTGGGTGAGGTCGTTGAGCGCCCACAAGGCGCCGAGGAACGCCGGCGATGAAGTGCACGACTTCACTTCGAGTGAGCCGTTCGCCTGCTGTACCCACAACTGCCGATACAGGGCACTCAAAGCCACACGGTCGGCAAGCACGCCGTGCAATGGCGCGCGGCAGGCGTGAGTGCCAGGGTAGATCAACGTGCGTAGACCGCGCAGGTCCTTGGCGAAGACACGCTCGACGTTGGCCAGCGCGTGCAGCAGGGGCAGCGCCGTTACCTTCGCCGGCCAGAGCAGGCAGAGCGTCACGCCGCCTTGATCGGCGGCCGCAAGCTGGGTGCTCACGAGCTCCTTGGTCCACGGCTGAGGAGCAACAGACTCATTTGCAGCTCGCGATTGATAGGTCAGGGGAGCACTTCCTGCACGAACCTGCGCCCAGGGTCGTTGCTCGCGCGCAGCGACGGGCGGCGCGGGCGTGGGCACGGCAGCCGCTTTCGCTTTGGTGACGGGGACCTTGCCACCCACGGGTTTGGCTGCAAGCTTACGGGCGCGTTCCGCCTTCAGTTCTCGCGCCTTTGCCTGATCAGCCTGGCGGTCGGCCAGTGCCTTGAAGTTAGGCTTGACGAAGTCCGAACGATTATTTGCCATTTCCAGTCATTCATCGAAAACGAGTCCGAACGCAACGCGCACTGCTTCGTCCATAGTCCGGCCGTTGGTAGCCGCTTTACGGACTGCTTGCGGGTCCGGGAGCGCAAGCTGATTGAGCTCGAAAGCCGAGACGTTGGTGGCGCCGGAGATGCATCGGAAGTAGCGGTCTATCGCGTGTGCGCTGAGGAGCTTTGCCATCTTAGTTGGCGGCAAGGCTGGCTTGTCGGTCAGCGCTTCGAGAATGACTACGTGGTTCTCCCCGATGAACCCACCGTAGGTCTCGAAGACGCCCGGCGAAACCGCAGCAGCTACAAGACGCCGGGGCTGGTCGTTGGACGTCACTCGCTGCATCACCACACACGGAGATGTGACGACCGAGGAGTGTTTCTTGTCGCCCAGGTCGACAAAGCGATGCTCTCCGTCATAGGCCGAGGTGTCCTCGAGCCGAACGGTGCCGCCGGGGACAATGTCTCGGGACCACATGAGTGGCATCGCCGTATGTGCCTTGCCCCTTTTTGCATCCTGCAGCGAGTCGAACTTGGGGCGCTTGTCTCGATTCCAGACGTAGGCCCCGATGCGCACGCGGTAGCCATAGTCAGACAGGCGAAACCTAGACAAGGTGGCCGTCTTGAGCAGCACCACGTCCTCCACGGCGCGGGGGATGGGCCAAGCAGCGCCCGCATTGGGCAAGGTGCACTCGCCTACGCTCGTGTAGTGGCCTGCGCTTGAGACGACGGAGACGTTGGCTCGCACCTGCGAGCGGTCCTCTTCGGCGCGACGCCGTAGAACCGTCAGTGCTGTCTCTTGCTCAACGTCAATAAACACACCCTGTCGGCCACTGACCATGCCAATGTGCTCGACGTCGGTATTGCGGATGAGGAATTCACGCAGCCGGCCAAAGTACTGCCCCGACAAGAAGCTGGTCGGCGTCACCATTGCGGCACGTCCCCCGACACGGAGCAGGCGGACACATAGTGCGATGAAGAGGCAGTAAAGGTTAGGCTGTGCCTCGATGACGTCCGAATACGTGTCGCGTATTGGCTCCAGCTCGTCGGCCCCCATCTTTCGGTAAGGCGGATTGCAGACCACGACGTCGACCTTGCCGAGACTGGCGGCCAAGTGCGTCAGGGAGTTTGCCGGGTAGACCTTGAACGTGGGGAGGTATCCCGTCTCCTGGATCTCTGCGTGCAGGGCCATGCACAGAAAGTGCTTGGACAGCTCGCATAGCGTCTTGTCCAGGTCGCAGCCATGGAGGTGTTTCTCGATATGCTTGAGAACCTTGAGAGGGGCAAACCCTCTCGCAGAGAGCGTCGCTCGCATGCGCAGCGCGATGGGGGCCAGAAAGGCTGCACCACCACAGGCGGGGTCCATGAAGGACTCACTTCCAAAGTCAACACCCTGATGCGAAAGGTCGTTAAGTAGTCCTTCGGTCAACGAGGCGGGGGTGAAGAACATGGCCAAACTCTTCCGATAGTCCTCATCGGAATGGATCGCGTACGCGGAACTCAGCCAGTACGTAGACTCAAGAAAACCCAGTTGACACAGAACACCTACAAACGCAGATACCTCGGGCAGTGATGCGATTTTCTTCGAATAGGGGAGCGAGGGCTTCGGCAGCACTGGGAATGCTCTGTGGCACCATAGCCGCAGCACCGTACCGACAAGCGTCGACGCATCGCATTGGTACTTCTCGGCCACCTGGCCAAGCGAGCGAACTCTTCGCGTGATGGACAGCGTCGAAAGAGACGTCATCAGACTAAGCCTTCGCACCTGGCCACTACGTCCGTGACTCCGCTTCGCATCCTGACAGGCATGTTCTTCTCGGCGGAAACGAGGATGTTGGGTGCTTCCCTCTGGCCGGCGCCAGAGTCGTACCCCTCAGTTAGTGCAGTAGCGTCGCCCGGACCACATCGCAGTCCGATGGCGTGCTCAGTTGTGCGGCTATAGAGCGGACTGGTCTGAGCGCAGTAACTGAGCCAGGCTTTGCCATCATGCCGCCCGCTGGCCGTCCGAATGCAAGTGCCGATGCAAAACCGACTGTCCGAAAGCCGTTCGCCCAAAATCATCATTCCGGACCCTCCCGATTCAGCAACTCAAGGTAGGCAGAGTATTCGTAGATGCGGTTGCGTTTCATACCAGTCACTTCGCGCACCAGGCCAATCTCGATCATGGCGTCAAGCATCTTGTTGATGGTGTGAGGGCTCTGACCCGTCACTGCCCCGATCGCCGGAATAGTAGTCACAGGGCGCGCAAAGAGCGCTTGATGTACCTGCAGAGCCGACGAGGCCGTACGCCCCAAAGCCCGAATGCGCTCGCGATCCATCTCACCCAGAGCATTGAGTGCCTGCGCTGTGTCGACCGCCTGATCAGCGGCGAAGCGCACCGCGGTTGCGAAGAACCACAACCATTCCTCCCAGTCCCCGTGCAGACGGACCCGTTGCAGCATCTCGTAGTAGTTGCTGCGATACGCTTTGAAGTACAAAGACAAGTACAGCAACGGCTCGCGAAGCACGCGCTCGTGCACCAGGATCAGCGGTATCAGCAAGCGCCCCAGCCGTCCGTTGCCGTCCAGGTAGGGGTGAATGGTTTCGAACTGGACGTGTGAAAGGGCTGCCTTAATTAACGCAGAGTGACGCACAGGCTGGTCGTTGAGGAATTTCTCGAGACCCGATAAGCAGGCGTCGACCCGCTGTGGCGGTGGAGGCACGAAAGCTGCGCGTGCCGGAGAGGCCCCGCCGATCCAATTCTGTGTGCGCCGGACCTCGCCCGGGGCCTTGCCTGCACCGCGGCCGTGAGTCATCAGCTTGGCATGCATCTCATTCATGAGGCGCGTACAAAGCGGCAGGCCACCTTTAAGTAAAGCCAGGCCGTGCTCGAGAGCCGCCACGTAGCAGGACACCTCCCGAACGTCATCCAGCGGAACGCCTGGCGATCCCTCGGCCTCGAAAAGCAGCAAGTCCGACAGAGAGGACTGCGTGCCCTCGATCTGCGAGGACATCACCGCTTCCTTGCGGACGTAGCTGTAGAGGAACACCGATGTTTCAGGCAGCAGCGCGGTGATGCTGTCCAGACGCCCCAATGCCAGGTGGGCCTCGTCCAACCGCTCCTGCAGGCTTGCATCAATCACCAACGCCGGCTCAGGTGGCAACGCAGCGGGCACGAATGCTCGGCAGGACTCACCCGCTGCGATCGAGGGTTCAAACGTTCCGGTGACGCCGCGTTCCATGGGATTGACTTTGCATTAAGAACTGCGTTTATTGCACATTAAGTCGAAATTGACAATAAGAAGAAGCGGTATTGCACTTCTTTTTTAAGCTCGCAGCGGAGCACGGGGAGTGTGCGCAGGAGGGTCGTCGGCTATCCGTAGCAGATGTTTAGCCGCAAAAGGCACAAAGGGGATACCCCCCTTGCTTCAATTTGCACGCACAAAAATCCTGGCAGGCGCGCGCATCGTTGGCGATGGACCGTAGAGATTTCACCCCCCTGGGGGGTATCCCTGTCGCCGCCGCCCACCGATGCGTTTGCCTCACGAGATTTGCTGGCGTGCAGGATCCAGACGATTTTTGCGGAGAGCAGGAGATCGGCTTCATTGATTGCATTGCAATCAATGATTACAATCTAGCCTGTTCCCGGAACTGGATCTCCACCATGGCCAGCATCACCATCCGCAACCTCGATGACGACATCAAGCAGCGCCTGCGCG
>Ga0214923_10005866_pt1 | contig 14033 bp, 14 predicted proteins | sample LL1510_MetaG_FD_177993 | JGI IMG/M metagenome (GOLD analysis project Ga0214923, IMG submission 177993) | Freshwater microbial communities from Lake Lanier, Atlanta, Georgia, United States - LL-1510 | ecosystem: Environmental > Aquatic > Freshwater > Lake | place: USA: Georgia | collected... | reverse complement strand
CTGTGATTGCCGATAGGTCCACCGCGTATCCGCTCGATACGACATTGGCTGTACCCGAATTGCTGCTCACAGAAGTCGCCGTCCACGCGGCCCCGACCGTTGCGTTCACCGTAGCGCCCGCGCTCACCACCATGACATCGGCACCATTGCCCAAGTCCGTGACGCTGTCTGTGCCCGCGGCGATGATGAATGTATCTGCGCCGGCGCCACCGGTGATCGTGTCGTCGCCTGCGCCACCACCGATGCTGTCGCTACCCGCACCCCCCGCGAGCGAATCATTTCCGCTCCCACCGGTGATCGAATCGCTACCGCTTCCGCCCGTAATAGTCGATGCACCCGTGGCAAATCCTGAGATCGTAAGGTTCTCGGATTGATCTCCTAGGTTGACGTTTAGCCCCGTCACCGTCAGCGTGACGGTCTCAAGGTTCACTATTTGACCATCGCCGCTGTCATCGAAAGCCGCAGCAATCTGCAAAACGTCTGTGCCGTTCCCTCCATCAAGCAAGCGGTCTTCTGTCGATCCCACCAAGGTGTCATTGCCTGCACCACCCGTGATGCTATCGGGTCCCGCCGATCCAAGCAGGCTAAGTGCGATCGTCGTGTTGATCTGTCGCGAAGCGTCGATCACATTGGACCCAGTGGTATCCGTGTCACCGCTTAAATCAACCGTCCTGATCCCCGCCGTCGTAAACGCGGTCACATCCAACACCAGCGAAATCGCATTGCTGTTGGCACCGTTCACGACCAACTTCTCCACCCCAGAAACCCTCGAAAACGATACCGTAGCGGCCATCGTTACCGCAGCCGTCGTATCCAGGCGAATCGTATCCGTCCCCGATGCCCCCATAATCGAATCAACGATCCCGTTCCCGACAAACAGATCTTCCGGCTTATCAAACACAAAGACGTCGTCCCCATCACCCCCATTGAGAAAGTCGGTACCCGTACCACCGGTGATGCTGTCGTTGCCCGCGCCGCCCACCAAAGTGTCGTTGCCCTTTCCGCCAACAAGCGTGTCGTTGCCGGGAGTGCCAGAAAAAACAACTGCCTTCGTCGAAGGCGTCACCTTGTCAGACTGCACGGCTTCCAGCTTGAAGCCCGAATAGCCGGCTGATAGTCCGCCAAGATTGATCATGAGGCCATCGGATTGAAGGACGACAGCACCGTTATTGCGGGTGGCATTCGATGGTGACCATGGTGTAAACACCCTTGCTGTAACCTTGGCGCCGGACTCAACCGAGAGAACATCAGCGCCCCCATAGCCCAAGTCAGTGATCGTCGCTGTTCCCGTGCTCACCACGAAGGTATCGACTCCCAAACCGCCCGTTAAAGTGTCGTTTCCGCCACCGCCCTGGAGGGTATCGTTACCGGCTCCGCCGTCGAGGCTATCGTCAACAGTTGTGCCTCGCAAAGAGTCGTTGCCACTACTGCCCGAAATGTTTGCCATGAAAAACCTCTCAAAGGGCCTTTGGCCCGAATTCAAATGCTCGAAACCCGATCGCACTACGGGTGTTCATCGAAGAAAAGATCGATGTAAAAAATTGATGTGTTTAGTCTCTCAGGTACTGAGGTACCGGGCAAGCGTTTCCCGTACACTCATAGGTTCATAGATGGACCAAAACTTCGACCCAGGATACACACATGGCTCCGATTGATCGAAAAAACACGGAAGAGGCGCACCCACAAACGGAGCCAGTGACGGCAAGGATTTATCCAAATCAAAACTGTTGTGCGACTTGCTTGTGGTGGGAGGGCAAAAGGAGCCTGGTGAAGCAATACGAACAGAAGGATTCGGGCGTTAAAGGCAAGCCGATTTACTTCATCAGGGTCTTTAAAGATTTCGACGGCGCATGCTTGAATTTCAAGTCCAAGCAGTGTTCTCAACACTTCATGCCGATCGTGGTGTGCCCAGACTACGAGACTTGGTTTCAGGCTGGAATTCCGCAGGGATAACATCGTCGGGCAAAAAAAGTGGCGTGGCATTGCTCGGTTCGGTTTTCGATTCGTAGGCCCAGGCGATCAATGCTGCAACGGCTCGGTAAAGCCCTTCGGGAATCACCGCGCCCACTTTGACGTTGCTGTCAATTGCGCGCGCAAGTACCGGACTCTCGGTTACAGGCACGCGATGTTCCTTCGCTGCATCCCGAATTCGTAGGGCAAAGTTGTCATGACCCTTTGCGACCACCACCGGCGCTGCCATTTTGTTCGCATCGTAACGCAGCGCCACTGCAATATGCGTCGGGTTCATCACCACGACGTCGGCCTTCTCGACCGCTGCAATCATACGGCTACGGGCCATTTCGCGCTGTTTCTGGCGGATTCTTCCCTTGATCTCCGGACTTCCTTCACTCTCCTTCATTTCATCTTTGACCTCTTGCGTGCTCATCTTCATCTTCTCATTGAAGAAATAAGCGGTCACAAACCCACCAGTAACACCAAGCACAAGAGCCATCGCAATCAGGACAAACAAGCCCCCGCCTACCAAAGCGAGTCCGTAGAAAATCGAATGGGCCACACTCATTCCAGGAAACGCAAAGATATCGTCAATCACAAACCAAAGATAAATTCCAATTGCTAGAAAAACCAATATCGCTTTCAGCGTGGATAAACCAAGCTGGCTAAGGCCTTGCGTAGAAAAAATCCGCTTAAGTCCGTTGATCGGAGACAGTCGCTCAGGGTCAAACTTTAACGCTGCAAGTTTGGGTTCGAAGTTGACTAAGGCTAGCGGACCGAAAAGTGAGGCAAGGAAGAGCAAGGCGAGAACAAGAACAATCCAAAATACCGACTCAGAGATTGGACCCTGTAGCCACTCAAACAGGAACTGCAGTACGCGCGACGGGTCGCTGAAACTCAATGCAGATCGCATCGCATTCACCAGGGAGTCAAGCAACCTCGAGCCAGCTACCCACACGGCCAACGCAGCGATGCTTACCAGCACGAGAGTTGTCAGATCCTGACTCTGAGCAAACTGTCCCTCTTCTCTTGCCTTGTCAAGTCGCCTTTGCGTAGGGTCAAGCGTCTTTTCTTGACCGCTATCTTCATTAGCCACAGCTTGCCCTCCTTATGCGCCGCCTGAATGGAAACAACACAGTGGAAATAACACAGCGAAAAACTGTGGATCACATTTGCGACCCGAAATTATATCGGACGCTGTCTCTCAGACAAGGTCGAGACCGGAACCGCTTCGGTCGGATCCTGCGGACATTAGGCCTGCGACGTCTCGCAGTCCACAAAGTTGGGTGAGAATGATGTCTGAGCATTGTCAGAGAGGAGGTCTTTACGCAGTTTTTCTGCCCTCTCCACTTCGGGACTGCTCATCAACGCGCGCAGGTTTCTAAGGTGGTCTTTGGCTGTTACAACACCAAGTTCATCAGCAACCATGAACCAAGCGTAGGCCCGGGCCATGTCCCGGGCTGTCACGCGCCCAGCCCGGTACATCGTTCCGAGATTGAAAGCGGCCACACCCGATCCGTTCTTCGCAGCAAGTGTCCACCAAGTGCTCGCCATCACGCCGTTCGGTTGCCCATCGACACCTGCCTCGTAATGTGCACCTAACTCAACCTGCGCATCAACGTTACCCGCTTTTGCCGCACGGACAAACCAGTTCCAGGCTTCGGCTGTATCCTTCTCCACCCCAATTCCGTTGTTATACATCATCGCAACGTCATACTGCGCCTTGAGATGTCCGTCCTTTGCCAACCGAACAAGCTTGTTAAATGCTTCCTTATGCTGACCGCCAGCGTACACGCTCCGAGCATCGTTATAGTCCGAGCAGGCGGTAAACAGCGCCCCGAAAAAAACAAAAATCCCGATGCGCCACAGGCGTTTCATCATGAAAGGGAATCTACAAAGCTAAGCAAGACTTCGATGAACCGATTTTCAGCGCTTCAGCCACAAGCGAGCCATCGCAAAAAACGAGCTGGCTCACCTTTCCAACAATCGAACCTTGGCGAATTCCTTGGCGCATTAGCTCGTGAAAGGACCTTTATCCACGGGCTTTGTGCCAAGCAGCGCAGATGTCGCTGGTACGCTAGCGGCTTTGGCTGGAGACGCTGGCTTTGCGCCAGATCCGGGCGTGTCCGACGCACTGTAGTTGGCCCCCAATAGTGACCCCAGGGTTCGGGTGTAAGACCCAACCATTCTTCGGGTGAGGTCGGGGTAGTGCGGAGCGGTCGGCAAATAGCCTCGAACTTGCATGCAACCCGACGGATCGGGGCAGACACGACACACAGCCTCGGCCTCAAGTCGGCCGATCTCTAGCCGTTCGCCAATCATGAATACGCCGCCCGCGGCGAACAAAGCTGCACCAATCAATTTAAATACAAGCTTTGTCCAATTACCCAGATAGCCCAAAACCTCTTTCAGCATGATCTCATTCCTTTCGAACAATAAGTTTTACTGGGTTCTTCGCAATGTTGCTTTGGCAGCATCCTCACCAGGCCCCGTCATCTTTCCCGATCCATAAGACTTTTCAATCAGGGCAATCGCATCTGACGGAACGCGCCACGGGGAGTTTGGCTCCCTCGTGATCAGCTTCGCATAAAGTTCCACGATGTACATGTGGTTGGAAGGCAGAAAGCCACGCATTTTTGCAATCGTCTGAGCGACTTCATCTTTCCGACCTTCCTTCAAAAAGCCCAGACCAGCACATCGATAATACTCGGCCGCCCTCTTCAGATCCGCGTACATTCCGTAGCCATTTGCAAGAATTTCTCCCATCCGATCGCAAGCATCAGCAACACCATTGTCGGCGGGCATTTTCAAGAACTTCGCCGCGTTGCGAAACTCCTCTGCACCAAATGCTGTTATCAGTAGAGCCTCCTTCCGAGAACCGAGGTCATCGGATTGAACCTCGCCCCGGCTCATATGTTTTCTGGCTTGCTCCATAGCGATGGTTCCGCGCCAATATCCAGCTTCCAGATCTCCGTTCTTAGCGCGTGTGGCGAGCTTTTCAAGCAACTCGCGCCGATCAATCATCAATTGCAGCACTTTTCGGTCAGACGAGAGACATTTGGGATCAAAGATGCAGGCGGTCGCTTTTTCTGATAACTCGCTGAGGCGCTGGTAAGAGACAGCCAGCTCCTTTGAGGTTCTTTCATCTCCATCCGAGCTCGCACTGGTTGGCTTCTTGGATTTAACGGAACCGGCGCTTGAAGCTGACGACGTCGAAGGCTGGCCTTTGGCTTGTTCTCGAGTCGTTGTATCCCCCGCACTCGCAGAAAAAGCAGGCATCGCAGCCATCAGATAACCCACGCTGAAAAAAACAACTGTGCTCAAACAACGAGACCTGAGCTCGAAAGCAAGCCCCTTCATGGCTATCTGGTGGGTGGCGGTAGATTGAGTCCCGGAGATCGCGGACGGGAACCCGCAGCTGTCTCTTGAGCAGGCTGTGAACCAGCGGGTGCTGGACCTTGATTCGCTACCGGTTGACTGGCGTTGGGCGAGGAGCCTTCCACTGGCAATCTTCCAGGAGTGCCATCGGGTCGTGAGCCCCGTCCGAGAAAAGAGGCCGCCGGAAAAGCAGGGAGTGTATCAACGATTTTCGGCATGGTTTCCTTGATCGCGTTCTTCGGTGATCCCGAGGTATTGGGCACCCAGGTCGCGCCTCCGCCTGAGGACGGCACTAAGCCGGCAGGTTGTAATCCGCTCGGAGACTGGGGGTCCGATTTTCCAGTTGCCTTCGCCGCACCACGAGAATTCAGAATCGTAATCGAAATCCGCCGATTCATCGGGTCGTTTGGATCTTCGGGGTTGAGTTTTACCGAGTCGGCGAAACCAACGACCTGAGACACTCTCGCGGTTTCCAGCCCCCCAGCAATCAACTCCCTGCGCGCAGCGTTTGCCCGATCGGAGGAAAGTTCCCAGTTGGTATAGCCTGAAGCGACCCCAGGAAAAGGCTTGCCGTCGGTATGTCCTTCGATGCGCAGTGGCTGTGAACCGCCAGCGAGCACTTTGCCGATCACGCGCATCAAACGTTTGGCATAGTCTGGCATCCCGGCCGAACCACTCTCGAACATCGGCCGATTTTTCTCGTCAACAATTTGAATTCTCAGGCCATCGGTTGTCGTGTCCATGAATATCTGTTTTTGATACTCTTCGAGCGACTTGTCACCCGCAATTTGGGATTCAACCTCCGACCTCAATTCCTCGAGCTGACCCTTTTGCTTTGTGTTGTATTGCTCGTAGGCCTCGCTTTCCGACATTTTTCGTTGCGTACTGTTCGAGTCAGCGCGTTGCTCCTGACCCGAGGCCTTGGTGACATTATCGCCACCGCCCTTGACCACGCTGCGCGTGTCGCCTGAACCTTGACCACCCTCCATCGCAAGACGTAGTGGATTTTGGAAATAGGCGGAAATACCGGCCAGGTCACCCGACGTGGTCGATCCAAGCACCCACATAAGCAAAAAGAAAGCCATCATCGCCGTCACGAAGTCTGCGTAAGCGATCTTCCATGCACCACCGTGTCCGCCGCCAACAACCTTTTTGACGCGTTTGACAACGATCGGTGCTAATTCTTTGCCGGGTGCTGAAGCCATGAATAATCCAAAAACAAAAAACGATCAGGCGGCAAATGCGCCGCCCTGATTTACTTACCCTTGACCTCTTTGGCCTTTTCGTCGAACTCCTTAAAGCTTGGACGCTGGTCAGGGAACATGATTTTGCGGCCAAATTCGCAAGCTTGTGGCGGGGTAAATCCGTTCAGGCTGGCAAGCAAAATCGCTTTCACCGCAAACAAGGACTTGATTTCGAGTTCTCCGCGCTGCCCCATCGCTGCTGCCATCGGAGCAACCACCGCGTAGGAGAAAAGAATCCCAAGAAAGGTACCCACAAGCGCCGCACCAATCAGCTTCCCCAACTCTGCAGGCGGCAAACCGATCGATCCCATGGTTTGAACCACGCCCATCACCGCCGCAACAATCCCGAAGGCGGGCAGACCTTGGGCCATGTTGTCCACCGCATGCACGGCAAGATGCTCGGTTTTTACAAACTCTTCAAGCTCCTGCTCCATCAAACCTTCCAGCTGTACAAGATTGAGCGAGCCACCGAGCATCATCCTCAAGTAGTCGGTGAGAAATTCGACCAGATGGTGGTTGTCCAAAACCGCAGGGTACTTTTTAAAGATCTCGCTGTTTTCGGGTTCCTCGATATCGGCTTCGAGCGCCATCAAGCCGTCTTTCCTGATCTTGTTGAGCAGTTCGAACATCAGCGCAAGCACATCAAGCAGGAACACCTTGTTGACTTTCGAACCCTTGAACACCGCACTCAGGTCATGCATCATCAGTTTGATGGTTCGGCTATTGTTCGAGGAAATCGTGGCGCCAATCGACAAACCAAAAATCGTCAACATTTCAGTGGGCTGCCAAAGCACCACAGGGTTTCCACCGTGGAGCACGTAGCCCGCTAGAGCGCAGCCAAAACCGATAACAATTCCAAGTGGGATAACCATGATGCTTCCTTATTGCTTACAGCGACGACCCTAGTTAACAGATTACCAAGTCTTTGTTGCAGTTTATCAACCAAGCCTTTGAAACAAATTCATCGCCCCGATGGTTGCCGTAATCGATTGGGCAGCCTCAAGAAGCGCTCTCGCCTTCTGAACCTCCATAGTTGACTCCGCAAAATCCGTATCGACCTCTCTTGATAAGGCCGAATTCACCGACAGGGCTAAGTCGTCCGTCCGCTTAATCGACCGATCAACACGAGCTTGAGCCGCACCTACGCGAATCCTCTGCTGCGTCATTTCATCCGATGCTGCGCGCAACTCCCCATTTGGAGGAACAAAGCGCTCGCCATTCCTTAACGCACTCACGAACTTGTTCAAAACACTGTTTTGATCGTATAAAAGCTTGTTCACCGATTCGTCGAGTTCGGTTGGGGTATCCACTGTGGACCAATTGACGGCATTCTTGTTGAGCATGTCGAGGCCCGAGAGTAAGCCGATGGTGTTCACGGAAACTGGCTCTACACCTGCAGTACCTCCGTCGACGATTACTTTCAGGTCAGCAGTGTTGAAGATTCTATATCCCGAAGCATCGGTCCTCTTGAGGATTTGGCTCAGTTCCTCTTGCAGCGATGCGGCCTGACTCGCGAGCCCTTTCAGTTGCTGTGGACCGAGCGAAGCATTTTGTGTCGTAACGTACAGCAAGTGCAAATCATCAAGCACTTTGCCAGCCTCGCCAAGGCCTGCCTCGGTCTCCGACATTCGATTTGCTGCGGCTGCCTGGAGCCTTCCAAGCGCGTCGAGCTGGGCAATCGTTGTCCGCAGATCAACCGCTTTGCCCATTGCCAAGGGTGAGTCCGAGGCACGCAGCAGCTTCGAGCCTCCACTGATGCGGACCTGCTCGTCAGCCATCTGTCGAGAATGACGCTGGATTGAGGTAAGGGATTCGCTAAAGCGATTGGCAATTGTCGTTCTCATGGCTTGTTTGATCCCTTAGTCTACTAGCGGCCGGTCGCACTCAAGATCACATCAAACATCCGACTCGACGCCTGAATGACGGAGCTGTTGGCTTGATAGATCTGCTGGAACCGAAGCAAATCGGTCGCCTCTTCGTCAAGGTCGACGCCTGATATCTGCTCTCTCTGTTGGCGAAGTGATGTGTCAACCGCAGTGAAAGATGCCTCTTCAGCGCGCCATCTCGCGAGATCGGCGCTCACCCCAGAAACCCATTCGGACCATCCTCTCATGCTCGTACTTCTTTGACCGGATAGACGAATTGCAAAGGACTGATCAGCGGGTGTTGTACTGGACGCAACAGGGGCAGGGTCGTTGACCTTGGTTGCTATCCATGGGACTGATTCACCACTGGCGATATTCGAACGTAAAGTCAACGAGGGTCTCAGCGTTCGGACTGTAGGAACAGTTTTGCTTGGATCGGTGGGGTCAAGGAATTGATTATTCGAGTTCACATCATAGGCAACCCGAAAAATTCCATTTCTGAAAATATTCTTTTCGTCCAAAAAACCAAGCTTTGCCAAGTTTGAGCCGTTAGCAACCTTCGAGTACCACTGCTCAGGAGGGTTTAACTTCAGCGGATTTCCAGCATTCACAAGCGATTGAGCCACCTGGTCAAGACTGGTCAGCCACGTTTCCGCCCCATTTGCGTAGCGCATCAGACCACCGAATTCACCCCCCAAGGCATTGCCGTTCAGGGTTGCAACCTGTGCAAACGAGGTGTCCTTGTTATTCTCACCTCGAGGCAAGCCAACACGAATCAACCCGGTCGGGAGTCCGCCAAGCTCCGTAACAGTTTCCAACTTGGCAAACTGTCCACCTTCCACAAGCGAAATCCCAGAAAACCGTAAGATGGCTTCCCCAACGTCAGAGACTGAAATCGCAGCGCCCGTGAGATCGGAGAGCTTTCCCGACAAACGGTCTCGCTCATCGAGAAGATCAGCCGAAGGCAAAGGCTTACCGTAAGCCGACGACGCGCGAATGAGCAGGTTCACGCGGGCAAGTGATTCAGACTTCTCATTCACCTCGTTGACTACCCCAGACATTTGGAACAAGGCCTGACGCCGGGTTTCCTCCGTCGTTGCAGCGAGATTGCGAATGCGATCTGTCAACTCGACAGCATTGGTGGCAAACGCGGTTCGAGCGGTTCCAGACGCAGGGTCAGCCGACAAGTCCGAAGCAGATGTAAAAAAGCTATTGAATACCTCGGTCAGGCCCGTAGCCTCGTCCACCAGCAGACGATCCATGATTTGACCGGCGTTGGTTACAACCTCCGATTCCCGGACCTTGGCGTGATTCGCGAGGAACTGGGTGTTAATAAGGGCTGAGTAGGAGCGAACCACCGAGTCGATGATGACGGTTCCGCCTTGAACAAGGGGATTGGTAGAAGCCGATGTCATCAGCGGATGAATTTGCCGACGCGTGAAACCGTCGACTGCCGCGCCCGATACGTTGGTAGCAACGTTAGCCATCCCGGTCTGTGCTGTTTGCATGCCAGCCAAACCAAGATTGTTGATGGTTGAAATCCCTGCGCCCATGCTACCTCACATACCTACGATGAAAAGAATACCTTTGCCCATTGACCGCCACTACTTTACGGTAGTTCGAGCCGATTCGTTAAGTGGGCCAGGCAGTCTCCCCACCGATGAATCTTTAGACAAAAACTGCGTCACCGGATTACCTGCCGAGGCCGTCTTAGCGTTTGCCTGCGACAACAACGACTCGATTTGCTTCGCCAATCCCATTCCGCCGGACTTGGCAAGATACCCTGCTAATGCATCGTCAGCGATTTCTCTCCAACCGGATTCAGACTCATGCTGATCGCTCAGCCAGGAGGTTGAGCGCGCATTGGCTAAGAACTGACGAATCAAAAGCGCTTCAAACTGCTGTGCAGCCTTGGTGTTACTACTCTTGGCACGATCGAGGGTCGGTTGACTACCAAGGGCGGCAATCCAAGGGTCAAACGCAGCAGGTATAGCCATCAAATGATCTCCAGCTCTGCCCTCAGCGATCCTGCTGCCTTCATAGCCTGCAGGATCGCAACCAGATCTTGCGCATTTGCTCCCAGCAAGTTCAAGGCCCGCACGACCTCTTCAAGCGAGGCCCCTTTGGGTAGCGCGCCGAGCGTCCCTGGCCCGATATTCACGTCGACATTCGTCCGTTGCGTCACAGCGGTCTGACCCTGGGATAGCGGTGCAGGTTGACTGACCTGCGTATCCCGGCTGATTTTCACGGTCAGGTTACCATGTGCCACGGCAACCGGATCAAGTCTCACACCTTGGTTCATCACCACCGACCCGGTACGGGAGTTGATGATCACGCGGGGAGATTCTTCAACCAGATCCACCGAAAGTGCCAACAGGTCCGACAAAAAACGCGTTCGGTTCAGTTGGTCTTGCGGCATCCTCACTTGGATTGTGCGACCATCCAACGGAACAGCGACGTTTGGGCCAAATCGCTTGGCAATTGCCTCCACCACCCGTTGCATTTGACCAAAGTCTGCCCGATGTAAATCAAGTTGCAAAATATCTTCTTCCGCGCTTTGCTGGACCGGACGCTCGATGGTTGCACCCGAGGGTACGCGACCCACCGACTGATGATTGACGGTAACAGAAGCCCCGCCTCCTCCTGCTCCGGCCCCCGGAACAAGAACTGAGCCTTGGGCCATCGCGTAGACCTGACCGTCGGCACCTCGCAAGGGGGTCATTAACAACATGCCCCCACGCAAGGTTTTCGCATTTCCGACCGAGGACACCGTCACGTCCATCGATTGTCCAGGTTTGGCGAAGGCCGGAAGCGACGCGGTAACCATAACCGCTGCTGTGTTGCGCAACTGAATCCGATCCTCTGCGGGGACCGTCACGCCCAAAGCCTGGAGCAAGCTTCGCATTGTTTGGAGCGTAAATGGCGTTTGGGTGGTCTGGTCTCCCGAACCATCCAAGCCGACAACGAGGCCAAAACCAATCAGTTGATTCGTACGCACACCCGAGATGGAGCCAAGCTCCTTGAGTGGTGCGCTCCAAACGGATACGGAAAAAAGAAGACCCAAGAGTAAGAGACCAGCACCCTTTAAGCGAGACGAAACCAGCCAACAGGATCGGGGCTTGACAAACGCAAATACTGGTTTGTTTTCACTGACGGCAAGATCGAAAAGCATACTTACCTTTTAAAACGGCCAGAATTTGATCAGGCCTCGTGTGAGGAGGCCTGGTCTGGTTGCATCATCGCCAACACCACGCCCTCTGTACTCTAATCGGGCATCGGCGACCATGGTCGACTTGACGGAATTCAATTTGAGATCGGTGGGATTGATGATTCCCGAAAATCGAATCACTTCTTCTTCAGCGCCAATTGCAATTTGCTTTTCTCCCGAAATCACAAGGTTCCCGTTGCTCAAAACCTGGGTGACCATCACCATGATGAAGCCGGTAAACACGTTTCTCGCGCTTGAATCACCGGACCCTGAAAAGCTGACTGCGTTTTCAACTTTCAAGTTCGCACCATCAAGACCCTTTGCAAGCGGAATCTGCCCTGCCACGATCGGCTTTAACTCAAATGTGGAGTCACGCTTGGCACCGTTACCAAGACTGCGGTTGGCGACCGTCCTTTCGTTGAATTCGACTTGCAGAATATCACCTACGGATCGGGCCCTTCTATCTTCAAACAAAGGTCTGGGCACGCCCGTTGCCAAAGCTGCAGGAAACAAACTGCCAGAGGATGCGGGAGTGACTGCGAGGGGTTTGGGCCTCACAACGGGGGGTGTAATTTGAAGTGAGTCCGATGAGGTCGAGGTTGCGCAACCACCAAGTGCCATCCAAACTACAACAAACACCCCAATCAAAAAGCTTTTGCGCATGTCAGACCTCATTGAACCATTATGCGATCTTAAACTTGAGCCAGGCGCTGCAAGACTTCGTCGGAGGCGCGCACAACCCGCGTATTGACGTCATACCCGCGCTGCGCTTGGATCATGTTTATGAGTTCCTCAGCGACGCTCACGTTGGATTGCTCAACATAACCTTGCTTCAGAACTCCGAGCCCGTTGACCCCGGGTGCCCCCTGCGTTGGCGCGCCAGAAGCCACACTCTCGACATACAAATTGCCCCCGATTGCCTCCAGTCCCGCCGCATTGATAAAGCTCACAAGCTGGAGTTGGCCTAGCTGTTGCGTCACCCCGTTGACCTTCGCGGTTACCTGTCCAAACTCTGCAATCGTGACCGACTCGGCGCCAGCGGGAACCGTTATACCGGGCGCGACAACATAGCCTGCCATGTTTGTGATTTGCCCTTGATTGTCTTGGGTGAAGTTTCCGTCCCGGGTATAGGCAATGACACCCGTTGGCAGGTTGATCTGGAAAAAACCATTGCCGTTAATAGCCACATCCAAACCATTACTCGTTTGCGAAAGCGCACCCTGATTCAACACGCGCGACGTGCCAAGGATTCGCGCCCCGCTTCCGAACTGCAATCCGGTGGGGGATTGGCTTTGCTCGGAGGTCTGCGCGCCGGGTGTACGAACCGTCTGGTATAGCAAATCTTCAAAATTCGGCTTGACGCGCTTGAAGGCAACGGTTGACGCGTTTGCAAGGTTATGCGCAATCACATCAAGGTTGGCCTGATTGACATCCATGCCAGTCTTAGCAACCCAAAGAGAACGAATCATCGCTAGCCTCTACTCAAAGTCATGATGCCATTGGCCGAGCGCGCGTTTGCGTCTGCATTTTGGATCATTTTAATATTCATATCAAACAATCGCTGCTGCCCTATGAGTGCAACCATCGCCGCAGCCACGCTAACATTAGAACCTTCAACGAAACCCTGCTTCGCGAACACCGAAGGATCGGAACTCAGGTTTTGACCGCCAGCCACTTCGAAGAGACCATCACCTGCTCTCGAGAGCGTTTTGGGGTCGGGCTTCACCAAACGCAGTTTTCCCAGAATCTGCGGCTGAGGTGTTGCACCGTCGAATACCACCACCGTACCATCATCGCCAATTTGCGGCGAAGAACTGTTGGGGGGAATCACGATGGGACCCGCAGCACCGAGAACAGGTAGTCCACCAGCGGAAACCAGCTCACCGGCGACATTGGTCTTGAAATTACCGGCGCGGGTTAAAGCCTCGCTACCATCAGGGCGACGAACTACAAAAAAACCATCGCCCTGGATTGCAACATCGAAGGGATTACCGGTCGATTCAAAAGCACCCGCCTGGAAATTCGATCCTGGCGTGGTGTCAAGTGCAAACGCGCGAGTGTTTGCGCCGTCTCCACCCATGGGCACCGCGCGGAAGGCAGCAATTTGCTCTCGGAAACCCGGTGTACTGGCGTTCGCAAGATTGTTGGCGGTAACGGCCATTTGACCCAGCGCAGATCGCGCACCGGTCATGGCAGCAAAAACGAGGCGATCCATTAACGCGTGACGTCGATGGTGACCGAAAGAATCTCGACCTGGGTGCGGATCGATTGGGCATTGGCCTGGTAGTTGCGTTGCTGGACCATCAAGCGAACCAATTCACCTGCCATGTCGGTATTAGCTTCCTCAACCGAGTTTGATCGGATGCTACCGAAGACGCCCCCTGC
>Ga0214923_10005865_pt1 | contig 14034 bp, 28 predicted proteins | sample LL1510_MetaG_FD_177993 | JGI IMG/M metagenome (GOLD analysis project Ga0214923, IMG submission 177993) | Freshwater microbial communities from Lake Lanier, Atlanta, Georgia, United States - LL-1510 | ecosystem: Environmental > Aquatic > Freshwater > Lake | place: USA: Georgia | collected... | reverse complement strand
ATGCTCCCGTGCTGGATTTTTTTTTTCGGATACGGGAATAAATCTCTCATCATCGTGGTTATTTATAGTATGAAGCAGAAAGAAAGGAGAAATCCAATGGAGAAAAGTTATAAAGACCCACTAAATCCTAAGTTCGACCTGAACACTAAGGAAGGTGTGCGTAGTTTCTTAGAGTGGCTAAACGACCCCGATGTTGATAAAGCCATCGAGAAGTTCATCGAAGAAAATGGAGGAAGAGTTGATGAATAAAATAACTCGGGAACGAATCGCCGAACTGGACAAACTTGACCGAATCAGAACTTACGACTTGCTATACCGAGCGATGTCTGTGGGACTAATTCCGTTTCAGCCGAACCTTAGGCTAAAGCGTATGGTCAGAGTAAAGAAGTCTGGCAACTAAACAAAACTCCGACAAAACATTTTCTTTCCAAATGGGAAGAAAATGTCTTGTCTGTGTGTTATTATTACTATGCGAGTAAATCGCAAACGACAAAAAGACAAAGGAGATAAAGTGGCTTCATCAGCAACTTATACCGTAACGCTAACAACAGCATCAACTGCTTACACAACTACCGTTACAACAGCATCTAGCGACAATGACTTTATCATTGACCTAGCGATAGAACGCATCAACGAAGAAGATGGGTTCGACTTATCACAACACCGTTTCGTATATACCACCATCGAAGTCTTGGAAGTGTGGGACTAATAATGAGTGCTACCGATTACAACGACCTAAGCCGACACATAGGACACGATGTAGAAGTTGTGTCGTATGCCGATACTAATGTTGCTATTGAGTGCCAAGAGTGCTACGAAGTGCTACTGGACTTTGATAAAGGAGAAACAAATGAGTAATTTCCCATACTGCGAGAAATGTCTAAAGCAACCGACTACCGATACTAAAGAGTTTTACGACTACCGATTCGATTACCCCGTGTGTATCAGTTGCGTAGAAGAGTATGACTTAGAAGTTGAGTGCGAGAATCACACTTGGGTTCTACAAATGAATCTTCCGAACATACCGATTCGTAATTATTGCGAAGAGTGTGGTGCGATAGAAGAAGCCGACCCCGAAGATGTGGCAGAACAAATCCGACTATTAGGAGAGAACAACTAATGAGAGAGTTCGAAGAACGCAAGGGCGACCAAGAGCAAGCAGAAATGTTTGCTCTTGGTATCGTGCCACCGAAGTTAGTTTTAGTGCCTTGTGAAAATCCACAAGAGTGCGAAACACATAATCCAAAAAGATTATCAACACCGATTATCTTGATACCTGCAAATTAGGAGAATAAAAAAAAATGGAAGAAAGAAAAATCAACGAACAGCAATTATCCCCTGAGTTTTATGTTTGGGAGAACGACTACGAAGAAGTCTGGGCTACTGAAAGTAATCCTTTCTTCGTAATCCGTAATGGCGAGATGCGAATCATTGTTAGGCGAAGTGCCGATGATGAAATCTCAGAACTAATCCGATACAGCGACCTACTAGAAAGGTTCGGCATCACTACCGATAAAGAACTAGAAGAGTGGTCTAAGAAAGAAGATGTGTTCTCAGTAATCAATAACCCTTGGTTCGAAGTCTGGTCTGTGAAAGACACCGAGTATTACTCAGAGCCTTTCTTCGACCTGAAAGAAGCCATCGCTTATGCCGAGAAGATGCTAGAACAATACCCAACTGGCATCGCCGAGTAATCTGAACTAAAAAGGAAAGCCCATGCTGAAGAGCATGGGTTTTCTTATGCTATTCCGAAACACCTGGGCGGCAAGGTCTTCCATGTGCCGTGATGCCTCAGACTCATCTGCTAAGTTATTCTCATGTCAGGATTTCATCAAGCGACCCCCGTAAAACTCGTAAATGCAGACGAAGAACGCATTTCTTTCATCTATTTCCTGTCTGGTGGGGACTACGACAGCAAGTTTGTGCTGGTTTCTTCCGTTATTACACCGAATTATGAAGAAACAGCAGTATTCATCTGCAACGACTCAACTGGCGAAGACGCAGAGTGGGACAACATACTTGCGAAAATACATTATGTGGATACAGAAGAAGTGCTGAACAAGATGGGATACACGACAAAAGTTCCCACTTGACATGGAAAATAATAAGACTTACTATTAGAACTCAGTGAAGCAGCGACGAAAGGAATACCGATGGGCACAACTGTCATTGGGCTGAAGCCGAAGCACTCCGTTGGAGAGCAGTTTGGTAGGAATATCTGGGGCTGGAAGCCTCTGATGGATTACATCTCAACGAAGCACAAGAAGTTTGTGAAGTTATTTGAGAAAAACCGACTCACAGAACTGCAAGCCAACAGAATTGCTGATGCTTTATTCGAGGACATCGCATCTGGGGTGGCTGAAGCATACGCCGATAAGTTTATGAAGAAAATCGCTAGCCTCCCTGAAGTCCCATGTGAATTTTGTGAGGCCACAGGTATCCGAAAAGACGAAGTAGGCATGGAAAAAGGTATGACCGACTTGGTACTAGACCCACGCCTCGCTAATGAACTGAAGAGACTGCGGGGATGGTGCAATGGATGTTTTGGTAGGGGAATAAAACAGAACTCCGATGGGTTTTATTACTTGGAACTTACGGATGTAGTGGAATTCGCCGAGTTCTTACGCAACTGTGGTGGAGCAAAAATTTCCTAAAAAATCTTTTGCGACACGCTTGACAAATGTCAGATGTGTTGTGTAGATTATCTATGTATCCACTTGACAACGAAAGGCAGATACAAATGTACGAAGACTACGAAGATGAAAAAGAGTATGTCAGAGAACTCTACTGGGAGTCAAAAGGACTAGGCGGTTATGACAGACCTGCCGTAGAACCAATTGTCCTAACAGGAGAAGAAATACCTTGCCCTAAATGTAATAGGGTCAGGGACAAAGCAATAATCGAACAACACTTGCCTAAGTGCAGTGGGACTGGAGAATAAAAATGGGTATGGATGTTTATGGCAAGAAAGCCACTAACAAAAAAGGCGAGTACTTTCGCCGTAATGTCTGGGGCTGGAGACCACTATGGGACTACTGCCTTGACACTTTTGCTATCGCAGAAAAAGTAGAAGATGGACACAGCAATTCTGGTCATGGGCTAAACGCCGAGAACAGCAGAATTCTGGCTGAGCAAATGAAATTAGCAATTGCTAATGGAAGTGCTCAGGAATATATCGAAGAGCGTAATACTAAACTTGCTCAGATGGAAAGACCTACTTGTGAATATTGCGTAGGTACTGGCATCAGAGAAGATGAAGTTGGTAAGCATCAAGATATGCCGAATCGTAAGTTATCAGACGAGATGGCATCACTAACTGGTCGTACTCATGGCTGGTGTAATGTTTGCGATGGCGAAGGAAAAGTAGATGCTTGGGAAACCTCTTATCACTTAGACCTTGACGACATCAAAGAGTTTGCCGAGTTCCTAGAGAACTGTGGCGGATTTCAGATTTGCTAAAGATGGAGAAGAAAATGAAAGCAAATACAAAAACAAAAATGAATACCGATGCTTGGAACTGGTTTGTCGCAAGATATACCAAGATGGGCTACAAATCACTAAATCAGTTCGCTATCGCAACTGGATTACAAAAGAGTAGCCTAAGTCGCTACTTTCACAAGCAACGCCAACTACCATCAGGTATGATGGCAACACTTTGCCGAGAACTCAAAGTAACTCCTAACGAGTTAATGAGAGCACTTGGAGAGTGGCAGTAAGACCCCGCTATAACTAGCAAACACCTGAGGTATGTGTCTAAAATGCCTCTTTTTCTCCATAAACACCGATTTATGAGAGTAAAATATAAGAACAACTGAATAATGTATTGGGAGAACCAAGACAAACAACGACCAAGAAAAGATAAGAACGAGAGTTCTGGAAAGGTAGGTCGCCTAATGAAATGGTTGCTAGCAATAATCACCGCTCTAACTTTGGCTGGATGCTCAAGCAGTTCAGCAGTAGCGAGTGAGTTGGCAAACGATGGAGTGATAGTGAGTGTGGAAACTCATAGAACTATCACACCAAAAGTAGCAAATAATAATCTGACACAGAATCTTCTGAATAATAAAGATATTACAAAAGTCTCTTATGTTTATTCAGCAGGTCTGGTCAAGAACAGAGAATCTCTGAACAAGGTCGTAATGAAATTGCTCAGGAGAGTTGGTAAGACACCGTATGTGTTTTCTGGCTCTACACCTTACGGGTGGGACTGCTCTGGGATGGTTAGATGGGCTTATGAGCAGTTGGGTAAGGAATTACCACACTCTGCTACTAAGCAAGCCTATGTTGGACACCGAGTGAAGACCCCAAAGGTTGGAGATATCGTTGTCTTTGGTTACAAGGGCTACTCTAGTTATTACCACTCTGCTATTTACATTGGTAAAGGCAAAGTAGTAAATGCTAATCGTGGATTTGGTGGAACTTTCATCGAACCACTCACCGACTACAAGAACAAGCGTATAGTTTTTGTGCGTATTTTAGATACGCCTTAGTCAATAAAAGAAGTCCCCGTCAGAAATGGCGGGGATTTTCTTTTACCGATGAGACCTGGGTGGCCAATTCTTCCTTGCAAAGAATGTGCTTGACAACGGGAATATTTTGCTATAAGTTATAGTTATTACACATGACGAAAGGTTTCAAATGAAAGTAATGCTCACATTGTCAGCACTGGGCCTAGGCTTCCTTGCCACAGGACTCAGCATCAAGGCTGGCGTGCTAGAAATCAGTGCCGATAAGTTAGCACTTGGATTATCATCAGTAACTCTAATAATTGCTGGTCTCACTGGTCTTGTATATGCTTGGCAGAACAGACCTGCTCAGTTCCGTCGCATGAGGAAAGGTCGTAGAGGCTAATGCGTATCAGACTTATATCAGTAAATGACCCTAACACCGACCTAAAGGCTGGTGCTGAGGGAACAGTAGTATCAATCAAGCAGAGCAACTGGCTTGGGGTTATTGACCACAGGCTAGAAGTTGAGTGGGATGATGGCTCAACCTTGGCTCTATTTGAATCTCTGGACAAATGGGAAGTAATCTCAGAGTAGATATACTTGACAACTGTACCGAATAACTGTATCCTTATAGCAACACAAACGACAGAAAGAACATAATGACAACACCAGTAATTATCGACACCGAGATAGCAGAAACTCTAAAGGCTATCGAGAGCCTGAATATCAAAATATATTCTTTGGACACATCAATCGAGCACTACAAGAAATATCCTTACATGGCTCAGGATGTAGAGAAAAAAGAAGTCAAGCGATTTGAACTTGACAGAGAGCGAGCATCTCTCAAGGAAAAACTGGCTACCCTAAACTCTTTCTACACAGGATGGTCCCGTGCTTACCTAGTTAGTAACAGCAATGGGCACATTCACAAGAGCCGTGATTGTGTTACCTGCTTTGACACTACTCGTTATGTTTGGCTTACCGAGATGTCTGGTCGTGATGAACTAGAGATTGCTTTCCTTGCTGGTGAAAAGGCTTGTACTGTTTGCTACGCACACGCCCCGTCTTCATACTTCCTCCGTGAATCAGAACTAGAAGACCCTGAAGTTGTAGAGGCACGCCGTCTTCGTCAAATTCGTAAGGCAGAGATTGAGGCAAAGCGTCAGAAGACTGGCATCTGGAATCCAGATGGCACACCTCTAGTGGTGATTGAATACGCATTTAGTAGATACAAGACTGAAGTCAAAGCAGAGAGAACTGCTCAGTCGATTGCGGTCAATATGCTAGTTGGTATTCAAAGTATGGGTCGCTCATCTGAAGAGATTGAGCGTAGTAAGGATGCTATTGAAACTATCTTGATTGCTTTGGCCCACAAGAGAGGCACATCAATTGAAGAACAGCGTGCTCTAATTCAGACTAAAGCCGATGCTATGATAAAAAAGAACAAGCGTGATTATCCAAATGTGAATTGGTCTACAAGATAAGCATCTAGGTTTGGGCTATAATTGTCCTATCCAAATAACAGCAAAGGAATCTAATGGCTGAGAAAGACATTACACCGACACCTAGTTCAGAACCTAAAGACTTCACCAGTATGTCTGCCGATGAACTTCACACCCTCATAGAGACAGAGGGAAAGAACTTTATTGAACAGACCAAGGATGGCGACATCCAAGATGAAGATTACTTTGCTAGCGAGAAGTTTGACCTAACTAGACTTATGAATCTTTTCTTTGCTTTCGAGTACTTTGAAAGAACAAGTGGCTCAGAGAAGAAGAACTACTCACCTGAGTACTCAAGACTTTACGAGTTGACCTACCACAAAGTAAATGAATACCTAGATGGTATTGGACTATACGGACCTGACTACATCGTAAACCTGTAATACCAACAACCAATAAACAGAAAGACAAAAAGACAATGTACCGATTACTAAAATTCATAAGTGGCGTTGCGTTCAGAGTTGCTCACTGGGCTCAGTGGCAATCAACTAAGTTCCACAAGAAAACACGCCGAAAGAAATACTTGACAAATGTCCTAGGTTATGCCTATGATTATCTTGTTGGAAAAATCCAACAACTAAAAGCCGAAAGGAAAAAGTAATGTCAGAAAAACTAATTGGATTTACCGATAACGAAATCGCATTTGCTTCTTCAGTATTGAAGTTCGCAAAGAAGAAACTTCAGGAAAACCACGATGAAAGTCATTCTGGAGTAGACCAACTACTAATCAACTCTTGGATTATAGACACTGGAGAATTGCTATCTAAGTTCGAAGCACTACTTCCAGTGCCAGAGCCTGTAATCGCCGATGAAGACATTCCAGAGCGACCAGAAGCATAATTTATGCTCTTAGATAGAAAGCCCTCCTAGCGATTGCTAGGGGGGTTTTTCTCTGTTATGATTGATTTGTCAAGCAGATTGAGGTGAATTATGGAAATACTAGCGTTTTTAGCAGTGGCAATCATTGCCATACTACTTATAGTGCTAGGTATTGCCTTTGTAGCCTCTTGGCTAATTCAGTCTCTTGTTGGAAACAAGAAGACTTGGCTGGATTACGGCTTAGACGAAGAAGAATAGCCTGGGTGCCTGTTTTTTCTGTGCAAACAAGTAAATACCCCCTTGACTTATTTATCACTATTTGATAACATAAGGATATGGAAATAAAGACGAAAGGACAAAATATGTCTAAAAAACTAACTGTCGCATATAGCGACGACTACCTGAACTGGAATCTAGGTTCTGGTAATGGAAACCATCCAACAAAGCCTATACGGGCTAAGATTGCGACTGGCCATCTTCTAGAAGAACTTGGTGAAGACAATGTGGAAATCATTGACCCTGAGTTTAGACCTGAAGACCGAGACAAGATTGAATCTATCCACGACCACGAGTATGTTGCTCAGGTATTGGAAGATGGAATCTCTTTTGACTGGACTGGCGAGAGACCTGAGATGGGTCATACGGCTGGTCAGATGTTTTCAGGAACAGTACGCCTAGTTGAGAAGATGCTTGCTGGTGAAACTCAAGTTGGCTTCAATCCTCAAGGTGCTAAGCATCACGCACAGCACGGGTGGAGCGAAGGCTTCTGTGTCTTCAATGACTTCGCCTGGGCTGCCAAAGAGTTCGTAAAGAATGGGCTCAAGGTTGTCTACATAGACTGGGATGTGAATGCTGGCGATGGAGTTCAGAATCTGCTTGCGGATACTGATATCCCTACCTTTAGTATCCACGGACATGGGATTTACCCTACTCACTCAGACACTTGGCTGAAAGAGGCTGGGTATTCCGAGAACTATGTCTATCAGAATGACGAGCAACACTGGTACAACTACTGCTTACAGCAGGGCCAAGGTGATGAAGCATTCAAGTGGGCTATCGATGAGATTGCTAAGAAGGTTGCCGAGTACAAACCTGATGTTATCTTGCTAGCAACTGGAGCAGATGGACACGAAGGCGAAGGCTGGGGACTGAAGTACACCTATGCGGGCTATGACTATGCTTCTGGTGTAGTAGCAGACTTAGCAAATAAGTTTGCCGATGGTCGTGTTCTCATTGGTGGTGCTGGTGGATACCAACCTTACACACATACACCGAGAGTATGGGCAAATGTGGTGGAGAATATCTACCACAAAACTCAAAAATCAGAGTAGATGCTAAGATTGCGATGCTGGGAGGAGAAATCCTCCCTCGCATCGTAGTTTTCATGGAAAACTGGGTGTACCCAGGTGAAAGAGTAGGAAAATGTTTGATTTTTGGAGCATCGTTGTGCTCGTAGTTGGTCTTCCATTGATTGCGTGGCTTGCATGGGCCGTTGATAAGCACAATGAGTTCTTCGATAACGAAGATGAAGACGAAATTAAGCCACTTTTGGGTGTAGTAGCACCTAAAACTAAAGAAAAAGAGGAAAAGTAATGCCGAACTGGTGGATTATCGTAAGAGATATCGTTTGGGCTTCAGTTTTTGCTGTTTTAGCCGTGATTTTGACCATTTTGGTCGCTATTTTTGCTCCAACTAACCTTGGACTGATTATTGGGGCTGGATTGTCAGCAATTTCACTATCAATCCTCGCTTTGAGGCAGTAAATTACCATAAAACAAGAATTCCACTAGTAGCAAACACTACTTGCTTAGTTTGAGTAGTGTTTATACGATTGTAATAAGAAAAAGACCCTTACGGGTCAATAACCAGAAAGATAAATGACAAATGAGTTCAAAAATAAAGAAAGCAAACCAGAGTTTGCCAACAAATGTGAAGTGGATGCTTGATGATTCACTTAGCACTGCCGATAGAGACAATCTAATTCGTTCTCTGAACTTGGCTGGCTGGACACAGAGCAGTATTGCTCGTTCACTAGACATAACTAGAGAGCGTGTTCGTCAGATATGTGTATCACCGATGGACTTGTCTGCTAGGACAGAGTTCAAACTACCACTACCACCGATGCATCAGTCAAAGCCTAAGCGTGAGTTCATTGAGCCAGACCCAAAGATACTTGCTCGCTTACTAGAACTACAGCCACTTGCTCAGCAGGTTCGCTCTAACGCTATGCGATTTAGAAGTGAAGCAGAAGAGTACAGTGCTCTAGTTGCTAAACTACACAATGAAGATGGAGTTACATTATACCGATTGGCTCTTCGCCTTGGAGTAACTCACTCAGCGTTGAGATTCAGACTGGCTCGCTATGGATACAAGACATCAGACAAAGGTGCTAGCAAGGTTTACACACCAATCAATCCAAAGAACAGGATTGTGAAGTAGTAATGAGAACATCTAATCGTGTTCTTCTGGTAGTCAATCTACTTATAGGTGCTTTTCTGCTTGGCTCTATGTCTTCGCAGTCAGTTTCAGCATCAGAGTCTAATGTGATATCTGCTTGTACCAACAAGTTGACTGGAGCATTACGGATAAGTAGCAAATGTACTAAGTCAGAGAGACCGATTACTTGGAACCAAACTGGAGTGGCTGGACCTACTGGCCCGACTGGGGCTAATGGTAGTGATGCTTATGTAATTACTAAACTCGTTACTATTCGCTACATTGGTGATGGAACTTCTCTAACACCTTGTGGAGATGGAATGACTTCACTATTCGGGACAGCAACTACTTATGCTAATTGGCAATACGGGTCAGTTTTTCTAACTAATAGATATAACTGGCAAAGCAATCCCTACTGTTCTATAACTCTTAGAGTTGTTCAGTAGTCTCTATGTAATACGGACACTTAGTTCGCCAATAGTGAAACCCCTAACAAATGTTGGGGGTTTTTCTATATTTGTGATACATTATGGGTATGAGTAATTTAGACAAAGTGACACAGAAAATGTACGAGAAGTACTACGGCCAACTGCCTTGGGAAACTCTCACCACCGAGCAGAAGTGTGCTTCGATGGCATCATCAATAACCAAAGTACTTACTGAACTTATTGAACTTAGGGACTCAGGTGAATTAGTAATAGCACCTGTCAAGGGTATGAACAAAGCAAAGATAGATGCTCTCATTATGCTATCTGCCGATGTAGCCTTGCGTGGTCTTGAATGCATGCTAAGGAACAGAGTCTAGCCTAAGCCGATTCACCTGGGTTGCCACTTCTTCCTTGTATTACAATGAAGACATGGCTAAATCTATTATGGAACTCCTCGCTGAACTCCCTGAAGACGAGCGTGCTCTCATCCTTGCTGGCATGGATGCTGACACTCTAATGTGGGACTGGTCAGTGTGGGGCAGACCTGAACAGCAAGCACCTGAAGGTGATTGGGCTATCTGGATGTATCTTGGTGGTCGTGGTGCTGGTAAGACCCGTGCCGCTGCTGAATGGGTTAGAGAGCAAGCCAAGTACACCAATACGGGTCAAAGGCGTTTTGCTTTAGTTGCTAGAACAGCAGCCGATGTGCGAGATGTAATCGTTGAAGGTGAATCTGGAATTATGAATGTTTCTCCACCTAGTGAGAAGCCTTTGTATGAACCATCAAAGAGAAGACTGACCTGGCCTAATGGTAATACGGCTACTTGTTTTACTGCTGATGAGCCAGACTCACTTCGTGGTCCCCAGTTCACTCACGCTTGGGGAGATGAGATTGCTGCTTGGAGACAAACCCCGGACGCTGCTGGTATGACAGCCTTTGACAACCTTCGTGTTGGTACTCGTCTTGGGCAGAACCCTAAGATTATGGTTACTACTACACCTAAGCGTGTCCCGTTGCTTTACAAACTTATTGAAGAGAGTAAGAATACTGGTCGTGTAGTTATCACTCGTGGTTCTACTATGGATAACTCAGGAAACCTATCTGGTGCTTATCTAGATGCTATTACGGGTGTATATGCTGGAACACGCTTGGCTCAACAGGAACTTTATGGTGAGATGCTTGACAGTGTTGAAGGTGCTCTATGGACAGATGAGTTGATTGAAGCACATAGACAGAATGCTCTACCACTCAACACTCCACTTCGTTGTATTGGCGTTGACCCGTCAGTAGCAGAGAACCCTAGAGATGAATGTGGAATTGTTGTAGTCGCATCTACGGGTGAGAGAGATTTGTATAAGCGTCAGGCTTGGGTGCTTGAAGATGCTAGCGTGCTTGGCTCACCTGAAGTGTGGGCTAACAGAGTTGTAGCAATGGCTCGTAAATGGGGATGCCCAGTTATTGCTGAAGTAAACCAAGGTGGTGCTCTAGTTCGTAATGCTATCAATGCTATTGACCCAAACATCAAAGTACTTGAAGTACATAGCAAGTATGGTAAGCAATTGCGTGCTGAGCCAGTAGTACTTGGTTATGAGCAAGGTCGTGTACATCACATTGGTTATCTACCAGACTTAGAATCACAGATGCTTAGTTGGATTCCAGGTGAAGGTAAATCACCAGACAGAGTAGATGCTTTAGTTCACGCACTTACCGCTCTAATGATTAAGCCACCTGCTGGCTTCGTTGGTGGCAGACTAACTGCTAAGTCTATGGCTAGTCGCCGACTACCTGATTCAAAAGGTAGTGGCTTCCTAAGATTGAGATAAAAGAAATCCCCTACCAGATGATAGGGGACTTTCTTTTGTATCTTAGTTTCTCCACTTCCAGAGTGCTACTTTGTCTTCGTTGAGACCAAGTAGATAATCTACAAAGTGTTTATTGCATAAGACTGCTTCTGAACGCTTCTCACGCATTACCGTGATTGCTTCTTCTGGTGAGTAGCCATCACGAATAAGCACAAGTGCCATCACAATACCACTGCGGTTGAGACCTGCTTGACATCTGATTAGCACACGCTTACCAGACTTCCAGTCTTTGTGTGCCATCTTCACTATGTCTTCTAGTTCAGTCTCTGGGTTGAAGTCTCCCATAGCACTGTCCCAGAAACCTAGTCGTACTTCTTTTACAAACCAGTCAGCAGGTTCAGCACTTGCGTACAATGTATATACCGAATCAAAATCTTCAGGCGTGATTCTTTTGTTTGGTCTATCAATCTGATAGTGCCAGTGGTCTTCTGCCCAGGTGTCTAGTGTCCCACCTTGCCATAGGTTAGGCAAAGTTTCAGTCCATAAGTCCCTAGGCATTACTGCGTGTCTAGGTCTTGTCAGTTCTTCTAGGCTAGAATCAATAATCTCTTGCCTTGCCGTAAAGTCGTCTTCTATTTTCTTTTGAGATGTCATTTCTATCAATCCTTTCGTCTTTATGTATTGATATATCTATTATCCAGTATCCATACCTATTTGTCAAGCCCTACTTGACTTGCGGTTAGGTATTAGATGTCCTACTAATAATCTTACTACTTATATAGTATCTTGTCAAGCCCAACACACATACGGTTAGCCATTTGTTCCCAGTTATACCAGTTCCATATGTATTCCTAGTACCCACACATACACGGGTGTTGCCCGGCTACTCTGTCTAGTACACGGGTGTCAGCCCAGTACCATAGGTCATACACATAAGGTGTCTTGTGTGTTGTGCCCTTTATTTACTTACCTCTTATGCTTTAGATGAGTGATGAGCCACTAAGCCCTCCCTGTTATGCCACATCATATGTAATGCCCACATACATTGAGCCCCATTCATCAGCATCTAAGATGCGGTCAGCCCTTTGTAGATAGTCCAACTATTATTGCCTTATATCTATGCCCCATCAGTGCCCACATTACAAATGCGGTCAATCCACATCTAATCAGCATTCTTTATACTTCTAAGACTGATATATGTCTAGTAGATGACTACTATTTCACTAATAAGATAGTCAAGCCCCCCTAGACTACCTAGGTAATCACATAAGAAGCCCATACCTGCTAGGTAGGTGCTCCTAGGTTGGCTATATAGGCGGCCTAATAAGTATTTGATAAGTCATCATAGACTTGTTTAAGTATCAAATAAGTCTAAATAAGTACTCATAAGTGTCTAATAAGTATCAAATAAGTCTAAATAAGTGCTCATAAGTGTCTAATAAGTATCAAATAAGTCATCTATAAGTAAAAATAAGTGCCTGGAGGCCGCTAAATCGGCAAAAAAATCGGCATTTTTTCGGCATTTTTTTCAGGAAACAATTTTCGAGGAGGTCAAAAGTAACGGTTGCCGTCTCACACGCCAAAGGCAAAAAACACTAATGTATCTTTTTTCTCCGTCAGTAATAAGTATTTATCGCATAAGGGCCACTCCCGGATTTTCCAAAAAATCGTTCCTAGTACAGATGCTAAAATAAATACATTATGGAAAACAGAGAATACGCCCGTGAACATCCACTACCCCAAGACGAAGTTGAGTTCATAAACGCCCTTACAAAGAAAGAACGCTACTACCGAGCCAAGCAACTATTTGATGGTGGTTGGACACTTCAATCAATAGGTAATGCGTTCACCCCAGAAGCCAAACGCTCCACAGTTCAATACTGGACAAGCCAAGGAAATCCTAGATTCGCAAAAGATAAACCAGTTCCATCTCCTTGGGGCGGTTTCGTCGACGCTCCTATGCCTAAACCACAAAAGGGTTATCAACTCAAACGCCCTAAGTCTCCAGGTATTCCTAAGGATGTACAAGAGCGTCTACGCTATCTAGCCCCCCTTGCTCGTTTATATCGAAGTGGTATGTCGTCGACATCCCTAAATGGATTAGCCAACTCGGAAATGAACGACATAGTTCAAGACCTATACAATAAGAATGTCAAGATTGCTGAGATTGCCAAAGCATCGGGCGTAACTAGCAGAGCGATTGCTCGCAGATTAGGGAAATAGAAATGCGAATAGTTCACGATATCTTTCCAGCCCACCTGAGCGTTGCTCCAGCAGACTATTCAGACGATGAGTTCTCCATAAAGTCTCAAGGTAATCCTGACGGTGTTTTTTATAGGGATGTCACCCGTGTTGTGATTGTTGAAGACCCTAACGGCCACACCGTTTGGGTTGCTCAGGATTCTCCTACTGGACCAAACATTATTTTCCAAGAGCGTCTAGCAACTTTTCACAAGGCAGATACTCAAGAAAAAGACTCTCACGCTAAGACCGTCAGCGGAAAGATACTAGCGTTTTCCAAAGACAACAACTGTGGATGTGGCTCTAGGCTAAGAAGTTGGAACCCATACCGAACACTTCACTCAATCAAGGATTCAT
>Ga0214923_10005864_pt1 | contig 14040 bp, 9 predicted proteins | sample LL1510_MetaG_FD_177993 | JGI IMG/M metagenome (GOLD analysis project Ga0214923, IMG submission 177993) | Freshwater microbial communities from Lake Lanier, Atlanta, Georgia, United States - LL-1510 | ecosystem: Environmental > Aquatic > Freshwater > Lake | place: USA: Georgia | collected 2015-10-15 | reverse complement strand
GCCTGTGGCTTTAGCATTTAGACAAAAAGCTACATCTTCACTAACCATGTCACATATAGTATTTCCACTGGCATCTCTATAGCTAACCGGTTGTCTATAGAACCAAGGATATTTCATATCTTCTATTACACCTTTTTTGATTAACATCCATCCCATACCTGTATAGTCTACCTGTAAATAACGATTATTACCACTAGGATCCGCTTCTTTATACATTTTATAGTCTTCATAAGATAAAAACTTGAACATACCATTTTGTTTAAAATAGTCCATATCATATTTTTCTACAGTAGCAAAATGACGTCCTGATTCTAAACTATATAAGCCAGCAGTAATATCATGGGGTGATTTTAGTAACTCTAAGAACTGTTTTGGGTCAAAAACCATATCACTATCAATCCACATAATATAGTCATAGTCAAGTTGACCATCAAATGGTAGCTGTTTAACTCCTCTTAAAGCATCAGCACCAAGACATTTAGCTCTAGCAAAATGAACAACACTTGAGTATTGCTGTGAAACTATGAATTCATGTCCCTCCTTAACACATGCGGCTATTAACATAGTCCAGCTAGTTAAAAAATTTCTACTATAGTTTAATCCTGGTAAACAAAATACAATTTTCATATTGTTATGATGTTTATTAGAATATTTTTGTAATTATTTTACGAATATATTGTAAAGTACTTAGCTAATGAGTTTTAATGACTTACTAAATAAATACAGGGACTATAGAACAGAAGAATGTCGATATGACGAGGCTAATCCTAATAGATGTGATTCTGCTAATATCTATAGAGATAGTTTAAATAGTTTTATAAAGGATAGTATATCTACAAGTAGAGAGGATACAGAAAAAAAACTTAAACCACTGTTAAATAAGAGAATAGCAGATAGAGAACACAAAAACATATATCCTATAGTAAACCACGATTTTGATTTGAGAACAGCTATAAAAAAAGAATATAATCCATATGCGTTAGATATAACAAATAAACCTACAATTGGAAACTTAGTGGTTTCTGGAAGTAATTTAGGAAAATACGTTGACCTTGTAATTAGCCAAAAATATCCAAATGAAAATACAGTAGCTGGATATAGTGATATTATATTAGATGATAAGGATAGACTAGACATAGCTAATAAATATAAACAACTAAATGAGGAATTACCATATCCATCTTTTAGAAGGGACTATCCAGAGTGTAGATATCCAACTACTGGTGAACACGCATCTAGTTATTTTATTAGATCTGGAGTTTGTAAAACCAAGGTAGTCTCTAAAGAAGAATGTGAAAAGAAAGGCTATCAGTGGACTCCTAACACTGGTAACACCAATGTATCTGACTATGTTAAAAAAGATACTACAGGTGGTGATAGAGAAGAGATTAAACAGGAAGTTGCTAAAGAACCAACAGGTGTCTGTTATAAACCAAGATTTAGCTATATAGATAACTCTGCCAAGGGACTTTATGGTTATAATGGTTTAGCACCAAGTATGCTAAATGATATCTTAAATATAACTCCTGATAAACTATCTAGTATATTATCTGGATATACAGTGGACGGTACTGGTTTACTACCATGTGTTGAAGAGTTTAGATCATATAGTAGACCAGTGGATCCAACACCATGGAAAAGTTTAGTGATAGGATTGGTTATAGTAGGAGGCTATTTATATATAAAGCACCGATATGGTAAATAAACTATTTTTTACTATACCTATATAAACCATATAGTAATAGTCCCGTTAGTATAGAATAAACTATAGTGTTTTTATTTTTACCACTATAGTCTATAAAGCCTTCTAATCCTTCTTTAGGACATTGTTGGATATGATAGCTATCACCTACACTTTGGCCCATTAGAGTCGCTACTACCTTATCAGGCATTAGGGTACTAAGGTCACTAGCTATACTAACTAATACACCTTTTGTTTTACTACCATTAAAAAAAGGCTTTGGAGAATTATCTATATAGGCAAATCTATCTTGGGAACAACTACCACCCTCTCCTCCAAGATTCTTAGACCATGTATATCCTCTCTGTTCACATTCGTTTTCTGACTGAATATCACGTCTTGGACAACTACCCACTCTAAAATAGTAGCTAGAACTGTTTTCACCCTCTAACTGTTTATTAAAGAATTTATCACTATATGGTTTTTCCTGGATAAATCCTCTTTTGACTTTTTCAGTAGTAATACATCCAGCGCCCTGACAAGTTTTATATCTGGGGTAGTCACTATTTCTATCGTAGCCACCAGCTTTAGAGTATTGGTTAGGAATTGGATCATATATGATTCCCTTTACTACTTTAACTAAAGCTCTGCCATTATCTTTTAGCTGTCTAAAACTACCCTCTACCCTAGCTCCAGTAGCTTCTGGTGAATAGTTGTTTTGTATATAGTTGCTATAGTTCCAATCATAGTTTTTCCATGGATAGATATTATTAGCAAACATTGGTATTCTGCGTTTAAGATTATCCATAGTAGCCTGATGACATCTATAGTCATTCATACCTTCTTGGCCACATAGTTGACACTCTTTTCTATATAATTCTATAGCCTTTTCCATTTTAGCTATATCTTTTTGTGATATTAGTCCTAAACCTGATAGGTTATTGCCACCAGTCTTAAATTCATTTAATATTTTAATCATACTATTGGCAAATTCATCGTTAGCACAGTTAGTTTCAATAGGTTTACAAGTACTATTATTAGACATATTAAGTTATATTATAGGGATAAAATAATAGATAGGAGTTGAAATTGTTAGCTAAATATATTCTATTTTTACAACTATATCATCTAACAGTACTAAGTCTATAACCAGAGTGATATCTATAGTTTTTAATACTTCAATTTGCTCAGAAGAAATAGTGATAGCCTGATAGGTATTTTTAAGAGTAATTTGTTTTACTATAGGTAAAATAGTAATAGTAGTTAGCAAATCATGTTTATCTAAAGTGTCACTATTTGATACTAGGTATATATTTTGTTTTGCCAGTACATTATGTACTTTTTCATAGTAATAGTGATGGGCATTTTGATTACAAAATAGCATAATTAAGTCTATATAGCTACTATACTTTTTATTAACAGTTTCAACTAAGTCAAGATAATTATCATATACTTTACCATTGATAGTGATGGTCATACGATGACAATCTAATCTAACAGCATCTAATAGCTTAGTTTGATCTGGAAATGACTCTCTAATATGTTTAATATAGTCATATTTATTTATAGTGAAATACATATTTACTATTTTTACTATACTATTTCTTTATAGTAAAATTAGTTTTTCTCTATAGCTTAAATCCAAAGAGGTTTTTAATATTCTTTACAGATTTATCTAGCATATCCCCAATACCTTTAGGTTTAGTGCTAGGAGATGTACCTATTATTGGAAAATGGTCATTATCAACAATATCTTTTTTAACTATATCTTTTAAGTAATTGTTGTTTATAGATTTAGATAGTTCATTTGGAGCAGATCTAGATATAACTCGGCAGTCATCCTGTGTTAAAATTAATCCATCCATATGTTTAATATTAATAGAGTATGACATTGGTATTGGTCTTACTACTGGTGAATTATTAAGACTATTATCATTACTATCAAGATCCATTTTAAAAATATCATCTTCTCTATCTAAGTTTATAATGGTAGACTTGAGTAATGGTGATATTCTTGTTGGCGTATTTTTTCTAGAAAATAGCTTATCATTTTTTATAGGTATTGGTTCTGAGGTAGTAAAGTAATCACTATAGTTTCTGGCATAGTTAAAAACCTCAGACCAATTAATTCTACTATTAGGTGATACATCAAGTAACATTTCTATAAATTTTCTAAGATAGCTATTATAAACTAGCGAATAATCAATATTATAACCAGTTTTGTTTAGGTTTACCAGTTCTTCTTTAGTAGAAACTGGGTATGGATGTTTTTTAGTAAATAGTTCATATACTATAACTCCTAATGACCATATATCACTCTTAAAATTGTAGTCTTTTCCATATAATAGTTCTGGAGCCATATATAGTGGACTTCCGCAGTAGGTCTGCATTAGTTCATCTAGCTCAAAACTTTTAGCAAATCCAAAGTCACTAATTTTGATAGTATGATTATGAATAAGTATATTTTGTGGCTTAATATCCCTATGTAATATGTTGTTTTTATAGATATACTCCAAAGCACTAAGAATTTCCTTTAGGAACAATGAGTCATATTTAGTGTATTTTTTTTTAATATAGGTTTGTAAGTCACCCCCATTACAGTATTCTAGTATTAGATAGGTATCTTCTCTTGTATAGACCACATCATATAGTTTAAGTATATTAGGATGATCTAACCTTTTCATTGTTTCTATCTCATTTAAAAAATATTTTTTATCTATTGTTTTAGTTATCTTTTTTACTGCTATAGGGGTTTGGGTTTTATAGATGAAACCTTTATAAATGATAGAGAAAGAACCATGACCAATGGGTTCTCTATAGTAGTAATAATCTCCCAAACTACATATATCCATTGATATAGTATATATAATAATTTTTATGTGTTTTATATAAATTAAATTATATAAATGTTTTTAGCAATTCTACGCATTTTTTATAGCTAACGTGACTATAGAAGTCTTTTTCTGTTGATAAGAAATCTGAGTTGTCTATAGTCTCTATATTATCTAATATAGATGCTACTATAGATTCAACTGTATTAATATTATTAATCTTATTTGAAACATATAGGTATAGTTCAAGTTTAAGTTTAGTAGTATTGGTAATAGATACGATAGATGATATATTATTATCTACTACATTTTTTTCTATAAATATTAGTTCTTGGTTAATAAGATAGAGCAAGCCTTTATTATATAATTTAAATGAAACATTTAGTAGTACACTAGATATAGACTCTAATATATCATAACAATCTACATTATCTATTTGGTTAAAATTAGCTATACTGGTAAATAAGTTTACATTAAATCTATTCCACATAGTATAGAAACTATACAAGTTTTCTTTTAGGACTGTCTTTACTAATTTTATAGGAGATATGGTTTTTTTTATAATAAACTGTTTTACATCATATAAATTGGTAGAGTCTATGTTATATATACTTGAAACATTAATATATTCGTTAAATAATAATATTGCTCTTTCTACCATAAACATAGCTAACTTAGTATTATTTGTATAGGTTAAAATGCTCCAATATACTATTTCAGTTATTTGTTGGCATGCTATTGATAACACAATTTTTTTATTATGTTCCACCTGGCTATTCTTTAGAGTATAGGTTAATGACTTAATTGTAGCCAGTGAAGAATAGAATACAGATAGTTTAGGGTCTATATTATCATTTAAGCATTTGTTATGAATAAAATTATATAGTTCCATATCAACATTATCTTCAGTATCCATTCATAATATATATATTAGTATAAAGTAAAACGTGAAAAAAACCACAGAAAATGCGTTTATATTCTAAAAAAAATATATAAGAATATGTTGGTGAATACTGTTTGCTTTATGAGCTCACCGTGTAAAAAAAACAGTAGTAATTATTCTCTGCTAATAGAGGGCTGGTTTTAATACCAAAATAAGACCACATAACAAGATGTCTTTTTAAGATGAGTTTATTCTTATTGCCAATGAAGATAATTACTTATAATTTAAATATTATAAGCAAATATCTATTTAAACACTTTACTATATTATTAGTAAAACTTATGAATTTACTTAGGTGGTCTAATGCTGCTAAGAAAAGTTATAACCCAATAGCCATATTTCATCCTAAAAAAGTATTAGGTATGTTAGAGTCTTGGAACAAGTATCTCCCTGAAATTATACCATATTACGCTATTAAAAGCTTTAGTAATAAACATATTTTAGATACAATATCTAATAGTAAATATAGAGTTGGTTTTGATATAGCTAGTAGAAAGGAACACCAAATGGTTAAGAATTATAATCAGCCTATAGTATTTTCACATACTATCAAATCTAAATGTGATATAGAATATGCCAAAGAAAATAGTGTTAGACCATTGATGGCTGATTCTATAGAAGAACTGCAGAAAATTAGAAGTATTTATCCAGATTGCCCAATTATATGGAGAATTAAATCATTTGAGCAAGATTCTAAGATACGTTTTAACAAAAAATTTGGAGCTGATGATAGTGATACTATATTTGCCTTAATAAATTATCCAGAAATTATAGGAATGTCGTTTCATGTTGGTTCTAACTGCTCTAACATGAATTCCTATATTAAAACAATAGATACTATATTAAACAGATACTATGGAATAGCAGCAGCGAATGGTAACAAACTAGAAATAATAGATATTGGCGGTGGATTCACTAATAAAGAAGATCTAGTTATGTTAAAACAATTAGGCGAACATAGTTTTAGTAGAATAAAACACCTTGGTATTAAATGTATAGCAGAACCTGGGCGTTTATTTAGTAAGGATTCATTAAGTTTGTTGACTAAGATAATAGCTATTAAAAAGGATGTTGATAGGATGGACATCTATATTAACGATTCTATTTATAATTCTTTTAGTGGAAAACTATTTGATAAACAACAGTTCTCACCAGTACCATTATATAATAATCATAAATATATAAACTGTAGAATATGGGGAAATACATGTGACAGCGCAGATATAATTGTAGAAAGTGTAATGCTTCCTATTCCTAAAGTAGATGATGTTTTACTATGGGAAAATATGGGTGCTTATTCAATAGCAAGTTCTATTAATGGATTTAATGGATTTGGGATGGCACAAATAGTAAATGAGGAGGAGCAAACATAATATTTTCTCTTATCATATTAAGTATTAGATGAACTACAATGGACGTGTAGATATAGTTAGTAATAGAAGTACTAAAACTAATATTAAGTACTCTGGTCTATATGAAGAAACCGATAGTGGTAATAAGCTATTTAAAACAGAAGCAGTCAAGAACATACTTACCTCTAATAAACTACAAGAATTATTTTTTAGCGAACAAAACATTGATATTATTCAGCGACTATTAGTATATCATGTTAAACTTCAATCTAATGGTAGACACCAGATAGGTAGACAGAGTGATAATGAGTTAAAAATAGTTATGAAATCTGTCTATCTACAATATGGTAAAAATGTAGATAGTAATATTAATACACAGGTTAAAGAACTAAATGCCTATGTGTTAGACTACTGTATTCCATTAATCTTATCTAACATTGAACAGTACATTATATTTAAAAAGGATGTTAGTACATTACCAGTGCCATTAGATAATCCTAAATACACATCGGCCAGTGGTACAAGAACCGCACCAGACTATATATTTTAAAATTTGACATATTTTTTTTCTATATTGTTTTTATATTAAAATGCGTTCTAATATAAAAATATATGATTCTAGAGTCTATCCTGGAGTATATAGTCAGAGATGTGCCAAAATAATAATAGAAGGAACTGTAGTGTCCTATTGTATATATTATATTGGCTTTAATGATAAGGAAATAATAATACTAGACCTATATACTATTAATAATATGAGAAATAGGGGCTATGCTTCCTATATTTTAAACTATATAGTTAAAAAAGCTAGTAGACTTTTGTTTAAAAGTGTCCAACTAGATAATATGAGTGAAGATAAAACATCTATATATGAAAAAGCAGGGTTTATATATAGAGAGATAGGTTATCCAGAAATGATCTATAAAATAGAATAGAGAAAATTGCTATAGCTTATTTTTTCTTTTTTTATATTATATATAATGGATGGATTTACTAAAACTGTTATAGGCGTTACAGTATTTTTTATATTATTCTATTACTATAGACAATGGCAAAACTATAAAGAAGAACAGGCTAAACTAACATGGCCTACTAGTATTAGTCCTTGTCCAGACTACTGGGTTCATGAGGGTAATGGCCAATGTAAAAATCCTTTCAAGGTTGGCAAGTGTCCTACTAGACAGGATGGTCAAGTAGATACTAATAGCAACGTAAATTTTAACACAGATTACTATAGGGGTGAACAGGGTATTTTAAATAAATGTCGATGGGCTAAACGTTGTAATGCTGCTTGGGAAGGCATAGATAATATGTGTGCTTAAAAAATAAATATTAGAATAGTTTTTCTAATATTTTATATTTTATTGATATATAGTATATTAGAAAATGTCTAGTTTTACATATGGATTTATAGACAGAACTACATTCAAAATCCCTAATATACTTGTAGACGATTTAAGTTCAAATAGAATATATGCTAGTGACTCTCTAAGTATAAATGGCGTAACTACGTTAACTAATACTGTCAATATTTCAGGTTATACACTAATAGATAATGATTTAAGAGTCACTGGGACTATATATAATGATAGAGATATTAGTATTGCGGGTACTATCTACGCTACAGATATTAGTTTTGCTAACTTTAACTTTAACCAATTTAATCCTAACATATCTACAGCAGTTACTATAGCAGATACACTAAGTGTAAATGGTAGTGTTACTTTAACAAATTCCTTAAGTATAGAAGAAAATGTTTACCTAAGTGGTATTCACCTATCTGTTTTTGGCGATACTGTAATAGATAGCACATTATCTGTAGACCAGGAGGTTTATTTATCACTAGATCTAAGTGTAGGTGGAACAGTATATATGTCTAATGCGTTAAGTGTAGCTGAAAGTACATATCTTGAAGGTATAGAACTATCTATATTTGGTGATGTATATATGGATAATTTACTTAGTGTTAGTCAAGATGTTACTATTGGAACAACTCTTAGTGTTGGAGACAAGATTTATGCTTCTAATGGTATCTTAGTTGAAACATTGGAAGCTAATAATTTAAGCGTTGCGGAAGATGTTTTCTTAGCAGGTATAAGTTTATCTATCTATGGAGACACTTATATCAATGGGTTACTAAGTCTAGATAGCGAAGCATATTTAACAAATGAGTTATCTGTTGGAGGCCAGGTTACTATTCAAAATAGCTTAAGCGTCTCTAACATTGTTTATTTAGCTAATAGCTTAAGTGTAGAAGAAAATGTTTACTTAAGTGGTACAAACTTATCTATCTTTGGTGATACCGTAATTGATTCTACATTATCAGTTGATCAGGAAGTATATTTAGCTAGTGATTTAAGTGTTGGTGGAAAGGTATATATTACAGATATTGTTAGTGTAAATAGTACAGTTTACTTAGATGGTATTGAAGTATCTATCTTTAGTGATGTCTATATGGATAATTTACTCAGCGTCGGAAATAGAGTCACTATGGCCTCTACTCTTAGTGTGGGTGATAAAATATATGCTCCGTCTGGCTTAGAAGTAGAATCATTAGTAGCTAATAATTTAAGCATAGCAGAAGATGTTTTCTTATCAGGATTAAGCCTTTCTGTCTATGGAGACACCTATATCAATGGTCTGCTTAGTTTAGATAGTGAAGCTTATATTTCAAGTGATCTATCAGTTGGTGGAAAAGTTATTATAGATAATGCTGCTAGTATATCAGGAATAGCTTATATAACTAATGGTTTAAGTGTAGAAGAAAATGTCTATTTATCAGGCTATAGTTTATCTGTTTTTGGTGATACTGTTATTGATAGTACTTTATCTGTAGACCAGGAGGTTTACTTATCATTAGATTTAAGTGTTGCTGGTAATGTTTATCTAGCAAATATATTAAGTACTGCTGAGAATATATATGTGGAAGGTTTAGAGTTATCTATCTTTAGTGATGTTTATATGGATAATTTACTTAGCGTTGGATATCAGGTTACAATGGCTTCTACTCTTAGTGTTGGAGAAAAGATATATGCTACAGGTGGTATTGACGTAGAAACATTAACTGCTAATAATTTAAGTATAGCTGAAGACGTTTTCTTAGCTGGTATAAGTTTATCTGTCTATGGAGATACCTATATAAATGGTATACTTAGTTTAGATAGTGAAGCATATATCTCTAATGAATTATCAGTAGGTGGACAGCTTACTATTCAGAATAGCTTAAGTATTAGTGGTAGTATTACAGCAGATACTATGAGTATTGCGCAAGATGTATTTTTAGCAGGTATAAATTTATCTATTTTTGGTGATACTGTTATAGACAGTACACTTTCAGTTGGCTATGAAACCTACCTAGAAAGAGCTTTAAGTGTTGGTGGGTATGCTATATTATCTAATGTGTTAAGCGTAGCAGAAGATGTCTATATTGAAGGTATTGAGATGTCTATCTTTAGTGATGTCTATATGGAAAATTTATTAAGTGTAGGTCAGGATGTTACTATCGGTACCACTCTTAGTGTGGGTGATAAAATATATGCCAGTGGTGGTATTGAGGCAGAAACATTAACTGCTAATAATTTAAGCATAGCAGAAGATGTTTTCTTAGCCGGTATTAACTTATCTATCTATGGTGATACATATATAAATGGTCTACTTAGTTTAGATAGTGAAGCATATATCTCTAATGAACTATCTGTTGGTGGTAAGGCTATTATTAATAATGCTATTAGTGTTTTAGGAATTGCCTATATAACTAATGGTTTAAGTGTGGAAGAAACCGCATACTTAAGTGGTACCAACTTATCTATTTTTGGTGACACTAATATTGACAGTACTCTATCTGTTGATCAAGAAGTCTACCTAGCTAGTGATTTAAGCGTTGGTGGAAAGGTCTATATTACAGATATAGTTAGTGTAAATAATACAGTCTATCTTGATGGTATAGAAGTATCTATCTTTAGTGATGTTTATATGGATAATTTACTTAGTGTAGGTAACCACGTTACATTTCAAAGTAGTTTGAGTGTAGGTGAAGCTATATATACTCAAGAGATAAGGAGTGAAATTGTTAATGCTATAAACTTAAGTGTAGCTGAAGACGTTTTCTTATCAGGTCTTAGTCTTTCTGTATATGGAGACACGTATATAAATGGTCTACTTAGTTTAGATAGTGAAGCATATTTAACAAGTGAACTATCTGTAGGAGGCCAGGTTACTATCCAAAATAGTTTAAGTGTTTCTAATATAGTTTATTTAGCAAATATCTTAAGTGTAGAAGAAAATGTTTATCTAAGTGGTATTAACTTATCTATCTTTGGTGATACTGTTATAGACTCTACCTTATCAGTTGATCAAGAAGTTTATTTATCATTAGATTTAAGTGTAGCTGGAACAACTTATCTAGCTAACGTGCTAAGTGTAGCTGAAAATGTATATATTGATGGTATTGAGATGTCTATCTTTAGTGATGTTTATATGGATAACATGCTTAGTGTTGGAATGGAAGTAACTATGGATTCTACATTAAGTGTTGGAGATAAAATATACGCACCTGCTGGTATAAATACAAATGTTATCTCTAGTGACAGTAGTATTAATATAGTTAGTAGTGTTCTTATAAATAATACTTTAAGTATTGGGGGTGAAACAACTCTAAATAACACTATGAGCATTGGAGGAGACTTATATGTATCTGGTCAGTTACATGCCGCATTTGAACTTACTAGTTTAGAAATTACTGGAACTGGTATAATCCAAAATACATTAAGTGTAGGAAATAGCGTATACTTATCTAATACAATTAGTATAGCTGAAGATGTCTATCTATCTGGTATCAACTTGTCAATCTATGGCGATACCTATATTAATGGTTTACTTAGTCTAGATAGTGAAGCTTATATTTCTAATGAATTATCAGTAGGTGGTAAGGTTACTATTCAAAATAGTTTAAGTGTATCCAGTCTGGTATATTTAGCGAATAGCTTAAGTGTAGAAGAGAATGTTTACTTAAGTGGTATTCACTTATCAGTCTTTGGTGATACAGTTATTGATAGTACTCTTTCTGTTGACCAAGAAGTTTATTTATCATTAGACTTAAGTGTAGCTGGAACAACTTATCTTTCTAATACACTAAGTATAGCTGAAAATGTCTATATAGAAGGTATTGAAATGTCTATATTTAGTGATGTCTATATGGATAATATGTTAACAGTTGGTCAAGAAGTTATTTTACAAAGTTATATCAGTGTTGCTGATAAAATATACACTGCCTCAGGAATTGTAAGCGAAACTTTAGCTGCTAACAACTTAAGTATAGCTGAAGACGTTTTCTTATCAGGTCTAAGTCTATCTGTATATGGTGATACCTATATTAATGGTCTATTAAGTTTAGACAGCGAAGCTTACATTTCTAATGAGCTATCTGTAGGTGGTCAAGTTACTATTCAAAATAGCTTAAGTGTTTCTAGTATAGTTTATTTAGCTAATAGCTTAAGCGTAGAAGAAACAGCATATCTTAGTGGTACTAACTTATCTATATTTGGTGATGTTAATATTGACTCTACACTTTCTGTAGACCAAGAAGTATATCTACAGTCAGATTTAAGTGTAGCTGGAACAACATATTTAGCTAATATCCTAAGTGTAGCCGAAAATGTATATATAGAAGGTATAGAACTATCTATCTTTAGTGATGTTTATATGGATAACTTGTTAAGTGTAGGTATGGAGGTTACTATGGCATCTACATTAAGTGTGGCTGATAAAATATACGCATCGTCTGGGATAGTTATAGAAACATTAACTGCTAATAACCTAAGTATAGCAGAAGATGTTTTCTTAGCAGGTATTAACTTATCTATCTATGGTGATACCTATATTAATGGTCTACTTAGTCTAGACAGTGAGGCATATATTACTAATGAATTATCTGTAGGTGGCCAGGTTACTATTCAAAATAGCTTAAGCGTTTCTAGTATAGTTTATATAGCTAATAACCTAAGTGTTGAGGAAAATGTATACTTAAGTGGTATTCACTTATCAGTCTTTGGTGATACAGTTATAGACTCTACTTTATCAGTTGACCAAGAAGTCTATTTATCATTAGATTTAAGCGTAGCTGGTACTACCTACTTAGCTAATATACTAAGTGTAGCCGAGAATGTCTATATTGAGGGTATTGAAATGTCTATCTTTAGTGATGTCTATATGGATAATATATTAACTGTAGGTCAGGAGGTTATCCTTCAAAGCTATCTTAGTGTAGCTGATAAAATATATGCTACAGGTGGCTTAGAAATAGATACACTTGCTGCTAATAACCTAAGTATTGCTGAAGATGTTTTCTTAGCAGGTATTAACTTATCTATCTATGGTGATACCTATATTAATGGTCTACTTAGTTTAGATAGTGAGGCTTATATTTCTAATGAATTATCAGTTGGTGGTAAAGCTATAATAAACAATGCTATTAGTGTACAAGGTATTGTTTATATAACTAATGGATTAAGTGTAGAAGAAACTGCTTACTTAAGTGGTACTAACTTATCAATCTTTGGCGATACTAATATTGACTCTACTCTATCAGTTGACCAAGAAGTCTATCTAGCCAGTGATTTAAGTGTTGGAGGTAAAGTATATTTATCAGATATAGTAAGTGTTAATAATACTGTGTACTTAGAAGGTATTGAAGTATCTGTCTTTAGTGATGTATATATGGAAAATTTATTAAGCGTTGGAAATAAGGTTACTATGGAATCTACTCTTAGTGTTGGAGATACTATATATGCCCATGGTGGATTAGATGTTGAGTTGGTTATGGCTAATAATTTAAGTGTAGCTGAAGACGTTTTTCTAAGTGGATTAAGTCTATCCGTCTATGGTGATACCTATATTAATGGTTTACTTAGTTTAGATAGTGAGGCATATATATCTAATGAATTATCAGTTGGTGGACAGGTTATAATACAAAATAGCTTAAGTGTTTCTGATATAGTTTATATAGCAAATAACCTAAGTGTTGAAGAAAATGTCTATCTAAGTGGTATTCACTTATCAGTCTTTGGTGATACAGTTATAGACTCTACTTTATCAGTTGACCAAGAAGTCTATTTATCATTAGATTTAAGCGTAGCCGGAACAACATATTTAGCTAATATCCTAAGTGTAGCCGAAAATGTATATATAGAAGGTATAGAACTATCTATCTTTAGTTATGTTTATATGGATAACTTG
>Ga0214923_10005863_pt1 | contig 14041 bp, 15 predicted proteins | sample LL1510_MetaG_FD_177993 | JGI IMG/M metagenome (GOLD analysis project Ga0214923, IMG submission 177993) | Freshwater microbial communities from Lake Lanier, Atlanta, Georgia, United States - LL-1510 | ecosystem: Environmental > Aquatic > Freshwater > Lake | place: USA: Georgia | collected... | reverse complement strand
AATGCAGATTCATATCCAATATTTATCAATCTATTTTTTTCTTCATCGGTTAATCCAAAATTTAAAAGGTTAGTTACATCCTCTGTTTCTATACAAATAGTATGTTCCTTATATACATATGATAATGTAGTTTCCTTTTCTTTTTGAACCATAAAACATTTCATAATATTCCACATATAACTTTCAAAATTATCTATTTTTAAATCAATATTGTGATCAACAAATTCTCCTTTTGTAACTAATTTTAAACCTAAAACATTATCTAAATTATCTTTAAATAATTTTATAGGATAATTATTAATAAGACCTCCGTCTACATGGATATCACCATTATATTCTTTTACAGTAAATAAAAAAGGTACACCTATAGACATTCTTATAGCTTGTTTTATAGGTAATTCAGGTGTATTTATAGAATCAAATATGGTATATGTATATTTGTTAACATTACTCGCTAAAACTTGCAAATTTATATTTTTTATAGAATATAATTGTTTAAATGTAATATTTTTTGCATACCCTTTTTTTACAATTAAAGTTTCAATCCAATTTATTATTTTATTACCACTATCAAACCCATATTCGTTTAATAAATTTCGTATCTTTAAATTTTTTAATGTTTGTAAATTTATATTATTCAATTCTTCTATTAATTCCTCATAATTATACCCTAATATATATAATAACCCAACAACACTACCTATAGACACACCACATACCGTATTTATATCTATTTTTGGAATTCTATATTTATTTTCATCGCTATCATTATTGTCATTTATATTTTCTTCTCTCTTTTTACATATTTCATATAAATATTTTAAAACACCAATATAAGCTATACCTTTAACTCCACCACCACTGAATACTAAGGTATTTATTTCTCGTTTCATATTTGATATTATTTTTTAATATTAATTTTAATATCAAACTTAATTTCTTAATTTTCCTTCTAAATATCTTATTCTACGAATAAGTTCTAATATATCTAAATATGTCAAAGTATTTGGATCCATTTTAAAATATTCTTTTTTATAATTTTTTTCTAATTTCAACCTAAATAACTCTTCTTGTTCACTTCTCATTGCATAAATAATAAAACAATTAAAACAATATAATATATAGAGATAAATCATTTTTTTATTAAAATATCATTAATTGAATCTTCTTTTATATATTTTATCTTATAACCTAATTCTGTAAAACTATCATCATTTAAATATACAATAAAATCATAATCATAAATGTTTATACCATTATATATATGTTTATTCTCATTTAAATATTCTTGAACATAATCAAAGAACATCTCTAACTTAAAATCATATTTATCAAAATAATAAAAAAATTTTCTAAATATATTAGTTAACTCTATAATAACATCACCATCTTCATTTGTAACATTACAATATACAATTTTATTTTTATTTTGTAATTTATTATATACATTTAGAACTAAATCATTAAATTGTTCAGTTAATTTTATACTTGTATTTGCAAGTAATATTATATCATGCTTTTTATCATTTAAATAAATTTCATATTCTTCTATTTGTAAATCTCCAATTTTTTTAGATTGAATTTTATTAATTTTATCATTTTTTTTATTAAAATAACTATAAGTCATACTATATACCTTTATACAATTCAATATACTAAATAATGTAATTCTAAATATAAAACTCAATATAGAACTTCTATAATAATAAGTTAATCCTGAAGTTATAATTAATCCACTAAACAAAACAAACATATTTAAAACTAAAAGATCTTTTACTTTTAAATGGATTTTACTCAATTTTTACAAAATTCTTATTCTAAAAATTCTGAAACAGATCAAGAAAAAGTTAACAAAAAAAATAAAAAAATAAAACAACCAATTAATAATAAAGATTTAACAAATAAGAAAAATGAAATATCACAAGAAATTTCGAGTCAAAATAAGCAAGAACAACATCATGATCAATATAATTTAAGTACATATAAAAATATAAGAAAAGGTGATTTTGTTAAAGTTATAAAACTAGAAAACAGCGAATTAAATCATTATAAAGGTTACATAGGTGAAATAAGAGATTATAAAAAAGATCAAACCCATGCTTTGATTTTTTTACATGCTAGAAATACTAATAATTATATATTATTTCCATTAAAACATCTAGAAAAATATAATTTTTAAATTTAAAAGTTATATTATTATTGTTTAAATATTAAGTTACAGTTTCTTTTAAATTGGAATAAGTTATATATTTATTCGAAATAAATATTTCATCTAAAGTATTTCTCAATAATTTTGAGTTACACATTTTAACTTCTTTAGAATGTGTTTTCAAAATACATAATTCAGTTTTATTAATAATATACATACATTTATTAATACAAGGATTTTGATTTATTAAAATAACAAATACATTTTTATGAATATTTTGTATATCACCATTTGATATATAAATAAACCATGTATCATTAGAATTTTTCATTTTTAAATTTTTATACATGTTATTAAATGTAATTAAACCTCTTTTTATTACATCATCATCTTCATTTTTGTTATTATTTTTATTTTTAATACAATTTGCACAATTTTGAAATTTATTTATTACATAAGATTTTTTATATATATTTAAATATACGCTTAAATAATATTCTATATAATTTATATCAAAATCTTGATTAAAATCTATACAATAATATACATCTAATTTTTTTTTTTCTTCTGTATGTATGTCTGACATATTGATCTTCTATATTAATAAAGTTTTAAATAAATAATTTTTTTTACTTTTTTTTTATATTGTTTTACATTAATATAAAATATGTTAGATATAAAACTGCCTAAAAATATCGATTATACAGAATACAATTCTACTTCTGGTGCTGCTACTTCAAAATGGGGACCCTCTTGTTGGGATTTTTTATTCACTTCTATAATTGGGAGATATCCTTTTGTAATAGATAAAAAAAATAAGGAACATTTACTTTTAAAAAAAGAATTTAAAACACTATTATTAAATTTGAAAAATATTTTACCTTGTATATTTTGTAGAAATTCTTTTAAAATATTTATTAAAGAATTACCTATAGAGCCTTATTTAATTGGAAGAGTTCAATTAATGTATTGGTTATATTTAATAAAAGATAAAGTTAATACAAAACTTATTAATCAAGAAAAAAAATGTTATAATAATGAAAAGAAACGATTAAAACTACAATATCACAATAATCAAATATCTAAAGATAAATATTATATTTTACTTAATAAATTTAAGAAATCGACATTTATTACAATACCAACACCACCATTTAAAGAAGTTCTAGATAAATATGAAAATAATAGAGCAATTTGTTCAAAAAAGTCCCTGTCTTGTGTTTTAGCTAAAAAATAATTTTTCTATATACTTATTTTTGCTATACAATATTTTTTCTATATAACCATTTTTTATAGTAATTTATCTATATAATAATTTGTCTATAGTAATTTGTCTATAGTAATTTGTCTATAGTAATTTATCTATAGTAATTTTTTTCTATACAATTAATTTTTAATATTATAAATTAATTGTTTAAAGTTCTTTAGGTTTAATTTCCAATTTCAAAAAACCTTCTCATTTGAGCAGGACTTTGTTCATAACTACTTTGATTCCAAGGTCCTACATTTTCTTTAGGTATAGGAGGCAATGATCTAATATCTTGATATGGAATCTTATTAGATTGCATAACTGTATTAATACCAACATGATATCCACTGATTAAAAAGTTTTGTTCTTTCAACAATTTAGAAACTGGGTTTTCTTTTGCAAAGGCATTAGCGTCATCGTATTTTGGCAATAAATCATCTGCGCTTAATTTATCAGCTCCTGCAACAACTTTTTCAATTTGCTTTTGTTGTTCATCTACAACAAATGGAGCAGCTTGTTTCTTTTCTTCAGGTTGAACAACCTTATCAGCTACATTTTCTAACTCTTCAGGCATCATATAAACTTCTGTATTGTCCATTGATTCACTTTTCTTATTAACAAATGTAATGAGTAAATAAATTGCGAGTAATAAAAGTAAAATTTTTACTATATCATTTGATGTAATCATTTTTAAAATGTCTGCCATATTTTTTTAGTATAATATAATAAAATAAATTTTAATTTTTAAAATTAATTTAAAATCTATCTATTAAATTATATATATATTTATTTTACTATTTGTTTAAATCTATATTTTAAATTACTTTTATCTATTATATCTATGAATCATGGTATAATAGATTCAAACTACAATAATGAATCTGATTTTTTATTAGATCCATATACAAATTTTATAAATAATTTATTTGATAATCATTTAGAAACAATTGATACAATATATAGAGATTTTAAAAATAGATTTGTATTTACACCATTTTTCTTAGGAAACTTAAAAAATGTCCACTTAACTGAATTTATAATCAATTTATATAAATTAGATCAAACTTCTAAAAAACAAATTCCAACAAATAATATTTTATATGATTTTAAATCATATTATCATTCCGAATTATCGATTTCATATAATATTATTAAAAATTTTCTAAAACAAAACATTAATTTACCCTTAGAATATAATATTTGGTTACAATTTTGTTATAGACATAGTGATTTACATGAATTATTTTCATCTTATCGTCTTTAATTTTTATTTTATAATTAATTACAAGTAGTCTTTACGTTAACTTTATTTATTTAAAATGTAAAGATACATTAATGATTTTATCGATTGATGTTGGTTTAAGGAATTTAGCTTTTTGTTGTATGTCAGCGAATGATAAACAAAATTTATCATCATATAATATTGAATTATGGGATGTATTTAATACATTAGATTCCGATGACTATCATTGTGAAGGAATTCAAAAAAGTGGTAAAATATGTGGTAAAAAATGTAGTTTACAATATACTTTAGTGGATGATGAAAATAAAGAATTACCAAAGAAAAAATATTCTTGTAAAACACATTTTCCTAAAAATATTAAAATCACTAATCAAAATACATTCAAAAAAAAAGCTATTGATAGTTATCTATTACAAGATATAGCTAAAATCGTATTAGATAAAATACAAGAAATATATGAAAACAACATAAATGTAATGAGTAATGTTACACAAATATTAATTGAATTACAACCAAAGTTAAATCAAAAAATGAAATTTACATCACATATTATTTATGGTAAACTTGTAGAATTATATAGACATACAGATACAACTATACGTTTTGTAAGAGCATCTCAAAAATTAAAATGTTATACAGGTCCATTGATTGAATGTAAGTTAAAAGGTGCATATGCAAAAAGAAAATGGTTAAGTATTCAGTATTGCAAATGGTTTCTTGAAAATAAATTTTCAAATGATCAAAAAGAAAAGTGGTTACCATTCCTTGAATCACATACTAAAGCTGACGATATCTCAGATACAGCTCTTATGGCTATAAATGGTTTATTTGGGATTCCTAAAAAACAAAAATATCAAAAGAATGGTAAATGTATTAAATAATTTTTACGTTATAATTTAAAAAAAACAATAATCATTATTAATAAAATGCTTACTAATGATTTTGATAAAATTTCTCTTAAAAAATTTAAAATAAAAAGTATTTTACCAGACGCCACCATACTTATTCTTGGTCGCAGAAGATCAGGAAAATCTTTAATGAAAGGAGAAAAGGTACTTATGTTTGATGGTACTATTAGAAAAGTAGAAGATATAAATACTGGAGATTTAGTAATGGGGGACAACTCAACTCCCAGAACTGTTTTAGAAACACATTCTGGAATTGACAAATTATATAAAGTAACAAATCGTAGAGGAGAAAGTTATACAGTTAATAGTCATCATATTCTTTCGTTAATGTATACAGCAAAGAAAAACTTGAGAGATCGTAAAGATAAAAAAGGGTATCAAATTACTTGGTTTAATAAATACAAATATAAATTAGATTACAAAACATTTTCTTATAAAAATAAAAATAAGGATGAAGTTTATAATGAAGCTAAAAATTTTTTAGATAATTTGGTTGATGATAGGAAAGTAGATATACCTATTAAAGATTATTTAAATTTATCAAAAAAATATCAGAACAATTTATTAGGATACCAAACTCCTATAGAATTTGAAGAAAAAACTCTCCCTATAGATCCATATATGATTGGATATTGGTTAGGAGATGGTAATTTAAAAACATCTGTAATAACATCTCAAGATTCACGTGTATTACACTACTTTGCTACAAATCTACCCTTAATCAATTGCAATTTACAATATAGACAATCTAATCAATTTTGTTATGGAATAAATGGTATTAAATTAAAGGGATATAGAAATAATGTAAATTTCTTTTTAAATACACTACGAGAATTGAATTTAACAGAGGAAAAACATATTCCTATGATTTACAAATGCAATTCTCGTGAAAATAGATTACGTTTATTGGCAGGTTTTATTGATGCAGATGGTCATTTAGGTAAAAGAAATGATTTTGAAATTACACAATGTAAAAAACATGAAAGATTATTAGATGATATTATTTATTTGGCACGTAGTTTAGGATTTTCTGCAACAAAACATATCAAAAAAACAACATGGACACATAATAATGAAAAACGTTATGGTGAAGCTTTTAGATTAAATATAAATGGTGAAGGTATAGATAAAATACCTACTTTAATTCCAAGAAAACAAGCACAACCACGAAAGAATCGGGTTAATGCATTAGTTAGTCAAATTAAAGTTGAAGAAATTAATGAAGGTGAATATTATGGTATAGAATTAGATGGTAACAATCGTTTTGTTTTAGGAAATTTTATAGTTACACATAATAGTTTTTTAGTTAGAGACATTTTCTATCACCATCAAGATATACAATCTGGTGTGATTTTCTCTGGTACAGAAGAAGCATCTCCATTCTTCGGTGATTTTATACCAGATAGTTTTATTCATCCAGAATATGATCCTGAATTAATAGACAATATTCTTACTCGTCAAAAACGCAAAATAAGAGAGGCAAAGGCATCTGGATTAAGTGATTCTGGTAAACATAAAAGTAATAATTTATTTATAGTTTTAGACGATATGTTACACGATGCTCAAAATTGGAAAAAAGAAAAAACAATTAAAAGTATATTTTTTAATGGAAGACATTATAATATCTTTTTCATTTTAACTATGCAATACCCATTGGGTATTACACCAGAATTACGTAGTAATATTGATTATATATTTATTTTTAATGAACCATCTATAAAGAATCGTAAAAAGATATATGATGACTATGCTGGTATGATTCCTAGTTATGATCATTTTGCTAATATTTTAGATGCATGTACACAAAATCACGAATGTTTAGTTATAAAATCATCTGGTAACAGCAGTGATTTAAAACAACAAGTATTTTGGTATAAAGCAAATGAACATAAAGATTTTAGAGTAGGAAATCCACGTTTTTGGAAATATCATGGTTTAAATTATAACCAAAATTACGAAGAAGAAAATGATAAAAATAAACAAGAAGTAGATAAATTAAAACGCAAATTTGCTAAAACTAAAAAATTAAAAGTAATAGTATCTAGACAAGGAGATATCGTTGGTTACGAAGAAGATTAAATTAATTCATATTAATATAATAAATTAATTCATATTAATATAATAAATTTATTATATTAATTTTTATATTATATCATTTTCTTTTAAATATTTATAAGTTCTACTTCCAATTTTAACTCTTCGTTTAGTCAAAGGGTTTATTATCCATCCTTCTTGATTATTTGGTAACGTATTGCTCAATTTATTTAAATCTTCTTCTTGTAATTCTCTTCTACACATAGGACATATTTTATTATTAATTTCAGAATGCAATTTCAAACATGCTTTGTGGAATTGATGTCCACATATTAATTTAATATCTTCAGAAATTTGATTTTGTTCTATATTATGTAATGTATCAAAACAAATATAACAAGAATATTCTGTATTTATAAATTGTTCAAAACTAAATTCTTTTTCGTCATGTAAATCAATGTTTTCTGTAAAATTTATATAATTATAATAATTTTCTAACATTTTAATTATTCTATCATAATTAATTACATAATTATCAATTTCAAAACATCTACATGAATAATAACCATATGGATATAAAGTTTCTAATAATTGTAAATCTGTAAAAATATTATCTATATTTATTAACATATAATTATGAATATATTGATTAAATAGTTCTATTTTTTCATTTTGTAAATATCTAAGTAAACAACTTATCCAACTTTGATATTGTACATAAACTGTGTAACTAGGATCATCTCTACCACCTGGTTCATAAATATAAGGATTATTATCTAAAAAAGAATGAAATGTTAACAAAATAGTTTCAATTCCCATACTTGATGTCCATTTTTCAAATATGCTATCTCCCCATGTATTTAATATTGTTGCACAACATTTACCATTTTCGTACATGTTAGGATGGATACGTACACCATCATGATTTATAAAAGTTACTTCAGGTGGTGAATGAGGATAATTCTCAGGTATTCTAAAATCTAACCTTATAAATTTATGTCTATATACAGATTCATAAGGTGCTTTTATAATAGCATGTAATAAACTTGTATCATCATCATTATATTGTATAATATAATCATTTTCAATAAATGGTTTTTGTGATTGTTGTATATACAATGCTTTAATTTCTTTTAATAATCTTTTATTTGACATTGACATAAGACTTATTATTTATATATATTTAAATAAGAAAATCAATTTTAATTAACGTTTTCTAACTAATTGACCACTTTTATATAATTCAAATAATTTATTTTTAATATCATTTTCTTTTTCTTTTTCTTTTTCTTTTTCAATTTGATTAGCATCTTTTAATTCTATATCTTCTGGAATGTAAATTATATTATCTTTTAATTGAACACTCCAGGTTAAATTTTTTGCAGTATTTACTAACATTATATAATCCGGATATACGACTTTCATTAATAATCCACCTACTCTGAATTGTCTAGTTTTAGTATTAAAATATTTAATCCATGTTTTAAAATACGGAAGACGTGTTAAAATTTTTTTCTCTGATGTTGTTTGCAATGGTATATAATTATCCAAACGTTTTAAAATTTCATCTCTTGTTAAATTATCTTGTACACTTCCATATCTAGGTTTTCTATAAGAAGTATTTACTATACTGGTATATTCAACTTTACCACCTTCTTGAAAATTCGAATCTGTATCGTCTGTATTATATTCAGTTTCTGTAGTTGATGTAGTATCTTTTTTATTAATAATAATCCTTTTTCTCATTAATTTTAATTAAGAAATAAAGTTTAATCAATTTTTTATTTATTGTTCTATAATAATTATGTTTTATTCTTTATATAATATTATACTTGACATGTCTGGATATCTTACTAATTATAATAATAATATTAGTGTTGATCAAATTATACCAAGATTATGGTTGGGTAATTATAAAGCAGCATTAAATAATAATTTTATATCACAAAATAAAATAGATTTAATAATTAATTGTACACCTAATATACCATTTATACATAATCTAAATAATAAATATAAAGATTTAGAAACTTTTCGTATACCAGTTTATGATTCTTTATTAGAAAAAGATATAATATTAATGGAACAATATTTTAAAATAATTATACCTTTATTGTTAAGAAAATATACAATAGAAAAAAAAAATATTTTAATTCATTGTCATGCAGGTAAACAAAGAAGTGCAATTTTAACAGCTGCATTATTAAAAGTATTACTTGATCATAATTATATTAATATTAAAGAAATACCAAAACAAACTAGTAAATATAAACAATTCATTAATATATTTAATTATATGTTATCAAAACGACCAAAGGTTTTCTCATACGGTTTAAGAATAAATTTTGAAAAAACATATTTTAGATATTTTAATATATCATATTAAACCAAATGCAATTAAGCCCAATTAGACTATTAAATCTAATTGGGCTTAATTTATTTACATATTATATACATTTATATATTATCTACATTTACATATTATCTACATTTTATTAAAAAATTAATTGTCTTAAATTAATTTTTTAATTTCTTGCTGTAATCTTGTTAAAACTTCTTGATTTGTATTGATTAATTTAGTATAATCAATTAAAAGATCTTTTTTTCCATAAACTTGAGGTTGTAAACTATTTACTCTGATTGGTGCTGGCCAATGTGATGTTGTTCTTTTTTCTTTATAATATTTTTGTCTTTTTTTCAAATCAGCTTTTGATGCTATAGATCTTGGAAGATAACATATATATTGAACTAAACGTTCTTCTGGGCTATAAAAATTTTGATGAAAAACTCTAGAATCCCAAAGAATTAAATCACCTGGGTTTGCTTCTATATGAATTGCTCTTTCTAAAGAAATATCAACTTTTTGCCAATCTTTTGAATGTGTTAAATTTTTTGATTTCATATAAGATTCGTGTTCTAAATGACTTTTTGGTACAACCATTAAAGTTGAAGTTTTGTTTTCTGTAAAACAAATAAAACCTTGAACACATTTAAAACTCGAATCACTTGGTCTTTGGTCTGTATGAAGCCAATTTGTATTTTTTCTTTTTACACCTTCTGGAAAATAACAAGCACCATCATAAGATACAATCAAATCATCTGTACACCAAATCTTTTTAAAAATTTCAAGTACTTTAGGACGAGTACGACACCACCACGCAAATGCTGTATGACCAATTTCATAATGTTTAATAATACCATGCGATGTTAAAGGTTGTTTATTTATAGAATTAGAATCCCACCAAGTTTTAAAAAGATTTTTACCAAAATCTACTTCGTTATTTGTTAAACATGGAATAACACAATAACCTTTGGTTTCTAATTCTACCTTCCAATTCATTACGATATTTTGAATATTGAAAAAAAAATTCAATTTTTAAATTTTAATCTACATAATAATTAAATTCATAAAGATTTATTTTATTATTATATATTATAAAACATAATGAAATTTACATATACTCAATTTAGAGTTTTAATTCATATTGTTGTAGCATTTGTATTTTTAGCAGACCTTTTAAAACCACAACTACCTATAAAGATTTACATATTCTTAAAAGAAAATAGAGATACTCTATTCGGATTCTATTATATATATTTAGCTTATGAAATTTATTCTAATATTGAGATTGAGACACCAAGAAGTTCTTTTTCAGAATAAAAGATTACTAAAATCATTTATTTTCTCAAATTAATTTATTATTATTAATTAATATATACAATTAAAATTTCCATGGTTTCATTTTTATTAAAAATATTTCACACCGGCTTATTTTATTTTTATCGTGTGAAAACAAGAGTCTTTACCCGATCAGTTATCGTCATACAATTTAAATAATTATTAAAAATATTTAAATAATGGTTAGATATTATAAAATTTATAAATACAAGCCTTGGGGGAAATGACTCACTCTTTTTTTTTATTGATATATTATTTTAATTTTCTAGAAAAAAAGTGTTTTTAAGAAAGATAATATATTATAAATTCCAAGATCAGATTAGAAAAATAAATTTTAAATTTAAAAATAAAGTATTAAATTATTAATAATAATGTCTTTTGTTTGTGGATTTTGTAATTACAATTTCAAACGTAAAGAACATTTAATTTTTATTTTACAATCTCAGTACTACATACCAATATATTTGGATCAAATTCATTTATAATTTTTTTGTATTTTTTCTTGTTGAAGTGGAATTGTCAATTCTAATCTTTGATTGTTTTTGTAAATACCTAGAATTCTTAAACTCTGTAGAAAACTCGATACAGATGTTCTGACTTTTGTTATTTGATGCGTTAAATGACGTGTGTAATCACTTGAAACATACGACAGTATCAAAGAACTCCTGATTACGATTACGATAACTAATTCGTCCAATATTATCTTCCCACGAGTCAATAAATTCTTTGTAAACATGAAATATTATATTTTCTGACTCAAAATCTATTCTGTTTGATTTCAATCCATGACGTTTTAAAATTCTTAATAACGTATCATGAAAATTATAATAATCAAAATTATTATCAAAAAAATCATAATCATGTGTAGGAGGATCTGTAATAATATACATAGATCCTGTATCTTGATCATCAATATTTAAAAGGAAGCCTAAAATCTTTACTCTTTTATTAGATAATACGTCAACATATTCTTCATCTACATAAAATTTATCCGTGTTATAATATTTCATTTTAGGTTGAACAGATAAATCCTTTATTATATTATCCCCGTAAAATTCTATCATTTCAGGTTGCACAGGAAAACTTGTTAATTTAGTAGAATTACCATAAAATCCTTTCATATGAGGATAAATTGGAAAACTTGTTATACGTAAATAATCACAATTTATGTATTCTTTATAATAATATTTCATATATAATTTAAACAAACTTTTATATTTCCAGTTTTTATTTTCTCTATAACTATCTATATTTGTTTTGTTCGCAACATAAATAAAATTAGTTGGGTCAGTGTAATCAACTTGTAATTTATCCAATATATATTTAGATATAATATTGCTATTGTTTTTACAAAAATCAAGATTTTTTTTATTTAATTTACAAAATTTTTGTAAATCTTCTACTGAATGTATCTTTTTAAGAATTTCAAACTTTATATCTTTATTTAGTTTTTCTGTAAGTTCCATTTTATAATAATATTATGTAAAAAAAATTAATAATAAATATTTTTTAAGTTTACATATACTCAATTTAGAGTTTTAATTCATATTGTTGTAGCGTTTTGGTATTTTTATATTTAATCATAATACAACATATATCAATTCTCCTACTATAAATGTAGCGATTCAGATTCAACCTATAACAAAGTTATCTTTAGATCATATAACTCCGGATAAGATGAAAGAAGTTATAGAAATTATTTTATTAATTTTATATTAATTTATATAAAATTAAGTTATTAAATTAAGCTACTTTGATTAATTATTAAATTAAGCTATTTGAGTAAATTCTGGGATAAATCCTGCAATAGTAGTAGTTGAAGTAATTTCAGTAGTACTATCTACAAGTGAAGGATAATTGTTTACAGATGAAGTTTCTTCTGGACAAGGTACATCTGTAGTAACATCAACAGTTGGAGTTGGTTGAGGTACTGTAACATCCCTTACATCAGTTGTTACTGAAGTTTCTTCTGGACAAGGTACTTCAGTAGTAACTTCAGCAGTTGATGTTGGTTCAGGCACTGTAACATCCCTTACATCAGTTGTTACTGAAGTTTCTTCTGGACAAGGTACATCTGTAGTAACTTCAGCAGTTGGAGTTGGTTCAGGTACTGTAATATCTCTTACATCAGTTGTTACTACAGTTGGAATTGTAATTTGAGTTGGAGTTGGAGTAATTTCTTGAGTAACATATACTGTAATTGTTGCAACTTGACTTGGTATTACAATTGAAGGAGTAGGCTCTGGAATTACAATATCTCTTACTCCATTTGTTGTACATGGAGCAGTTTCTGTAACAGTTGAAGTAGTAACTTCTGTTGTAGTTGAAATAAGAGTTGAAGTACTTACTACTGGTGGTAAAGTCACAGTGGAAGTCTCAGTTACAGTTGACATAGAAACCATAGTTGAAGTCTCAGTTACAGTTGAAGTCATAGTCTCTGTTGAAACAGCAGTTGAAATCATAGTTGAAGTTTCAGTTACAGTTGAAGTACTTACCACTGGAGGTAGAGTAACAGTTTTTGTAGTTTCACACTTCTTTGGTCTACAATGCCAAGTTTTATTTTTACCACATGTTTTTTTACCAAAATGCATTAGTACTTTAACTTCTTTATCATGCAATTTACACATTACATTTTTATCAATGTTACAACTAAAAGTATCGTTACCATTAAATTTACAAGATTGCAATGACGGGGTAGTCATATTAGAATAGTGTGCTGAATGAAGTGCTAAACTCGAAGATACCAAAAACAACAAAGTGTTCATTTTATACATTATAT
>Ga0214923_10005862_pt1 | contig 14042 bp, 16 predicted proteins | sample LL1510_MetaG_FD_177993 | JGI IMG/M metagenome (GOLD analysis project Ga0214923, IMG submission 177993) | Freshwater microbial communities from Lake Lanier, Atlanta, Georgia, United States - LL-1510 | ecosystem: Environmental > Aquatic > Freshwater > Lake | place: USA: Georgia | collected... | reverse complement strand
TAATCGACGTGACGACTGATTTGCCCGTCGTGACTTGACCAAATCGCGAATAGCTCTGCGGCAGGGATTCACCGCTTGGTCCGGTCACGATGAAGAACTGTGATCCATTGGTGTTGGCACCCGAATTGGCCATGGCCACGCTGTAAAGCGGGTAGGCCGTGGTGGGAAGTTCGTCGGCAAACGAATACCCCGGTCCACCGGTGCCGTTGCCCAGTGGGTCGCCACCTTGCACCACAAACCCGGGAATGACGCGGTGGAAGACCACGCAGTCGTAGAAGTGTTGTCGGGCCAAGAAGACAAAGTTATTGACGGTATGCGGGGCTGCCTTGGCGTCCAAGGTGATGGTGAACCGACCGGCCGTGGTCACCACATCTGCTGTGTAGGTGGTATTTGTCGAGATCGTCATCGCCGGTTCCTTCGACCAACTCAGCGTGTTGACGCGAGCAGCCGTTGACGGCTTGCAGCCGGCTGCGACGGCGATGTTGTCTGCCTGAGCCTGAGTGACACCAATGGGCACCGAAGAGGAGGTCGTAGTCGAAGAGTTCGCCACCGTGGATGAAGTTGTCGTGCTCGAGGTTGGTGCGAGTGACGTGTTATTACTGGCCTGGAGCCAAATTACGGAGCCGATGATGGCGGCGGCGATAACGACGCTGTAGCCGGCTCGACGTAGCAGCGTCTGACGTTTTTCAGCTCGACGTTGGGCGACCAGCTTGGCTCGACGCAACTCTTTCTTTCGGGCACGCTTTTCGTTTGGCACGGGCTCGATGCTACCGCCCCCTACGAAATCGGGGATTTTCTCTCGGCTAGTAGTTTTTCCCTATGGGTTTGGTTGTTCAAAAGTACGGCGGAACCAGCGTCGGTGACGCGGAGCGCATTCGAGCCGTTGCCGACCACATTGCCCGCACCGTTGCCGAGGGCAATCAAGTCGTCGTCGTGGTGTCGGCGATGGGCAAATCAACTGACGACCTGTTGCGACTCGCGGACGACGTGTCGAGTGAAAAGCCCAAGCGCGAACTTGACATGCTCTTGACCGCTGGCGAGCGAATCTCCATGGCGCTGGTGTGCATGGCGTTGGCCGAACGCGGCGTGAAGGCCGCCTCATTTACGGGTTCGCAGGCTGGGATCATCACCGACACCAGTCACACCAAGGCCAAGATTCTTGAGATCCACCCCGAGCGTCTCGAAGAAGCTCTCGCGGCCGGGCAGGTTCCCGTCGTCGCTGGGTTTCAGGGTGTCTCGACCGACCGCGATATCACCACGTTGGGTCGTGGTGGTTCGGATGTCACCGGTGTGGCGCTCGCGGCCGCGTTGCAGGCTGACGTCTGCGAGATCTACACCGATGTCACTGGAGTCTTTAGTGCCGACCCTCGAGTGGTGCCCCGAGCACGCCGGCTCCCGAAAGTGAGCTTCGACGAGATGATGGAGATGGCCGCCACCGGCGGTCGTGTCTTGATGTTGCGTTCGGTTGAATTCGCCCGCCGCCATCACGTGCCATTGCACGTGCGATCAAGTTTTACCTGGGAACCGGGCACCTGGGTCGTCGAGGAGGATTCCGACATGGAAGAAGCAGTTGTTACCGCTGTTACGGACGATACGTCCGAGTCAAAGATCACGGTCGCCCACGTGCCCGACCGCCCGGGCGTCGCTGCGCGACTCTTCCGCGAACTCGCGGCTAAGGGTGTCAATGTTGACATGATCGTGCAGAACACCTCTCAAGACGGCACCACGGATATCTCGTTCACCGTGGAAAAGAACGACGCCAATGCGGCAGTGGCGGCCTGCGAAGGCGTGCGTGACGAACTCCAGATCGGTGCGATCACGGCCGACAATGGAGTCGGCCGAGTCACCTTGATCGGTGCGGGCATGAAGTCAAGCCCCGGCATCACCGCGAAGATGTTTGAAACGCTCGCCGCACTAGATATCAATATCGAGATGATTTCAACTTCTTCGATTCGTATTTCCACGATCGTTCGAGCCGACCGTGTTGGTGACGCCGTACGTGCTCTCCACACAGCATTTGGTCTTGACGCATGAGTCAGGGGATGCGGGTAGGCGTAGTCGGCGCGACTGGTCAAGTGGGTTCCGTCATGCTCGAACTGCTCGCGGAGCGTCACTTCCCAATCGAGAGCATCCGCTTCTTTGCGTCGTCTCGCTCCGCGGGAACCACCATCACCTTTCGGGGTGAGGCGATTGTGGTGGAGGACGTCGCGACGGCTGACCCCAGTGGGTTGGATGTCGTGCTGGCAGCGGCGGGCGCTACGGCGTCAAAGGAGTTCTCACCACGGTTCGCGGCCGCCGGAGCGGTGGTCGTGGATAACTCGTCGGCGTGGCGCATGGACGACGGATGCCCGCTGGTGGTGCCTGAAGTGAACCGAGCCGCCCTGCGATCGATTCCCAAGGGAATTGTCGGCAACCCGAACTGCACCACGATGGTGGCGATGCCCGTGATGCAACCGTTGCATCGTGAGGCTGGTCTTCAAAGCATGACGATTGCGAGCTATCAGGCAGCCTCGGGCGCCGGTCGAGAAGGGGTCGAGGAGTTGGCCACTCAGGTGGAGGCGTCCGTCCGAGGCGACATCCGCGAACTTACGTTTGACGGACGAGCGTTGCCCTGGGGTGAGCCCAAGAAGTTCCCCCGCCCACTTGCCCACAACGTGGTGCCATTCGCTGGTTCTTTAGTTGACGACGGCTCACTCGAGACGAACGAAGAACAGAAGTTCCGTGATGAGAGTCGCAAGATTCTTGGGCTGCCCGACTTGTTAGTGTCGGCGACCTGCGTCCGCGTCCCCGTCTTTACCGGGCACTCCATGGCGATTACCGCCAGCTTTGAGCGACCGATCTCCCCGGAACGTGCCGTTGAGCTGCTGTCGGGTGCCGAGGGCGTGGTGCTCGCCGATATCCCCACTCCGTTGGACGTAGCCGGAGTCGATCCGAGTTTCGTGGGACGTATTCGCCGCGCCGAAAGCGTTGTGAACGGTCTGTCGCTCTTTGTCGTTGGTGACAATCTTCGGAAGGGCGCGGCACTGAACGCAGTGCAGATCGCCGAAGAGCTCCTGGCGCTGCGTTAGTCGGCGCTGGCGTTGAGTCGTCGGCGAGCCAAGTTGACGCAGTGATCACCGAATCGCTCGTAGAAGCGGCCGACCATGGCTACTTCAACGGCGACCGGAACGCTCATAGAGCCCGACACGAGCTCCGCCGTGAGAGCAACGTGCAGCTCATCGAGCTCATCGTCGGTGTCTTCAATCTCACCCGTCGCTTCTGGTCGTCCGTCGAGCAACGCGTCAGTGGCGGCTCGCCAAATGGTGGCGGCGACTTCACCCATTCGCTCGATTAGACCTCGGCTACGGGGGCTCATTTCAGCGCCGAGACCTCGAACGGCCCGGCGGGCGATGTGCTCAGCGAGATCGCCGTTACGTTCCACTTCGGGCAAGATTCGTAACAAGGTCAGAAGTTGTTCGCGGTCGACGACTGACGGTGACGGTTCCTGCAACAAGAGCTGCTGCACTTCACTGATGAGTTCGCGGGCGAGGCGGTCAATCTCTTCGTCACGGGCGACGGCGATTTTGCCGGCTTCCCGGTCGCCACCGAGGAGTGCCAAAGTGGCCGCCGAAATCGTTTCGCCGACGAGCGCAAAGAGTCGCACGGTGCGTTGGTGGAGATCGTCTGAGATGACTGTCTCGGTGCCGTTGGTGATGTCGCGGCGACCAAAGATTCGCATTGGCATAGAAGTAGGTTACGCCGACCGTCTCGAACACGACTCTGGACCCCGAAGTCTCGTGACTAGCGTTGCCTCGTGGCTACCCGTGCAACGGTGCGTCGACGTCGACGTTTTCTGATTCTCACGACGATTCTTGCCGTCACAGTCACAATCTTGTTCATTCGAGATGTCGTGCAAGCGGCGCACGATTCCAAGAGCAACCAGTCCTCTTTGAATCGTTCGTTTTCGGTCTTAGCTAACTCAAGTATGCGCGAACAAGACAGAGTTGATGCAGCCACGGTCACCCTCATGTCGCAGGCAAGGTCGTTAACCCGGAGCGAGTTCAAAACAACCCTGACCGATCTGTCGCAACGCATGGATCGTGTTGCGGAAAATGCGCGCATGCTGGAAACACCGTCGATCGTGCGACACGTCAATCGCCGGTTCATCGACCTCACGCTCACTCGGGTTGCGGCGTGGCGAACGATTCGTGATGCACTTGAGGGCTCCCTCCGGTTGACCGATCGTCCTGTTCCATCGGTGAGCGAAGTACGACGTGCGTTCGAACTCATCCGCACGTCGAATAGTCAGTGGTCGAGACTGCGGCTGGCACTGCGGCGAGAGCCGGGCCGGAGTGTGATGCGTCCCTCGACGTGGTCCTTAGGAAATCTGACTGATCGCAGCATCGCCACTGTGACCAAGATGCCCAACCTGACACCGTTCACCGCGGTGGCGATTGGGTCCGTTGCAATTGACCCGCAACCTCTTCCGAGTCGTTCCGCCCAGCTGGTGTTACTCCCGAAAACGGAGGTGGGCATCGGCGTCACGGTGCGAAACGTTGGTCGGTCCAAAGTGACCGTTGTCGTGTCGGTCAGTACCAAGTGGCGTCGGGGCGAGCCGAGTACTTTCAGCACTCGGCGGACGATTCCGGCGGGCACCTCAACCGCAGTCATCTTCCCCTCAGTGCCGACCTTCCCGGGCGTGCGCGGGAGCTTGACGGTGCACGTGGGAGGTGCCGCCCCGGCGTGGCGCGGAGCGGCCACTCGTGAATATTCGGTCAAAGTGGCACCCTCCGACTGAGAGATTTTGTTGAACCTCTAGATTGGTTGGTGGACGAAGAACGAAAGAAGTAGCCGTGGCAGAGTCGATCACCATTACCGACAATCGAACGGGCGAATCCTTCGAAATTCCAATTGCGAACGGTGGCGTTTCCGCCAAGGAGTTCAGCAAGGCCCTCCCGGGCGTGTGGTTTTTCGACCCCGCATTTATGCAGACCGCCGCTGCGGAATCTGCGATTACCTATCTCGACGGTGAAGCGGGAATCCTTCGTTATCGCGGGTATCCCATTGAGCAGCTCGCGGAGAAGTCGAACTACCTCGAAGTGGCCTATCTGCTCTTAAACGGCGAGCTCCCGACGGCCGATCAGGCCACGGCCTGGAAGAAGGAAGTGACGTATCACACCTTCATTCACGAAAATGTCCGCAAGCGCTTCCTCGAAGGATTTAACTACGACGCACATCCGATGGGCATGTTGGTCTCGGCCGTTGCTGCTCTATCCACGTACTACAAAGACGCCAAGGACATATCAAATCCCGAGAGTCTGAACAAGCAGATCGTGCGATTGATTGCGAAGATGCCGACGTTGGCCGCCGCCGCGCACCGCTTCAGCGTGGGCATGCCCTTCGTGTACCCCGACAACTCATTGGGTTACGCCGAGAACTTCCTCTCCATGATGTGGAAGGTCGCCGAGCCTCGGTACGAACCCGATCCGATTCTGGCTCGCGCTCTCGACATCTTGTTTATCTTGCACGCCGACCACGAGCAGAACTGCGGCACCACGGCCATGCGGACCGTGGCGAGTGCACACGCGGACCCCTATTCCGCCACCGCTGCCGCCACGGCCGCGCTCTACGGTCCCCGTCACGGCGGAGCAAATGAAGCAGTGCTGCGGATGCTCAACGAGATCGGCACCATTGAGAACGTTCCGGCGTTCATTGAAGGTGTCAAGGCCGGCAAGGGCAAGCTGCAGGGCTTCGGACACCGCGTTTACAAGAACTTCGACCCTCGCGCCTCAATCATCAAGCGCACGGCCGACGAAGTATTCAAGGTCACCGGCAAGAACCCATTGCTTGACGTCGCACTCAAGCTCGAAGAAGTTGCGTTGCAGGACGACTACTTCGTATCGCGCAAGCTCTACCCGAACGTTGACTTCTACTCCGGGTTGATCTATCAGGCCATGGGCTTTCCGAGCGAGATGTTTACCGTGCTATTCGCCATTCCGCGGACCGCCGGATGGCTTGCGCACTACCGTGAACTGCTCGACCAAGATCAAAAGATTGCCCGTCCGCGCCAGCTCTACGTGGGTCGCGAGGTTCGTGACTACGTGCCGATTGAAAATCGTTAAGACGATTTAGGACACGGCCTGGATCGTCACGTCGCACTTGCCGGACCAGGTGAGCTAAGGAACAGCTTTCTTGTTGAGGCTGATCTGTGCGCACCGGCCCATCTGTCGCGTATTTGGTCTACTTCGGCTTGATAACTCTGGTGAGTCCCTCTTGAACCATTGAGACTCGCAACTGGCCGTCTTCTGAAAAGAGGAAGCCTCGGGCCAATCCGCGAGCCCCGTGCGCGATTGGAGAGTCCATGTCGTAGAGCAACCAGTCGTCGGCCTTGACCTCGCGGTGAAACCACATGCAGTGGTCCAAACTTGCACCCATGAAGGTGCCATCATCCCAGCGCACATCGTGGGGTCCGAGAATCGAGTCGAAGAGTGACATGTCGCTCGCGTAGGTCACGACGCACGCGTGAAGCAGCGGATCGTCGGGTAGCTCGCCGTCGGCGCGAATCCACAACTGCTTATACGGTTCACGGTTACGGTTCGGACTCCACGGCAGTTCGCCAATGAAGCGCTGGTCAATGGGGTGCATACGTTTGAACCACTCATCGATTTCGTGGGGATCACGCTCGGTTTTGATTCGCTCAAAGAGTGGCGGGATGGTTTCGGGTCCCGGGACTGTGGGCATGGGGAATTGGTGTTCGAGGCTGTCTTCATCGCTGTGAAAACTGGCCTGCATGTTGTAGATGGCGCGACCATGTTGGATAGCGACGACCCGTCGGGTTACGAAACTGCTGCCGTCGCGGATGCGATCAACTTCATAGAGAATCGGCACTTTGGGGTCGCCGGGTCGCAGAAAGTAAGAGTGGAGCGAATGGACGCGCCCTTTGTCCACGGTGCGACCGGCGGCCATCAGCGCCTGGGCTGCCACCTGACCGCCAAAGACTCGCTGCCGATCCTCGGCCGGTTGGGTCCCTCGGAAGATGTTTACTTCGATGTTCTCAAGGTCGAGGAGGTGGTCGACGAGAAATGAAAGGGCTTCGGTCACGCCCCACAGGCTAGGACCAGTCTCGCGTGCCATCGTTCGGTCGTCTAGGTTCTGCCCGTATGAGTGAGATGCTGACGTTTCCGACCAACTTCCTATGGGGGACCGCAACCGCGGCCCACCAGATCGAAGGCAACAATACGAACTCTGACTGGTGGCGACACGAGCAGACGTCTGGGCGAGTGGCTGAACCGTCCGGCGACGCTACCGATTCGTGGCACCTCTATGAGACTGATCTAGATGTCGTGCAGCAACTCGGACTGAACTCCTACCGGTTCTCGGTGGAGTGGGCTCGAATCGAACCGGCCGAGGGACAGTTCTCGCGCGCCACGCTGAATCACTACCGTCGTGTGCTCGAGGCCTGTCACGCTCGAGGTCTCATCCCCGTGGTGACCCTGCACCACTTCACCCTGCCGCAGTGGGTGGCCGACGCCGGGGGATTCGAGTCGCCCCAGATCGACTACTGGCTCGGTCGCTACGCGACGACGGTGACCGCAGCACTTGGTGACCTCGTCGGAATTTTTTGCACCATCAATGAACCCAACATCGTGAGCGTGATGGGGTATCGCCACGGCATCTTCCCGCCCATGGTCTCGGACTCCGCGCGATACGTTGCCGTGCACGAGGCAATGCGCCGCTCGCACGTTGCAATGGTCGACGCCATTAAGTCGCGTCGCAGTGATGTGCCGGTGGGACTGACGCTGTCGATGAGCGAGTATCAGGCCCTTGAAGGCGCCGAAGAGAAGATGCTCAAAATTCGCCACGAGATGGAGGACAAGTATCTCGAAGCCGTTCGCCAGGACGACTTCATCGGTGTGCAGTGTTACTCCAAGTCCGTGATCGCCCCGAAGGGTGAGGTATTTCACCATGACGGTGACGTCACCGACATGGGGTATCCCTTTTGGCCGGAGTGCGTTGAACACACGGTGCGCCGAGCTGCAGCCGAAGCACGTATCCCGATCATCATGACGGAGAACGGCATCGCCGCGACGGACGACAACCGGCGCATCACGTATCTCGACGCGGCCCTCCGTGGCCTGCACCGCTGCATCGACGACGGAATCGATGTGCGCGGCTACTACCAGTGGAGCTTGCTGGACAACTTTGAGTGGTCGCTTGGATATGCCATGCAGTTCGGGATTGTCGCGGTCGACCGCGAGACTTTCGTGCGTAGCCCGAAGCCTTCGGCCCTCTGGTACGGAAATATCGCCAGAAACAACGCTCTGTAACTGACCGGCCATCCTTTAGTAGCGTCTATCGAATGCGCCGCCGAATTGAGGCCCTCGTGGCTTGGTCCAAGACCCATGAAGGTCGCAAGATGATTCGCTTCACCTCGGTCTCGGCGATCTCGACCATCGTCTCGAACACCACGCTCGTCATCGTTTACGGACTAAAGATCATCAAGGGTGAGGTCTACGCGACGGTCTTCGGCAATCTCGTTGCGACGCTGCCGTCGTACTACTTGAACCGTACCTGGACGTGGGGTAAGAAGGGTAAGAGTCACGTCCGCCGCGAGATTCTTCCCTTCTTGACGATGTCCTTTCTCGGAATCTCGTTTTCGATGTTGGGTGGTGCCTACGCCGGAAAGTTGGTGTCTAATCACCCCGATTGGCCTCACCTCGTAGCGACGTTGATCGTGGCCTTCGCGAACCTCGCTAGCTTCGGAATTTTCTGGGTGCTAAAGCTCAAAGTCTTCAACCGCATCTTCCACGTCAACGAACTGGAAGAGATTGACGCACACCTCAGTAAAGAGGAGTCCGCCTAGTCGCGGAAGTTGGTGAACTGAACGGGAACCGGTAGGTCCGCTTCCTTCACCTTGCTCATGGCGGTCTGCAGGTCATCACGTTGCTTGCCAGTCACGCGCACCTGGTCACCCTGAATCGAACTGGAAATGTTTTTTAGGTTGAGATCCTTGATCAGTTTGTTGATCTGCTTGCCAATCTCTTGCGAGATACCAGCCTTCAGCGCGATCTTCTGACGGGCCCCACCTTTCGAGGCCTCTTCAATCTTTCCGGCCTCGAGAGTCTTCAGCGAGACTCCACGCTTCACGATCTTCTCTTCGAGGAGCTGATAGAGGGCGCGGAGGCGGTCTTCGGTTGAGGAGTGGAGCGTCAACTCCTTCTCGCTGAAGTCGATAGTGGAGTCCGTGCCCTTGAAGTCAAAGCGGGTGCTGGCTTCGCGGTTGGCCTGGTCCACCGCGTTGCGCACTTCCTGGACGTCGATTTCCGAAACTATGTCAAATGACGGCATGGCGGTAGCGTAGCGAGCCGCTTCGATAAATGGGTACCTCGCTGATGTCTAGACTGTTCGACGGGTCGGTGCCCGAGAGGCCAATGGGATCTGGCTGTAAACCAGACGCGAAAGCTACGGGGGTTCAAATCCCTCCCGGCCCACCACCGCGGCGTGCCGCGAAACCGAATACCCCGGTGCCAAATCGTTACGATTTCGTTGCCGGGGATTTCGGCTAACCGAGGGGGTCGCATGGCGACGAGTTCGCGCATCAGGCGCATCGCGCGACGCGTCCCGGCGACCATTGAGCGCGTCATCGTCGAACTCGAATCGCGCTACACCCCTATTGCCCGTTTCCAACCGGGCTCGTTTGAGGGTTGGAGCTTTTTATGGCAACCGGCGCTCCTTGGATTTCTCGCTCTCTGTTCGATCTTCGCAGGAAGTTGTTTTATTGAAAGCCCTTTCAAGCTCGAAATGCCCAAGACGTGGTTCTTCGGTGTGCCGTCGTCGGCGGCCCAGTTAGCTCTGCCGCAAAATGAAACGAACTTGCTCTTCTCGCTGGTATTGACCTACGGCGGTCTCGTCTTGTTGCTGCGTGTGTGGTTGCGACTGAGTGAAGTCGTGCAACTCCACCGCGGAGCACCACTCAGAACTCTCTACAAGATTCTCGCCCTCTGGAGTATTCCGATGATTGTGGCGCCGCCACTATTTTCTCGCGACGTCTTTTCCTACGCCGCCCAGGGGGAGATGACGGCCCGTGGACTCTCGCCCTACATCATGGGACCATTCTCGCTCGGGTCGGCATCGTTCGTGAACCCTGTCGACCCCCTCTGGGGCAACACACCGGCTCCGTACGGCCCCCTCTTTTTGTGGATGGACTCTCTCGTTGTGCGACTCAGCGGACATCGCGAGCTGCGCTCGGTCCTCGGACTCCGACTGTTGGAAGTAGCAGCTGTGGTGCTACTCGCGTTCGCGCTGCCGCGAATCGCACGTGCTCTCGGTCGAGACGGGGGAGAGGCCTTCGTCCTTGGTGCTCTCAATCCCCTCGTCATCTTGACTTTGATCGGTGGCGCACATAACGACGCTCTGATGATTGGATTTCTGTGCGCCGGGGTGATGTTCGCTCTCGAGCGCCGCCCAGTGTGGGGACTCATCTTCTGTTCACTGGCCGCGGCGATCAAAGCACCCGCCGCGCTCGGTGTGGTCTATGTGGCGTGGACGTGGGTTGATCCCCATATTCGATTACGTGAACGCCTTGTTCCTCTGATGAAGGGTGCGGCCGTGTCGATCTCGGTTCTTCTCATCACCACAGCGATGGCGGGATTTGGATTTGGCTGGGTGAAGAACTTGGCGACCCCGGGCACCGTGAGGAGCTGGGCGGCACCGGCGACCGGACTCGGCATGGCCATCACCAAACTTCTGAACGCAATCGGGCTCGATGTCGCGATGGCGCCGGTGCTCTCGGTGACGCGCCTACTGGGCCTGCTCAGCGCCGTTGGCCTCTCGGCCTATCTGTTGTGGACGTGTGATCGCGGCAACTGGGTGCGCCGTCTCGGCATGTCACTGCTGCTCTTTGTGGTACTCGGACCCGTCGTGCAGCCGTGGTATCTGGTGTGGGGCATCATTGTTTTGGCGGCGAGCTACGCGGGCCGCGAACACTTCTGGCTCCTCGCACTCTCGATCACTAGTCCGTTTCTCGGACTGCCGGGAGCTCATGATCTCTGGAACTCGCTCCTACACGCCAATGTCCTGCTGATGGCCGTGTCGTTATTGGTTCTCGCTGGCACTCTCTTGATGCCAATGGGTCATTGGACGCAGTGGTCCTGGCCCGAACAGGAGTCCGAACAGCTCGCTCGCGAGCTCTAAGTCCGTTCCGGCACCACGTACTGGTACTCCACGACGTCGAGCCAGCGACCGTGCTTGCGTCCGACTTCAATCTCGCGGCCGACCAGTGTGAAGCCGCACCGCTCGTGCAGACGAATCGACGCTTCGTTTTCACCGACGATGCGAGCAATCAGCGCGTGGTAGCCCAACTCACTCGATAGGGCGATGAGATCAGCAAGGAGACGTTCGCCGACTCCGCGCCCCCGTGCGCCACGATGGGCGTAGACGGAGGTCTCCACCGTGGTGGCGTAGGCCGGCCGGCTCCGAAACGGGTTCATCACGGCGAAGCCCAGGATCTTCTCGCCCCGGGCCCCCGGAGCCCCCACATCGTCGGTCTCGTTGACCGCCACGAGGCAGGGGTGGGTCCCCATGTGGGCGGCCACCCAGTCCCGGTGCTCCTGGGGACTGCGGGGAACGAGGTCGAAAGTGACGGTCGTTTCAAGGACTTCGGGGTCGTAGATGGCCGCAATAGCCGGGGCGTCATCGATTTCGACGTGGCGGGTTCGCACGGGACTCACGCTAGTTCGGGTCGGTTGGAACGGGGTCTGTGGTTGTGAGTAGCATTGGGATTCGCGTTGGCAACAACGAACGCCCTCTTAGCTCAGTGGTAGAGCACTTCCATGGTAAGGAAGGGGTCGTGGGTTCAATCCCCACAGAGGGCTCGCCCGGCGGCGTAGCTCAGGTGGTTAGAGCACACGGCTCATAATCGTGGTGTCGAGGGTTCGACTCCCTCCGCCGCTACTTAGCGGACCAGAGAGTCCGGGCAGTACAGAGAAAAAGAGACAGTAGAAACGGCAGAATCATGGCAAAGAACGAAAAGCGGATCCAAGTCACCCTCGCCTGCGAGGAGTGCAAGCGGCGTAACTACATCACCATGAAGAACAAGGTGAACGACCGCGAGCGCATCGAAATGAAGAAGTACTGCCGATTCGAGCGCAAGCACACCCTCCACAAGGAAACTCGCTAGAAAACCACCCTCGCGGGTAGTGGTAGGCTTCTCAGCCCGACACCGGTCCTGACCGGGGTCAAAGGGCAGTGGCTCAATTGGTAGAGCACCGGTCTCCAAAACCGGTGGTTGGGGGTTCGAGTCCCTCCTGCCCTGCGGTAGTGAAAGAAAAGAAATGAATCGCGAAACCAAGCGTCTCCTCCAGCGACAGGGTCAGGTCGGTGCCGACGGCACCGCCGCGTCTCGTCGCCCTAGCGCCGCCGACCTGCCACGTCGTCGTCGCGAGCGAGTGAGCGTGTCGCAGTTCTTCCGCGAAGTGCGTGAAGAGATGCGTCAGGTTTCGTGGCCAACGCGCGCCGAGGTGAACAACTACACCGGAGTTGTGGTGGTCGTGTTGGTGTTTATGACGATTTTGATCTTCGGTCTGGGTTTTGCCCTGTCGAAGTTCGTGACCTTCTTATTCCAAAAGTAGGACCGATGAGCGAGTTTGAATCAGACAACGTGAACGACAGCCTCGAGAGCGACGCCGCCCTCGACGTCGAGGACGTGGAGATCTTCGACGACGAGCCGATTGCCGAGAGCGCCTTTGACCGCCCGGGCCGTTGGTACGTCGTGCGCTGCTTCTCGGGCCACGAAATGAAGGTCGCCGAAGCCCTTCGCACGGTTATAAAGAACCAGCACCTCGAAGACGACATCTACGAGATCGTGATTCCCGAAGAGGACGTCATTGAGATTCGTCGCGAGAAGCGCGTGACGACCAAGAAGAAGACGTTCCCCGGATACATGCTCGTGCGTTGCCGCCCGACAATCGACAACTTTCAGACCATCACCTCGATTCCGAGTGCGATTGGTTTCGTCGGCCCCCAAAAGGACAACCCGATCCCGCTGACCAAGCGTGAGATCGACAACATCATTCGCCCCACCATCGAAGGTGTGGAGCAGCCCGTCAAGAAGAAGGCTCCCAAGCACGACTTCGAAATCGGCAACGAAGTGGAAATCAAGACCGGCCCGTTTGCAACCTTTAAGGGCCTGGTTGCGGAAATCAATGAAGACCAGATGAAGCTCAAGGTGCTCGTCGACATCTTCGGACGTGAAACACCGGTTGAACTTGAGTTCAACCAGGTCACCAAGAGTTAGGTAAGGAGAAAGCCATGGCTAAGAAGATCACTGCCATTGTGAAGATTCAGCTGCCCGCAGGCGGTGCGACCCCGGCTCCGCCGGTCGGTACGGCCCTTGGACCCCACGGTATTCAGACCATGGAGTTCTGCAAGCAGTACAACGAAAAGACAGAGAGCATGAAGGGCACCGTGGTGCCGGTCGAGATTTCGATCTACGAAGACCGCACCTTCACCTTCATCTTGAAGACGCCGCCGACCCCGGTTCTCCTGCGCGAAGCCGCTGGCCTCGCCAAGGGTGCCAGCATCGCCGGCCGTGAGACCGTGGCCACCGTGTCGTGGGACCAGGTTGAAGAGATCGCCAAGACGAAGTTGCAGGACCTCAACACTGACGACCTCGAGATGGCCAAGTTGCAAGTTGCGGGCACCGCTCGCTCTATGGGCATCGCCGTTCGCTAGGAGAGAAGAAGATGAAGCACGGTAAGAAGTACAACGCAGCCATTGCCCAAGTCGACCGCGAGGCTCTCCTTGGCCTGAACGAAGCAGTCGCCAAGGTGAAGGCCCTGGCCTCGGCCAAGTTCGACGAGACCATTGAGATCGCTTGCCGTCTCGGTGTTGACCCCCGTAAGGCCGACCAGGCCGTCCGTTGCACCTTGTCGTTGCCCGCCGGTACCGGTAAGACCAACCGCGTGGCCGTCTTCGCTGCCGGTGAAGCCGCTCAGGCTGCTCGCGACGCCGGTGCTGACGTCGTCGGTGCCGACGACTTGGTCGCCAAGGTGCAGGGTGGATTC
>Ga0214923_10005860_pt1 | contig 14045 bp, 13 predicted proteins | sample LL1510_MetaG_FD_177993 | JGI IMG/M metagenome (GOLD analysis project Ga0214923, IMG submission 177993) | Freshwater microbial communities from Lake Lanier, Atlanta, Georgia, United States - LL-1510 | ecosystem: Environmental > Aquatic > Freshwater > Lake | place: USA: Georgia | collected... | reverse complement strand
GCACTTTAGTTCTTACCTCCACCACCACCTCCGCCACCATTTGCGGTTACTGTATTACTACTACAAGTAATTGAGGTTGAGGTTCCGCTGTTACCAATACGTGATGTATTTGGTCCATTACCACTACCATACGTAACAGTACCACTATCCGCCGCGCCACCTGTACCCCCTACACCAATAATAAATGTGACTTGACTACCACTTGTAACTGTCATATTTCCTGTAATTAATTCACCTGCGCCGCCTCCACCACCGGCATTACCGTTACCACCAAATCCACCCCCACCACCTCCTCCTCCAATCATCGCAAAATTGCAATTTGTTATATTGTATTTAAACGTTATTTTTGCACTACTTGACAATATTTGTATGAGAAATCCAGTATGATTACTCGGTGTCCAAATTATATAATCACTATTTATAGTTCCGGCATCAATTGTGAATAAATTTAATTCATACAAGGTAGCAATGTCGGTTCCATTTTTTAAAAACCCACTAGTAGATAATTTTACACTAACAGGTATATTTGAATTTGTTCCTAATCCTACATAAGTATTGGAAATATCAGTACCATTTATGAGAAATCCTGTTGCAGTAGTAGCTCCTGACCCGTTTGTAGCACTCGTTTTATTATAAAAATATGGAGTAATGTCAGTTCCATTATATAATAAATAAGACATCTAAAGTATATTCTATACAATTAAGTAATAAAAATATTGTTTACGCAGAGAGAAAAGGTCTAACATACAATTTTGACTATTCTACAATATTTCTCTCAACTGATCAATTTGTTCCCGATTCAATTCTTCGGGGAATTCCACTAAAAACTCAATGACTAAATTTCCACTATTTCCCCCTTTTACCATTCCTAAATTTGTCACTGTTTTCTTATGATTGGGTTTTATCACTGTATTATTCTCTTTATTATTCAATGAGAGAACTTTCCCATTCAAATGTTTGATTTCGAGAGAAAATCCACACAATGCGTCTTTCAAAGAAATTGGGACTTGATAATGCAGGTCTAATCCGTTTCGAATAAATTTTGTAGTATTTTCAATTTGGACGACTATTTTCAAATCCCCACTATTTCCTTCCACGCTGTTGCCCATATTTGGCAAAAGGAGTGTCTCGCCGCTGTTCACTCCTTGTGGAATATCTACATATATGGTCTCGATTTCGGTGGATTGAATTCTTCTTAAGACAGAGACTTTTTCAATTTCAACTGGCAAATGGATTCCTTTGTATGCATCTTCCAATGAAATGGTCACGTGTTTTATCAGAGGTTCGGGTTTTTGCATATGCGAGAAGAATTGAGAAAACGGGTCTTGGTCTCCCACATTTACTTCTTGCCCATTATGAAACACACGAACATTATGCATTCCTCCCATACCAGGAAATCCTCCCATTCCACTCATATTCACCCGAATTCCTCCGGGAAAACCTCCCATTCCATGAAATCCAGGAAAACCGGGGAAACCTCCCATTCCCATTCCTCCTCCAAACATCTGGTTAATAATATTATTAATGTCGTTCATTTCCGCCTGTTGCATAAACGACCCCTCGCCATATTTCAAATCGTGGTCATATTGTTTTCGTTTTTCAGGATCGCTCAAGACTTCATTGGCTTCATTGATTTTTCGAAAGAGTTCTCCCGCTTCTTCACTTGGATTGCGATCCGGATGGTATTTTAAAGAAAGAGAACGATACGCTTTTCTCACTTCACTTTCACTGGCATCTTGGTTTATTCCTAAGACTTGATAATGATTTTCACTCATTTTGTACTAAAAACTAATAGTGTATATAGTAAAATTCTTTTTATGTTTGTTGAAAATTTTATAAATTTTTATAAAATTCTCTCTTTTATTTTCAAAAAAAATATCCAAAATATTGAAATCTTTTTTTCGTTTTTCTTTATTGGTATATTACAAAAAGGTATATTACAAAAGAGTAAAGAAAGAAAATAAAGGGTAGAACTGTAAAAATGTCAGAAACTCCTTTGCAAAAATGGAGAGAATCTCTCCAAGAAAAATACGGAAATCCAGAGAGATCAACCACATATAATTATGAATATCAAGAATGGAGAGATGGAATGAAGAATATGTTGGCTTCATTCCAAGAAGAAATCGAAATACGGATACGGAAAACCAAAGAAGAATACGAATTGGATTATCAAAAAATAATAAAAATACAAAAACAACAAATAGTATATGAAAATGATGAAAAACACAAACATACCAAACATTTTGGAAATTTAGAAAATCCGAAAAAAAGGAAATTTGAAAACTAACTCAACATATATGAAATATTTGTATTACGAAAGGGTTAAAAATCGAAACTATTTTTTATTTGTTTTTCTGTATGGTTTTATTGTTTTATATATTTTTTTTCTATGTGACTTCATTCTATTATTTTTTTTTAATGTATACTTTTTTCTATGATTCTTTTTCTTTGTTTTTAAACCACCTAATCCCAAAAAATCTGTTGTATAATTTACATTTACGTAATTATTATTTTCTTTACCACTATGTTCATTAGAATCTTGAAGCATTATCATTGCAGTATCACGTAATTTTGCAAAATATAATGATGCATTCCAAGCAAATTCACTAGTTGAATATAATAGATTATTTATTTTATATGTATTTTTATATACTTGATAATCCGTAATAATCGATTCCCCGTATGTATTTTTATATACTTGATAATCTTTATCATTATAGTATAAATTTATTAGTTCTACACACAATTTCATTCTTAAATCATTTGAATATACAATTAATGAATCTAAAAATCGATCATTTGATTTTTTTACAGGAATGCCATTTATATCAAAATTTTTTGCAAATAATTCTTCATTACTTGACGTTTCTTGTTCATCAATATATTGTCGCATAATTCGTTGAATTACCGAATAACAAGAAATATATTTCACATTTTTCTTAACCGGATTATCAATCCTATCTATTTGTTCTTTTATATTATCTCTATTTTCTCTAAAATTTTTATATTCAACATTATCTGTTGGAAGTTCACTAAATTCATATTTTAATGATTTACATACAAGATTATAAAAATTCTCTTTATCTTGACAATCAAAATGATTATTCGGATCCTCTTTTAAAATTTTGATTTTTTTTTTAATAACTTTACATAATGGAAAATAATCATTTATTGCGATTAAAAGATCAGTTTGTAAATTAATTAAATTCTTTAATTCATCTTTGTATGCAACTGTTTTTTCAATTGAGTAATTCATTAATACGATAATTTCTTTTTCACATAAATTAAAATAATCAAAATAATTAACATCATTCCCAATTAATCCTTCATTATTTGAAATCGAATCTGGTAGAGAATATTTTAAACATCGTAGGTTGCATATCATTTTTTCAGTTTTATCTTTAACATCTGTATATTTATTTATAAATTCAATATAGTTTTCATTTAATGTCCATTTTTTATATTCGTCATCATAATTCCATAATCGTGTATCATTAATAAAATGAGTCGTCAATTCATCATTTTTACTTGAATAAGATAAAGACAAAAATATAAGACGAGATAATGAATCAGTTGTAAGTTTTAATTCATTTGTATTTTTTTTTGCAGTATTTACAAAATCTGTTGTTTTTTGTATCATTTTATCAAAGTCCTTATGCTGGGTATATAGTTTTCTGCAATTTGCAAAAAATTTTGCACCATCATCTTTAATAAATTTTGCAATATTAAAATTTGAAGTATCAATAGTATTTGATAGTATTGTTCCAATAGAATATCCTTCAAACATTCCATACGCTGTTTGTTGAATTGCATTTACTGATTCTGATGCAGTTACACTGATTGTAGTATTAGTCATTTTTAATATTAAAGTGCCAATAAATGAAGATATTAAACCTGTTCTATAAATATCTTCACCCAGGTTTGCAATTAACGCTGCATCTTCACTATTATCAATAGCATTTTTTAAAATATTATTAACCTCATCCACCATTGCTGCAATTTTTATTGTACTATTTAAAATATTTATTTTAGGATTATGTAATTCGCCTATAAATATTAAATATTTATCTTTATTGTCGTATATATATTTAGTAATAATATTATTTATAAACTTATAAATTTTTATACTTAACTCATATAATTCATCAAATTGTAAATGTTTGATTAATTCATTAATTTCACTATTGATTTTCAATTCTAAATCAAAACATTTTTCTAAAAATTCTTTTTTGAATACATCAAACACATCATCAAATTCATTAAAATCTATAATATTATTATTTTCATCATTTTCAACATTTGTGTCAATTGGTTTATCTGGATTAAGTGTTGATAAAAAATACATTATAATTCGTTTAGAACATTCGTATGTATACTCAATAATTTTTTCTGAAATTTTAGCATTTTGTAAATCATTTTTAATTTTTTGTCTACTAAATTGTATTGCTTTATCTATTAATAATCTATAAATAATATCAACATTTGGACGAAGAAATTCATTTTGTGTTTTACTGTTATTTGTTATTTTATCTTCAATCGGATATTCGAATGCATCAAAAAATTCAAGGTCATCATCGATTTCTTCTGTTGTATCATTTTGTGAAATGTTCTCATCGTTTTCTTCCTCTTCTGTTGTATCATTTTGTGAAACATTATTTAAATCTTTATTATATTCTAATGTAGCTAATGTATTTGTTTTTTCATTACATAATGATGTATTTTCACCATTTTCTTCTTCTGATAAGTTAGTTTTTAAACTTGATTGTTTACCTCTTAAACACCTTATAATTATTTCAAATTGGTTTAAAAATTCAATAATATTTCTAGCAGGTTTATCATTGTGTTTGTATGTTTGATTATTCAAAAAATTAATATAATTTATTATATTTAAATTTTTAAAGAGAAGTGGTTTTAAATATTCTTTTGAAGCTGAAATTGTTTTTAAAGAATTCATTATATAATATATAAAGTTAATATTTTTATTATACACACAAATAAAAATACGAATTGGATTATCAAAAAGTATTACAATTTTCTAAAGAAAAAGAGAGAAATAAAGAAAATTCAAAAAAGAGAAAATTCGAAAATTAAAAAGAAAAGAAAAATCTCTCTATTTTCAACAAAATAAAGAAAAGTAAATAAAAATAAAGAAGGTTAAACCCTTTTTTACAGATCAAAATTAAACAATTCAATGACTAGATTGTATAATATTCATTAATTCTTGATATTGATCATTTATATAAGGTTCATCCGGATTTATATCCGATGGCACGTTAATCTCTTTTCTGAATATTCCAACACTGTTTGCATTATTATATAATACAAAAACGTCTATATACGCCATTATAAAATCAACAACTCTTACATTATGCCAATTTATTTTTCCATCCTCAATATTTTTATAAATTTTAAAACCACTAACTTTTGCAAAATAATCATTTACCTCTCTATGTATTTGAGTGAGTATTTTATTTTTTTCTATTCGGTCAGTAACTGTAATTTCACTTGAACGTTTTGAAATCTCTTCCTTTATCAATGAATGAAACAAACTGGCAATATCTCCAAATGAAGACAAAACTCGTTGTATATTCCTATTCGAGTTTATCAATTTATCCTTTTTATTATGTTTTATAATGTCAAACAGATAAAATATTCGCCCAATATGATTGAATGCTTTATGTGCATTATCCATATCATTATTTTCAACAGATAGAACGCGTAATTTATATGCACTTATATTTCCTTGTGTAAGATTACCTAAATTTTCTATTTGAAATACGTTATTCGTTCCAGGTATCTCAATTTCGATTGATGATTTTATGTATTTACTATACGAATCAATACCTTGAATTAATCCAGTTCTAGTAGTAAATATTATTTCTAATACGTGATCAACTATTACAAAACCTTCACTCTCAATTTTGAATATTAATTGAACTTTAACCATTGTTTCTGGTTGGTCAATTTTTTCAATTGATTCATCACTCGCAATATCTGTAATAAATCCAACAAAATTTGCATTACCAATTTTTTCGTGTCTAAAACCTAAATCTGATGTTCGATGTGCTTCTGGTATTTCGTCATAATCCTCATCCAGAATATCAAAATCAACCGCATTTGGAAAAAGTTTATTTATATCCAATTTATCTAATTCTTGTTTTAAATTATCAAAAATCCAGTCTAATAAGTGTTTATAATAAGGGTTTATTTTTTTGTCAATTGTAATTAGTTTTATTTTTGGGTATATACTATCGTCACTTAATAGACCATATTTTTCTTTGTTTGTATTAATTTCTTCAGTTATTTTTAGGATTTCAGTATTTTTTTCTATAGATGGTATTCGGGTTTGCACATCAATGTCTCCAGTCGGATCTATAAACGTTGATAATTTAACATTTTGATATACATCACTTAATATTTCATAACAAATACCTCCAAACAATATATAATCGAGTGTTTCTTTTTCACTCGATACGGGTACAACTTGTTCTATATTCAATGGATCTTTTGGTTCTTCATTTTTATCATTTACATTAAATGAAATAACTGCATCTCCATTATATTCATATTCATTCCAATGAACATTTTGAATTGTATTTAATAATATATTTAAATTTGGATACATATTTTTAACCCATACTTTTCTTTTTTCATTCAAAGTATATTTAAAATCATTATCTTCAATAAAGTTCCTAAATCCTCCTATTTTATCTCCTCTCAATTTTTTATATGTTTTTCGTCTATTTGTGCGTTTTTTTTGTTTTTGTGATTTTCGTTTCATATATATAACATAATATAATATTATTTTGCACTAATGTACAAAATAAAATGAAAACAAAGAGGTTTAAACTCTTTTTTATTTATTGATTATACCCTTAATAAATCATGTCGACAATCATTGAAAAACAGCCTACATTCATTACTAAATACAAACCCTATTTTTTGCACGAATTCTGTATGGATGATAAAACGACCCATATTATTCGAACGTTATTCGAGATCGACGATTTAAATACACTCTTTATCGGTTCACCCGGCTCGGGTAAAACTACACTCTTATATGCATTAATACGCGAATATTTCGGTCTCTCTAAGACTGCCAATATTCCGGAAACAAACATTCTATTTATCAACAATATACGCGAACAGGGCATCAATTATTATCGGAATGAAATGAAAACATTTTGCCAATCCCATTCCAGCATTTACGGAAAGAAAAAACTGATTATTATCGACGACATCGACAATATAAACGAACAGAGTCAACAAGTTTTCCGAAACTACATTGACAAATATTCGCATAATATACATTTCATTTCGGTTTGCACAAATATTCAGAAAGTCATTGAATCCATCCAATCGCGAGTCCATATTATACAAATCAAATCTCCCCTAAAACAAGACATTGAAAATATAATGAATTACATTATTTGTCAAGAAAAAATATGCATCGACGAAGAAGCCAAAGACTATTTGCTCTCGATATCCAACGAATCGATTCGCATATTGATAAACTACCTTGAAAAAATATATTTATACGACGCCCCAATCAGCTACGATCTCTGCGTAAAAATTTGTTCTACCATATCCGCGAAAAAGTTCGAAGAATATATCTGTTTTTTAAAGAAAGGGGAGTCAAGAAATGCGATTCAGATTATGTATGAAATTACCGAATATGGATATTCCGTGATCGATATTTTGGATTACTTTTTTTCATTTGTAAAATCGACGCCCTCATTGTCCGAAACAGAAAAATACAGGATCATCCCATTTTTATGTAAATATATTACAATATTTAATAAAATTCACGAAGATACATTAGAATTGGCATTATTTACAAATAATCTGTCAGAAATGATATTTTAGGTATTTATGTGAAATAAATATAAATATATTTATAATATAAAGAAGAGTAATGACAAAACAGATTTTCAAAAAAATGGTCCCGATTGAAATCCTCTATGATTTATTAGAACAAATCTGTTTGAAAACGGAGAAATACTTTTTCATTGATACAAATTCGTTCAAAAAAATGCTATTTCATAATTTGCATCTCCCTTTTTTAGAAACAGTCATTGAATATTACCACAGTTCTAAAAAATTTTATGTGGAACGAAAGTTTAGCTATAATTCGTTCACAAACATTGTGCGACAAATATGTAAAAGCAATGATGTCTTGTTCACCTCGCAAATCAAATATAACGAGTCCAAATACAATATCGATTATTTTGTTTATTATTGAAGATTTCTTTTTTCGTGATTTTATCTTATATTTTTTTAGATTTATTTACTGAACTGTAAGACTTTTGTTTATTTGTATATCTAAAATACAAATAATCTTTTGACATTTTACTTTACTTTTGACTTTTTCGACTCTTTCGATTCTTTATGCTCTTTTGACTTTTTCTATTCTTTATAGATTTACCACCAAAGAGTCCATATTTTTTGTATCCAACCACTTCATCTAATGTAGCTCCTTTCATTTTAGTCCCCCATAATTTGGCACCCGTTAAAATGGCCGCAGTTAAATTCGCTTCGGATAAATCGGCACGTCTCAAATTTGCTTTTGTTAAATCCGTTTCAATCAAAATTGCTTCATTTAATTTGGCTTTTCTTAAATCTGCATTAGTTAAATTCGCTTCGGATAAATCGGCTTTTCTTAAATCCGCGTCTTTCAAATTTGCTCCGGATAAATTTAATCCGATCAATTTTTTCCCTTTCAAATTCCATCCAGACATATCTGCTCCTTTCAATACATCCGGATCAAGTGATGCGTCCTTGAGTCTTCCAATAATTTCGTTTTCGTTTTTACTCATATATATTGTATTTAAAAAAAATCGACTTTACAAATAATTTATACTGTATAATTCGGTATCTGAACAATGACATCTTCTTGATTGCCCGCATAATTTATTGTACCAACCATATATTTTGTCTTTGAAGATGTAGAATATAAATTGTATTTTGAAACACTTGAATTATCACTGACATTATAGAACGCCAAAATAAGATTAGTTTTAGTATCATCATCTATTTTGCCTAAATCATCGATTAATGTAGTAATGATTGGACTATTCTTATCTCTTAAAATATCATCATTTTTACCTTGGGTCTTGTAAACAGTTATGTCAGATTTTGTAAGATCCTTCTGTAATTTTAATTTAAATCCAGAAACCGGTTCAGTCGTAGAATATGCAATATATCCGGTTTGCAAGAAATTTTTTAATTGTTTATCCATATATGTTTTCCCACTCGGACTCAAATTTATTTTAAATCTGTATTTATTATTTGGGTTATTGTTATTTATCATTGTTATATACAATTCATTATTTGTATTTTTGGAATCATAGTCAAAGTATATTTTCGGTTTTGTTTTACTCACCAATTGTTTGAAACATGGATAAAAATCTTCAATATAAGAATTTTCCTTCATTAAATTAGGGAAAAAAGTGATATCATTGTTATTGTATGTATATTTAGAAAATGTCTTAGTATCTATAGTAGTATACAATATATTGCTGCAATCAATATTAAATGTTGTATTTTTATAGTTATTGAATAATTGTGTAATATCATCTAAACTCGTGCTCAACATATAAATGGTATTATAATTATTATTATTAAAATTGAACCCTGAAGTTGTAATGACGGATTTCCATGTTGGTCCACATGATAGCATTAAATTATAGTCTTTTTTTTCTATGTTATAGGTAAACCCTTCTATATTTGTTTTATAATTGGAAAGCAAAGCCATTACAAGAATGAGAAGTAAACATCCAATAATAAAATAAGTGTTTTTGTATACGAAATATTTAAGCATTCAAATGTATATATTTTGTATATAAAAAATAAAGGTTAAGAATTAAAATATAAGAATATGATATATTTTAAATGTTTAATTCAAAAAATATGAATCATTATTTGGTCGCCCTTGTACTCATCGGGTTAGCCAGTTATTTTGGAAATCAAATAAAAGACAGATTTGATACTACCGAAAAAGACGATTATGAAATGATTAAAAAATATCTTCTAAATGATTCCCCGTTATACGGATATAATAAACCGAAAATATGGATCCATTCTAAATATGAAGTGAATGCCAGAAAGTGGAAAGACTTTTATTCTCGTAATAGCACCGATTTGAATCAACCCTACATCCATTTAACCATAAAGAGTATTATTAATCATTGTGGGGACGATTTCCATATTTGTCTCATTGATGACGAAACCTTTAGTAAATTAATCCCTTCGTGGGATATTGACCTCAGCACTGTAGCAGAACCGTTTCGCAGTCAATATCGACAATTGGGTCTATGCGAATTAGTCTATTATTATGGTGGAATGGTCGTTCCCAATTCATTTTTGTGCACGAAGAATTTGTTGTCGGTGTATAACGAAGGAATTATTGGGGCAGCGCCATTTGTTTGCGAAAACGTGAACAGAACAATGAACGTTGTCGCGAATTCGAAAGGGGGAAAAATGCTTTTTGTTCCGGATATTTCCTTTATGGGTGCGAAAAAGAATGACCCCATTGTTTTAGAAATGGTCAAATATTTGAAAACCCGTTCTCAAAACCCCCATTCTACCAATGAATACGAATTTTTAGGAGACACTGCCCAGCTCTCTTTGTCCTACATTCAATCCCAACAAATGAATCTGATTGGCGGTGAAATGATTGGAGTCAAGAACAATAAACGAAAACCAATTCTTTTGGAAAATATTATGGAAGAAGAATATTTGGAGTTAGACCCGAATTGTTGCGGCATTTATATTCCTCAAGAAGAGATTCTCAATCGTCCGAAGTACCAGTGGTTCGCAGTCATGGAAATTGCTCAACTTTTGAATACCAATATGGCAATTACAAAATATATGCAAGCATCGATTGTGGACACCATCGATGAATATTCTAAACCTACCGAAATCAAAAGTGTAATTGCAATTTGATTTTTTGTATTTTCATTGTAAAATTGAAATTTATATTATTTATAACGGAATAGTGCGAATAATATAAATTCTACAAGTAAGGTCTTATATTAAATATAAATAATGAATTCTTTTGTGAAATGGGTAACCCTACTCATCATTTTATTCCCATTCTACACTGATGGATTTGTGCAACCTCCACATTTTACTACACCGACGATCATCACGAATTTGGAGGGAATATTGACATCAAAAGCCATTGCGTCATCAGTTATTTCGAATTTACGTTCAGAAGTGACATTCGAGAGACTTCTATTGCAAGTTACACAGTTCAATTATCATTCCATCGATTATTTTTACATTTCTATATTTATTACCTATTTGTATGGACAATACAAATTTTTGAAAGGGTCTGAAAGTTGTCAGATTGATACAAAGTTAGAAAAATTCGATAAATATCAAAAAGTGTCCCGTATTACGAGAGAAATCCTTTTCATCCTTTTCATTCTCTTTTCCAAAGATGTCCAAAACGCAATTTGAAGAAAACCCATATTATTTCACTTTGGAAAAACTGTCGTTATTTCACTTTGGAAAAACTGTCGTTTTTCCCAGTAAAGACTAACCATTTATAATAGGACAATGGAGTGTCATTATATGCCATTGGCCAAGAAAAATACGGACAATCAAATTGACCCGGCCAACTTTGAATACTTAGATGAAATACTTTATGAAAATAATAGGGGTCGTTTAATGCGAGAACGGGAACGTCCAATACCAATTTTATCGACCGTTTTATATCTTGCAACCCGGAAATGATGTTAAACCACATTTTTTTCGATATGATATAATACCCTTTGGTATGATTTTCCTCTCGAATAAGGTCGAGTCCGTTGGTTTTTGCATTATTCACATAATCGTCAATTCCGACTGAATATTGAATGCCATAACTTCGGTTTAATAAATATCCCTGTAAGAATTCATAAGGAGCTAATTTTCGATGCAAATGAATGCACGTGACAACCACCCGTTTTTTGTTGGAGTTCGGGTTCAAACATTTGGACAATTTTTCAAAAAGTCTACTATATTGGGGAATCGTTTCTATATTTCTCTCGGTATTATTGATAAAATTCTCCATTGACCCATTGTAAATGATTGCATCGAATTTTCCGTAAAAGGACTCCGGAATGTCATATATAGTTGATAACACGCATTCAAATCCGCGATTGGATACATAAGACTGTTGTTCTTGACTATATGCGAGACCCACCACTTTTTTGCATTTGACTACATTTCTCAAATAGTGTAAAAAATCGCCATTCCCACACCCCACTTCTAAAACCGCACTATTGGAGTCGAGTAAACAATTTTCGGACATCCATTTGTATTTCTTTTGTAAAACATCGCCTTCATATTCGGATTTTGATATGTCAATGTAGTCTTTCTCTCTCAAAGTATCTAACCAACGATTACAATTCATCGATTTATAACTATAAGGGTCTAAGGAATATCCAACTTGGTGTAGGGTCTCCAATACTACCTCTACAAGGATCGCAATAAATCCTCCAAAAAAGAGAGATATTTTTTTTTTATACAGAAGTAGCAAAAGAGTCAATAAAGTAAAATTTCGTATTAAACAATGTTTGGATATACTACGGGATGCATCTAAATAATATTGGAACACTATCATAATAACCATCAAAAATACATAGAAAAATGCAAACCAATATTTTTTATTCATAATATATATAATAAAAAATATAAAATTAAATGGGGAATCATCATTAATGTCAATAAACGAATCTCTCGAAATTGTCAAAACTCTTTATGAAAAATATAAAGAGGATCCATATATGACCGGAAAATTAGACCAATATATTGGCGTTCAATTGCCTTCTATTTTTGATAACATAAAACTGACCCGCGAAGAAAGCATTCGAAAATGTAGAGAAATGATTAATGAACAAGAAATATTCAGTCAGTCTTTCTTAAATATGCATCAATATTATTACATTCAATGCACAGAAAAATTCTTTTTGTATGACGGGCTACATTATATGCATTATTCCGAAGATGATATTTTACACCATATATCGACGACTATCTCGAAAGAGCGAACATTACTACAGTGGAAACAGCGAACGAAGATTAATATTATGAAACGCATCAAAGAATCGAACCTTCTTCGCACCATACCCAATACGGAGACTATTCAATTTGTGATTGAACTGTTGTTTCCGATGTTCTTTGGATCCAAAACCCAGGTCAAGTATTTTTTGACGATTTTGGGGGATAATATTTTGAAGAAAAATCAGAATCTCATTTATTTTGTAAATACGAATTCCAAGGCTTTTTTGAGAGAATTGGACAATTATTCCCAAATAATGATTGGCGCCCATTTATCCCAAAGTTTCAAACACAAATACCACGAACATGAATATGGAAACTGTCGTTTGATGAAAATAAACGACATTGCGAAAATGGACCATTTGTGGTATCCGCTCATCAATGAATATTATTTGGACATCATTTGTGTTGCCGCGCATTATTCCAACCGATTTGGTTCCGCCGACAATTATCTCCGGACCTATTCGAACGATGACGCACTCATACAATATGCATTTTATTTGAAAGACATTAGTCCAGAGGAATTAATCGAGACATTTTTGGCGGAATACATTCAGAAAGGATGTTCGATTATAAATATGAATTCGCGAGGGGTGGTTCATTGGAAAAATATTCAATATCTCTGGAAACACTTTTTGGAATCGAAATCGCTGCCCTCCGTTATTTTTCAGCAAAATCTGAAACAATTATTGTTGCATCATTTGGGGGAAAATTATCAGGAATCGAGTGACACGTTTATCGGGATTTTCAGCAAATATATGCCGGTCATCCAGAAATTTCTACAATTCTGGGATGAAACCATGGTATATGATGACAGTGTGTATGATCAAGAGTTGGAAATCGACGAAATTATACAGCTGTTTAAACGTTGGGTTCGAGAGAGCCCAGAAGGGGGAAACGTTCCAAACATTACAGATATACAAGTGTTGGATTTGATTACACATTTTTACCCCGATGTCGATATCGAAAATCAAAAATTCATATACAAAATGAGGTCT
>Ga0214923_10005859_pt1 | contig 14046 bp, 15 predicted proteins | sample LL1510_MetaG_FD_177993 | JGI IMG/M metagenome (GOLD analysis project Ga0214923, IMG submission 177993) | Freshwater microbial communities from Lake Lanier, Atlanta, Georgia, United States - LL-1510 | ecosystem: Environmental > Aquatic > Freshwater > Lake | place: USA: Georgia | collected... | reverse complement strand
ATACACCTAATGTTATACCAACTAATAATACACCTAATGTTATACCAACTAATAATACACCAACTAATGATATAAATAATAATAATTCATTTAGTGATACTAATAACAACTCAATTGATTCAACTTTTGATTCTATTATTGATTCTAATGATTTTACAATTAATTCTAATAATTTTACAATTAATACAAATAATTTAAATAATTTAAATAGTTTAGTAAATAATAATGAAAAATTATTTGATAATAATTATTCAGAATTAAAAGAACTTTTAAATAAAATATTAGAAAATATTGATATAAATCAATCACAAATTGATTCATTAATACCTAATAACAGTATAAGTAATAATGATATTAATAATAAAATAAAAACAAAAATTAAATATTATTCTTATAGTGATATTGAAAATAGTATAGATAATACTTATTTAGATATTAATAACAAATATTCAAATTCATTAGATATTTTAGCTAGTTATATTAAAGGTCAAAAAATTATTTATATGGAATCTAAAGAATTATGTGATTTTTATTTAAATGCATTAATGGCACCATCTATATTTTTATCAACATCTGCTACTGTATTATCATCATTTATAAATAATTATTCATGGGGGAATATTTTAATAGCTAGTGTAAATGGAACAATTGCTTTTTTATTAGGTTTAGTTAATTATTTAAAATTAGATGCTAAATCAGAAGCACATAAAACATCATCACATCAATATGATAAATTACAATCTAAAATAGAATTTAAATCTGGTAAAGTATTTTTATTTAATGATTTAGCAAAAAAAGAATCATATAATCAACATAATCTAAATCAACATAATCTAAATCAAAAAAATAATCAAATAGAATCAACTAATGAACAAAGAAATGAATTACAATATCAATATAATCAACAATATCAACAAAATACTAATTATAATGATTTAGAAAAACAAATGTTATTTTCTTTAGATGAAATTGAAAAAAAAGTAGCTGAAATTAAAGAAACAAATCAATTTGTTATACCTAAATTAATAAGATTAAGATATTCAACAATTTATAATACAAATATATTTTCAATTATAAAAAAAATAGATGATTATAAAAAAAGAACATTAACATTAATATTATTAATTAAGAATGAAATTTTATGGTTAGAAAATATTAAGGATAAAATTAAAGATAAAATTATAAATATTAAAAAATATGCTAATAATAGTGATTCTAAAAAATTAAATTATAAATTTAATACTATTACAAATAAAATAAATAATTTATATATATGTCAAAATAAAGCAAGTAATCAGATATTAATATTAAAATCAGCATTTTCTATTATTGATCAAATGTTTGAACAAGAAATAAAAAATGCTGAAAAAGAACGCCGTAATTGGTTTTCACATTTATTTTGTTTTAAATCATATTTTAAAATAACAAAACCAACTGAAATAAATAATTTTATTAAAATAATTAATGATCCTATAAATGATACAATATTTAATAGTAAAATAGAATTAGCAACAAAAAATATTGAATCAGTATTATTTGATAAAACATCAAATTTATATGAATATGAATTAATTTAATTTAGATTTCATTTAAAAATATATAATATTTTTATATAATATGAGTAGTAATAATTTAGTATCTAATAATTTTGATAACATAGACACTAAAAAAATATTTATAAAATATATATTTGATCCTTTATCAACAATTATTAAATTATCAATTTTATCAAATAAACCACTAAATAGTAAAATTTCAATTAAAAATAATATTATTAGTATTCAAGAATGTGGTATTTTTCAAGGTTTAGTAAGATATTATTGGTTAAATAATAAAGAAGATTTACATTATTTAGCAATACCAATTTTTTTAGCATGCGAAAAATATTTAAATAAAAAATATATTGATGAAATACCAGAAATAAAAATTTTATTTATAACAGCACAAAATGGATTATTAAAATTAATGGAAACTTATACAAATTATCCATTAATTGTTCATTGTTTACAATATTATCATACAATTATAAATACATATTTGGGAAATGAAGAAAATAATAATTTATTTAATAATTTTAAAAAAATAAATAATATTGATAATAATATAGAAATAAATGAAAATACAAAAATAAATGAAAATACACAAATACAAAATGATAAACAAATAGAAAATGATAAACAAAAAGATAAAAAAGATTTAAATAAAATACAATCAAATAAAGATAACATTAATAAAGATAACACTAATAAAGATAACATTAATAAAGATAACACTAATAAAGAATCTATAAAAAATGATATTAATAAAAAAGATAATAAAAAAAATGCAAATAAAACAGAAATAATAATAGGTGGATTAAAAGAAACAAATAAAAAAAATATTAAACAAAATATAAATATATCACATAATAAAATATTAATGGAATTTTACACAACAGAAATTTTAACAAATTTTTATAATATATGGAATGAATCTAAAATTAATATAGTTATTGATATGACCAAATATTTGTTGGGTGAAAAACAAGCAGCCGATTATGCAAGATCAATTGAAATATTTATGATACCAGTAGATAATTTAGTTTATTCATATGTAGAAAATTTTGTATAAAAATAAATAATTAATAAAATACTAATAATTATATAATAAATAATTGCATTATTATTTATAGTTGATTCTATATTATAAATATTTGTAAATAATTCAATATTATTTTCTTTATTTAATACATTTAATATATTATTTCTAATAGTAGTTCCGATATTTTTACACCAATCAATACATTTATATTGAATAATTTGTAAATTATCATCAGATACAGTATTTATAATATGATGCATTTCATCAATATTTTGTACAAAATAACAAGGTAATTCTATTTCAAACATATTTTTAAAATTATTAATTTTATCTAAATCTGATATTATAATAGGGATACAACCATTATACATTGCTTCATAAATTCGTGAACATTCAATATTAATATTTCCAGGAGGACAAAAAGCATATTTAGAATTATTAAACATATCAGTTGTTTTAAAAGGTAGTGTTGATTGATTAAAATTTGGTTGAATATCTGATAATTTATTTAACATTTCTTTACGTATACCTTTATTAGTACCACTAAAACACCATTTATATTTTCTTTCTGTAATTAATTTTATATTATTTCTAATATAAAATTTCCCCCAACTATGATAACCAATAGGTAAATATTTAATTTTATTTTGTTCATTATTTTCATTATTAATTTTATATTGTCTATAAACTAATTTTACTTTATTAAAAACATTATTATATTCATATTTATTTGTATATTCATCAGATAAATGAAATAATATTGTTGGTTTTAATTGTTCAATAACTGTTAATATATAATTACTAGAATATACATTAGATGAGTATGCTAGTATATCTATATTATTTATTTTATTTATATCAAAATTATTAGGAATTGATAAAAAATCTATATCATTATACATTCCATCACTAGTTAAAATATCAACAATATATTCTGCTTCGATATCTGGACCCCATAAATTATTAGTATCGCAATGCCATGAACTTTCATTTCTACATCTTAAAAATAATAATTTTATTTTAGATGAATTATTAAAATCAATTATATAATTATCAAAATTATTTGTTTCATTATAATATAATATATAAACTAGATCTGTTGTTTTAATATTATTATTTATTTTCATAAATATATAATATATTTAGATTAAATATTCATCTAAATCATAAAATATATCTCTATAATAAATATTATTTATTATAAGTATTGGATTTTTTAATTTTGAATTATAAATTACTTTTTCATTATAACCATATAATTTTAATTTTGCATTATTTAATATATTATTATTTGAAATTATATCAAATAAATAATAATAATTATTATTATTTTCATATATAACTTTACCATTATTAATTTTAATATTAAATTTATAATAATTATTTTTGTTATTTTTAATATTATTTATATATTTACATGATACATATAATATATGACTAGTATAATTAAATGATTTTATTGTTGATCTATAATTAATTTCTAAAATATTATTTTTTGTATTTTTTAATTTAACTAAAATTAAATGTGTATTCATATAATAATAAAAATTGATAATATAATAATTTAAATATAAATTTATTAAATTTTATGAGAAAGTTTATATTTCAATTATATTCAGATATACATTTAGAATTTTGTATAAATTATCCATTAATTAGACCATTAGCACCTACATTATTTTTAGCTGGTGATATTGGTCATTATAATAAAACACAATTTAAAGATTTTTTTGATTATTGTTCACCTAGATGGAAAACAATAGTTTATGTATTGGGTAATCATGAATATTATATTGATGGTACTACTATTGATGATAAATATAATAAATATAAAAAATTTTTTAATAAATGAATATATGGATATACAAAATACAAGTAATTTACAATATAATTCATTAAAAAATTATATTAGAAATAATAAAAAAAACTATTATATTATCACATTTTCCACCATTGCAAAAAAATACATTAGACTTGCAATATTTAAATCAAGAAAAAATGATTAAAGATTATTTAGCATGGTATAATTTAATAGATGAAATGCCTAATGAAAATATTATTTGTTGGTTATCTGGTCATACACATCATTCATATGATTTTAATTATAAAAATATAAGATTATTATCAAATCAATTAGGATATAAAAAAGAATTAAATAAAAAAAATTTTAATATAGATGGTTTATATGAATTAATAATAAATAATTAATAATTATCTAGATATTTTATATGTTAAAGTTTATTTTTAATAAAAATATTTCTTATTTTATATTATCACATTTAATTGTATGTTTTATATTTGCACTCATATATAATAAATTTTTTGATAATATTGATAAACATTTTATTATGAATAGTAGTATAAGTAAAGAAGAATATATGAAAAATAAACACATAAATGCTTTATATTTATCCATAAATATACAAACGTCTACAGGATATGTTGATGTTGCTTTACGTAGTCCATTAATTAAATTAATTGCTGGATGTCAGTTATTAATATCATTATTTATTAGTTTAGGTGTAATTTATATTAGTTTATCACAAAAATAAATTATAAAATTTCAATTATTTTACCAATTGCTTTTACTTTACCTTCTCTAAATATTAATTTCATATTATTTTTAATATATTCAGGTTTTATAATAAATTCTAATTTTACAGTTGCTTTATCACCAGATCTTAAAATTTTATCTTTTTCTAATATTTCAATAATTTTAACACTTTGTCTAACATGTTCTATATGTACAAATGGTTGATAACCTTCTTTAATTGTTGTTGGAGAATGTAAAATATGTATTTGTGCAATAAATTCTTTAACAGCATTATTTTCAGTATTATTTTCAGATAATATTACCATACCTTTTTTAATATCTCTTTTTTGTATATTTTTTAAAGATAAACAAATAAAAGTTCCCGCTTTAGCTTCTTTTAACTCTTTATAATTTAAATGTATAGATCTTACTTTAACTGGTTTATATGTGCCATCAATATATGGTCCCAATAATAAATTATCATTCACTTTAACAGTACCACTTTTTAACATTCCAGAAACTATTGAACTATGACCAGCAACAGAATATTTATTATCAATAATTAATTCAACTGGTTTATCAATATATTGATTATAAGTATTTCGTACAGGTAATAAATTAAATAAAATTTTTAATAAATCTAAATTAATATTAGTAACATTTGATATTTGAATAATAGGTACAATACTATCACCTTTAATATTTTTAATAACATTAATAACATCATAAGTATTTTTAATAATATATGGTATTTTTCTAATTCTATTTTTACACATATTATTAATTTTTTTCATATTTTCTTCTAATACATTTTCTGGTACAATATCAATTTTAGTTACTAAAATAATAAATGGTATTTTTAAATTAATACATAATCCAATATGTTCACGTGTCATATGATTTATTCCCATATTTGCCCCAATCATAATTAAACAATAATCTGGATATAATGATGTTAAACCATAAATAGTAGTTCTTAAATATTTTTCATGACCAGCTAAATCATAAAATGTTATAATTTTTGATGATCTATTTGAAATATCAATCCATGGATGAGATTTTGTTAATTTATCATTAACAATATCCCCATTTTTATCAAAACCCATTATTTGATGTCCTATAGAACTAGTTCTACCAGAATTAATTTCATGTTTATAATTAAAAACATGTACTCTAGATTTACCACGTCCATCATCTAATATACCTTTTGTTAATGTACCTATAGTAGTAGATTTACCACTATCTACATTACCAGCTACACCAATTTTTATATCAATATAATCATCTTTTTCATTTTCACGAATTAAATATTCACCTACAAATAAATTATTTTTTGAATTTTCAGATATTTTAATAACAGTACAATCAATTTTATTAGCTATTAATTCTAAATTTGCAATAGATTCTTTAAATTCTATATCAGGAATTCCTAAAACAATTCCATCATCTGTAACACCTATAAAATAAAATGCTTCACCATTTCCTTCATATAATCTATATTTCATTTGTGTTATTCGTCTATTAAATGTATCTTCATCTAAATTTATTAATTCTCTTTTATATTCAATATTACCATCATAATGTTCTTTATCTAGAATATCATTAAATAAATTATTACTCATTAATAAATATAATAATCGAGTTATCTTTAATTAATTTTTATAATAATATAAAAAAAAAAGATTGATAAATTAATTATTTAAATATATAATATATATTTAATATATGAATCCAGTATCACCATATAGAAACGTTGAACAATATACGCGAATATCAATCGAACCTTATCAAATGAATAGTGATATACGTAATTATATGAAAATTAATCTAAAAAAAAAAGTTGAGAAAAAATGCAATAAAAATGGATATGTTGATGAAGTATATAGAATAATTAATAGTTCAGATGGTGAATTAATACCAGATAATTTTTTAGGAAATGCTATATATAATATATCATATCATTGTAGATTATGTTTACCAATAGAAAATAGTATTATTATTAGCCAAGTAAAATTAATTAATCAAGAATTAATAGCAACTATTAATGGACCAATAATGACATTTATTCCAAAAGATAAAGTTGATACTACATTCTGGGATATAACTAATAATTTTTCACATATTATTAAAAAAGATATAAAATTAAAAATAGGAGATTATGTACTAGTTCAAATATTAAATAAAAGAATTAATCAAAATGATGTTCAAATTAAAACAATTGGTAAATTATTAGATTTAGCAGAAGATAAAGATATTAAAGAGTTTTTTGGACAAATTAATGAAGACCAACAAGATAATAATAATTTTATAATTTAATATAATTTATTTAATATTTCTTTTTCTAATTTATTTAAAATATCATCACTATAATTATTAGTTATCCAATCATTAATATTTAAATTATAAGTTTGTAAATATTTATCTCGTAATTCAACAATATTACTACTAAAATTTCTAATTATAGTTTTAAAATTATAATTATTTAATTTAATTTCTTTTATTAAAATTTCAACAAGAGTTTTTGATTCTATATTTAAATTTGTCATTTTTTGATAAATCCACCAAATACACCATACAGCACAAAATCCATTTGGATCACCAATTCTTTTACAAGAGTCAGTATTATAATTTTCTAATATTTGAAATCCTATAATTGGTAAATATGATTTAGGAGATAATATTTTTATTTTATTATCAAAAATTCTAAATTTTTTTAATAAAATATTATCTAATAATTTATTATTATAATTAAAATTATTAGGTTCATTTGCACCATTTGGTTCAAATCGTTCAATAATATTATTTCTAATATCCCAAAATAAAATATTAGCATGTGCACCTTGATGTAATTCAATACCAATTGGAATTATTATATAATTATATTTTTTAATAGCTTTATTAATTTCTTCATCAAAATATGTTGGAAAAAAAATTTTTTGATATGCCCATACAATTTCAAAATTACAAAAAGAAATTTTAGTATTAACATTAATTCCTAAAGATTTATAATATTTTTCTAATTCATTGTTATCACTTAGTGGATAATCTATAATAATTCCTAATTTATTTTCAGTAAATGTTTTAAATAAAAAAATTATACCAAATAATATATCTATTCTAGAACCAGTAAAATAACAAGTATTTACAAATATACCATTATCTAACTTTAATTCATAATTATTTAATTTTGGTATAGAACGTTTTTCATTAAAGATAATTTCATTGATTTTTTTATAACATTTTTCTTGTAAATCAATATTAGAACATTCTTTTTCCCATTTAACAATTAATTTATTTTTATTATTTTTTAAATAATTATAATATGCTTTAATTATTATATTAATTATTTCTTGTTTATTTTTATCATTATTTATTAAATCAAAACATGAAATATCTTTGATATTTTTAATAAAAATATTTAATTCTTTATTACTAATTATATCTTTATAATTAAGTATTAAATTATTATTAATTAAATAATGTAAACATGTATCACCATTATTATTTTGTATAGATAAATCTGTTTCTAGTATTAATTTATTTATAATATTGTTATGATAATGTGTAATATCATCTAAAATAATATGTAATCCAGTGTTTCCATCAATATTTGTTAAATTATAATCTATATTATTATATTCTATAAAGTGATTTAGTATATTATTATTTTTTTCAATAATTAAATATATTAATGGTGTATTACCATGATAATCTTGTATATTTATATTTCCTCCATTTAATATTATTTGTTTGAAAATATCAATATTATTTAATACAATACTTTGATGTAATGCGGTTAATCCATACATATTTTCTTGATTATTAATATTATTAATTTTATCTATTACTAAATTTATTACTTCAATATTTTGATACAAAATAGCTAATTGTAATATATTTTCATTATTATTGGATACAAATTGTACATTAATATTATTTTTAATAAAATATTTTATTATATTAGTATAATTATATTGTAATGCTAAATATATTACATTTATGTCTTCATTATTTGATAATAATGGATCCGCATTATTTTTAAATAAAATATTTACTATATTATAATTATTTAATAATACTGCATAATGTAATGCTGTATTTCCTAATTTATCTTTAATATCTAATATTGATATACCAATTAATTTTTTATTATATTCTAATAATAATTTTAATATTTCTATATAGTTATATTTAATTGGAACATATAATATAGAACGTCCATCTATATCTAAAATATCTATTCTTATATTCCTTTCAAATAATATATTTAATATTTCTATTTGATTATAAATTACTATATAATGTATTAAATAATTATAATTTTTATCTTTAATATCTAAATTAATATTTATATTATTTAATAAATATTTATTTAGTTTTTTAAATTTTTGTTTTTTAATTAAATTAAAAATATGTTTTTCACTCATTATTATATTTTAGTTAATTTTAAATAAAAAAAAATATATATATATATATATATATATGTCTAATTCTTCATATCAGTTTACAATTTCTAAAAATACATCTGATAAAATAGTAAAATTTTTGATTGAATTCTATAACCGTCCCATTTTAAGTTTTACAATAATACAATTAATATTTTTATTATGGTTTTATATTAGTTTTCATTATATTGATTCTGATAATAAAATTAAAGAAATTAATTACAAAACAGTAATTTATAAATATTTATACTTTGTTATGCCATTTCATATTTTATTTAGTTGTGATATGTTAGTGAGAAAACATATAATAACACCACATCAATATATAATTATAGCCGCATTAGTTTTAATGTTATTACATTTTAGTTGGTTTTATGTTAGTATGACTAATGTAGAAAAAGATCCAAATATTAATAAATTAACTATTAGACAAATATTTTCTAAATATATAATTTACACATCACCAATAATTATATGTTTCTTATTAATTGTATTTAATTTAAATTATATTAGTAAATTAGGCATAGATATTTATCACCATACATATAATCCAATAACAACAGTATAATCCAATAACAACGTATAATCCATTAAAAAATTAAATCTAAAGATCCATGTATAACTCGTCTATAAAAAATACTTTTACCAGATGTAATACTAGGTCTAATAATTCTAAATATATCACCAATTGATGCATTATAATATCTAGACATTGTATCAGTTGTATAAATTATTGATAATTCATTTTCATTAAATTTAGTAAATAATTCTGCTTTTTCTTCGTTTGATAATAATTGGTGTTCTGGAATAAATACTTTACTAGGTATATCTTCTAACAATTCATGTTCAAAAAAAAATTCAGCATTTTTATATTCATCTAATATTTGTTTTGCTACTTTTTTTGTAAAATCTTTAATTATAATTAATTTATGTATTTCAGTATTGCTACGTAAAAATTCATCAAGAGGTGAGCCATTAACTATAGATGTTAATTTTGCATTTACAATATAAATACTACATTTAGTGTTATTATTTAATGAAAAATCAATCGATGCTTTATTATTTATTTGATCGGTTATTTCTTCTAATGTATCATCTATACTATTAATTAATTTTCTACGAAATAACATTTTTAATGTATTATTACATATATTAATATTAATTTGTTTATTTGATAATTCAATATTTAATGCCATATATTATTAATAATAGAGTTTTTATATATTATTTTTCAATTTTATTTTAATATAAAAAATATATAAAAAATAATTTAAAAATTTTAATAAAAATATTTTATATATATATATATATATATATGGAAGCATTAAAATATTTTGTAGAATTTATAGGAAGTTTTATTTTTATTTCAATAATATTAAATACATTAACAGATGCATCAATAACACCAGTAAGTGTTGCTGTTGGTTTATTAGCTGTTATTTATTTTGGTGGTAGAATTTCTGGTGGTCATTTTAATCCCGCAGTATCTATAGCAATGTTATTAAAAAATAAAATTACACCAACATTATTATTTGGATATATAGTTGCCCAAATTTTAGGTGCAGGTCTCGCAGTTAAATTTACTGATTTTTCTCTTGAACAATTTTCATTAACTAATTTTCCTATTGAATAATTAATATATTAAAATAAATAATATAAAAAAAATTGTAAAAAATTTATTTATAGATAATATCATATTATAGAATAATGTATAGTCTAACAATTTTTAAATTACCAAATATTCATATTATAGAAGATCTTATTAAAGAAAAAGAAATAGTAATAACATCTCCTAATCAATCATTACCGTTATTTAGTTTAGGGTTTCATCAATTTATTGAAAGAACACGAGAATCATTAAATATAACACAAAAACTAGAAACAAAAAATGATTTTTATTATGTAGTAAATCCATTTGAAACTAGTATTTCAAATTATGATGACAATATTATAAATTTATCACAAATATATTTTAATTTGTCTGATGATAAACCCGAAATATTATCAACAGAATTTTATAAAATGTGGGAAATAAATTTTATTTTTGATATTATTAGTAATAAAAAATTATCATATGCCTCATTAGGAAATAATAGTAATTCATTTTTACAATCAATAATATATTTCAGAGAAAAAATGTTAAATATTAATATTGATAATGATAAAATATTTAATATCACTGATAATAAAGAAAAAAATATAGAACCTAAAACAATAAAAACAGAATCAATAAAACATTTTACAGGATTATATAATATAAATAGTTTAACTAATAAAGAATTAATTAAAAAACAAAAAACAACAAATAAAGAATTAAAAACAAATAAAAAAGAAATTAATAAAAATAAAAAATATGCTAATTTAATAATATCAAATGGAATTAATAATATTAAAGAACAAGATTATTATAAATATATTATTAACGAAATAATAATAGTATTATCTATTATTGAAATTGATGGACATTGTATATTAAAATTAGTAGATACATTTACAATAACAACAATAAAATTAATATGGTTATTAAGTGATTTTTTTGAAGAATCATATATTTATAAACCATTATTTTCACGTCCAAGTGATTCAGAAAAATATTTGATTTGTAAAAAATTTAAATATAATAATAATGATGATTTAATAGATATTGTAATTAAAAAATTACAAGATATATTAAAAATTATTGATGATGAAAATAATATTAATATATTATTTCCTAATTTAGATTTACCAAATGAATTATTAAATATATTTAAATTTATTAATATTAAATTAGTAAACACTCAACAAATAATTATCAATGATATTGTAAAATATATTAAAGATAATAATTATTTTGGCGATAAATATCATGATTATAGATCTAATCAAATCGAAGCTACAAAGTGGTGGGTTGATATGTTTTTTCCACCTTCTAATAACTTGTATATTAGTAATAAAGAAACACTAACAAAAATAATTGAAGATATACTAAATATGAATAATTTAGAAATTAATCAATTTGTTGAACAACTTATTTAATTATATTTATTAATTATTTTATATTCTTTTAACTTAGTATATTTATTTTTGTATTTTATAATTATAATGTTCAATTGTTAATTTTTCTAATTGTATATTTTTAAATTTATCAATTAAATTTAATTCGGTCCAAGAGTTTAAAATTATTATTGGTAAATTATCTATATTAATATAATCATCTTTAATTATTATAGGTATTACATCTAAATATAAACATTCCCAAATACGATGAGTATCTAAACCATTACCACGAGGACATATAGCATATCGATGATTAGCTAATTCAATAAAATAATCTTTTTTATTTTTTTTTGTATTCCATACTAATTTATTTTTTAATTGATTATAACAATTACTACGTGTAGTATAAGTATCTAAATTAAAATAAAAATATATATCTTTTGTTTTTTTAATTTTCATATTTCGAACGTTATTAAATATTTGATGATCAAACCATTGATTATTTTCAATACCAATTGGTATTGCAAATAATTTATCATTTTTAATTAAACAATTTTGTGCTAAATGTAATTTAACATTTTGTATATAATTAATTTCATGATCTGAATTGTGACTAATTATTATTTTATTTTCTAATTGATTTTTAAATTTATTATAAAATTTTTCTAAATCATGAGTGAAAACAAATATACTATTATAATTATTAATTGATGATAAATTATTTATTGAACACATTTTTTTTGAAAAAAATATATTATTTGAATTCCAATTTAATGAACTTTCATCACCTACAATTATATCTGCTAATGTTTGTATTTTTTCACCTGTTATAACTTGTTGATAATCAATTAATAAATTTGATGAAATAAAATTATAAATATTATCAGTATCTTTTAATTTATAATATTTTATTTTATTATTTAATATATATGGGGTTCTAATATTATTTATATCATAATACCATACAATATTTTTAATATTTATATTATCATTTATATTATATAATTCATTATCAATTTGAGAATATACAATAATATTATTAATAATTAAATAAGTTAATATTTCACGATCACAATTATTATTAAATAATAAATATTGATTATAAATTATATCATACATTATTTTAATAATATATTAAATTTTTAGATGTAATTTTAATAATATATTTGTGGTGGAAATTTTTAAATTTAAAAAAATATGATGTTGAGTTTATTATATCTTTAAATATTTTTATATAATTTATATTTAAAGATAATGACGGTGAAGTTTTTTATATTTTTAAATATTTAAAGATATAAAAAACTCCACCACCATCAATAAAAAAATTAAATAAAAAAATATCAAAAAAAACTAATATAATAGGTGATAAAGGATTTATTATAAATCCATCTAAAATAACTGATATAAATATTAATTTAATAACACCTAAAAGAACTAATCAAAAAACACGTAATACAGAACAAGAAAAAATAAAACTTAAAAAAAGATCTGTAATTGAAAGATGGTTTG